>Ga0105353_1000111_pt1 | contig 50451 bp, 45 predicted proteins | sample EN1Hudsemesocosm_2_FD_83657 | JGI IMG/M metagenome (GOLD analysis project Ga0105353, IMG submission 83657) | Methane-oxidizing microbial communities from mesocosms in the Hudson Canyon - EN10B Hudson Canyon | ecosystem: Environmental > Aquatic > Marine > Cold seeps | place: Hudson Canyon...
AGAAGAGTATACCTGGTCAATCAAAGAGAAAGTCTTACTACTAATACGTCACTTAAAATACTGGTTGATAATCTTCAGCAACACAGAGGTATGCTTAATGCGACCTTAAGTGGTGATAAGTCTTTTACGGCAAAAATAACTCAAACTCAAAAGCTTATTAATTCAACTTTGAATGAGCTTAATGATGGGTTAAAAAATACATCACTTAATTCCCATTTAGAACACCTTAATAAAATCCAGAGTTCATGGGCAGAGCTCTATCCCACGGTACATTCTTTATCACGGTTAGAAAGCTTGAAAAAGCATACGGCAATAGTTCAATCGACTCTTTTTTTGATGACTAATATTGCAGAAGAGAATCAGTTGCTTAAGGACGGCTGTTACCCTGATGAATTGGTAGATATTATATGGCATTGCATTCCTAATACAGCGGAAGCTCTAGGAAAAACGCGTGCCGCGGGTTCTGGAATTGCTGCAACAGGTGTTTGTGGTGCGATAGACCATATTAAAGTCGGTTTTCTTATTAAACATATTAATGATACGACTGAAATTGTTGAGTCAGGACTTAAAAAATTACAACATGAATCTAGTGATTTTAATAAATTGTTTACTACTTATAAATTAATTCAAAGTGGTATTCGTGACTTAATGAATACGCTTCAACATAAAATTGTAGAACCTTCTTCACCTCAAATTACTGCGGGCCTTTTTTTTGAGCAAGCAACGGCATGTTTGAATAAGGTTTATGGTTTCTTTGATCAAGCTGAAAGTATGGTTAAGCAAAGAATCGCTACGGCATTAGATAAGATAGAAGTGACTATCAAGCTGTCGTTTTCTTTTATGGTTGTGAGTCTTGTGTCTCTTTTAGTTATTAGTTTTATAAATGTTTAGGTATGAGTTGTTTTAATATGTATAAGCCCTATCTAGCTAAATATATATTTAGTTGGATGGATGGAGTAATTGTTTAGATTTTTTCCACAATCAGCTAAAATCCCCTCCATTATATATTTTTAAAAGTGGAGTGTTAGTTGAGTATTCTAACCGTTCTTGAATTTCCCGATAAACGTTTGCGTACCAAAGCAAAAGAAGTTGCTGTTGTTAACGAAAAAATCATGGCATTAGTCGATGATATGTTTGAAACAATGTATGACTTTAAAGGCGTTGGCTTGGCTGCAACACAGGTCAACGTGCATCAGCGGGTAATTGTAATTGATGTTAGTGAGGAAAAAGATGCGCCTTTATGTTTAATCAATCCTGAAATTATTGAAAAGCAAGGGACTGAAGAATCAGAGGAAGGCTGTTTATCTGTGCCAGGTTTTTTTGAAAACGTAACCCGTGCTGAGAAAATTAAAATTAAAGCCTTGGATAAGCAAGGTGAATCTTTTGAGTTAGAAGCAGAAGAGTTGTTATCCGTTTGTATTCAGCATGAAATTGATCATTTAGACGGCAAATTGTTTGTTGATTATATTTCAGCATTTAAGCGTAATAGAATTAAAGCCAAGCTGGATAAAATTCATAAACAAGAGGCTAAAAAGCGATGAAAATTATTTTTTCAGGCACACCTGATTTTGCAGTGCCAGCTTTGCAAATGTTGATTGATTCAAAACATGAGGTTTGTGCTGTGTACACACAGCCAGACAGACCTGCTGGGCGTGGGCGTAAATTAACGCCGAGTCCTGTTAAAAAGCTGGCTTTAGAAGCAAATATCCCTGTATTTCAACCTGAAACATTAAAAAATGAAGACGATATTAAGCAATTAGAATCATTTGATGCTGATCTAATGATCGTGGTTGCTTATGGTCTTATGTTGCCTCAGGCTGTTTTGGATGCACCTAAACACGGTTGTATTAATATACATGGTTCATTATTGCCTCGTTGGCGCGGTGCGGCACCTATTCATCGTGCTGTTATCGCAGGTGATGAAAAAACGGGCGTTACCATTATGCAGGTGATTAAAAAATTAGATGCTGGGGATATGTTGCACAAGGAAGAATGTGTGATAGAGCCGCATCATAGCAGTAGTGATTTACACGATAGGTTATCTGATTTAGGCGCGATTGGTTTAGAAAAAGTATTGGATCAACTTGAACAAGGCACTTTGGTGGCAGAAGTTCAAGATGAAAGTTTAGTGACATATGCTTCTAAGCTGGAAAAAGCTGAATCTGTATTAGACTGGAATTTATCTGCGATTGAGGTAGATAGAAAAATTAGAGGTTTAAATAGTTGGCCTGTTGCTCAAACCGTTTTTGATGGCAAAGTGCTGCGGGTATGGAAAGCTGTTATGAGTGAATCTGAAAATGAATTAGCAGCAGGTGAAGTCAGTAAACAAGGTAAGCGGATGGTCGTGGGGACTGGTAATGGCTGTGTTGATTTGTTAGAAGTGCAATTGCCAGGGGGTAAAAGGATGCAGATACATGCCTTTTTAAATTCTCATAATGTTGATGGAATTACACTAGGATGAGTAGTTTAAGAAAGGTCGCTACAACTGTATTATCCAAAGTTGTTAAAGAGGGACAGTCATTAACTGCTGCCTTAGATAGTGTGCTTGAGTCAGTTCCAGAAGCTAAGGATAGGGCGTTTATTCAAGCTTTGTGCTATGGCGTGGTGAGGTACTATCATCGATTAGACTTTATCCTGCAGCAACTATTAAGCAAGCCCTTAAGAAATAAAGACACAGATATAAAAATGTTGTTGTTAATAGGGATTTATCAATTGCAATATATGCGCGTTAAAACGCATGCAGCGGTTTCAGAAACTGTTTCGGCCGCAAAGAAAAAAAGTTGGGCTAAGTCTTTAATTAATGCTGTCTTACGACAATATATGCGGGAACAGGAACAATTAGAAAAACAAGCGGATGATAATGCGCTTGTTGCCAGTTCTCACCCTGAATGGTTAGTTAATAAAATAAGCAAAGATTGGCCTGAGCAAGTTCAAAACCTGTTGCTAGAAAATAATAAGCAACCTCCCATGGCTATACGCGTTAATTTAAGCCAATGTAACCAGTCAGAATATCTTAAATTATTGGAAGAAAGCTCAATTTCAGCCAATGCTGTGCCATTTTGTTCATCAGCTATTATTTTGGAATCTCCTGTAGCGGTAGAAAAACTTCCTGGGTTTAGTGAGGGGATGGTTTCTGTGCAAGATACAGCAGCTCAATTAGCCGCTGAATTATTAGATGTGCAAGCTGGGCAATCGGTACTGGATTTATGTGCTGCCCCTGGTGGTAAAACCGCTGCAATCCTTGAAAGACAGGCTGAAGCTATTTCAATGATGGCAGTTGATATTGATGAGGGACGGTTAAAAAGAGTTAAAGAAAATCTACAGAGACTCAAGTTGACCGCTAATGTCATAGCGGGGGATGCTGCTAGGCCAAGTGAATGGGTACAAGACCAAAAATTTGATCGTATTTTAGTTGATGTCCCATGTTCGGCTTTAGGGGTGATTAGACGACACCCTGATATAAAAATATTACGACGCGAAACAGATATAGACGAGTTACAAGCCGTTCAGCAACAAATTTTACAGGCTGCGTGGGATTTATTATTGCCAGGTGGTGTTTTATTGTATGCAACTTGTTCAATTTTGAAGCAAGAAAATGAATTGCAAATTGAAAGCTTTTTAAATAATTCTTCTGATGCAGAAGAATCAATTATTAATGCTGATTGGGGATTAAAGCGAAAATTTGGTCGCCAAATATTAACGGGTGATCAAGCCATGGATGGGTTTTATTATGCGCGTTTGGTTAAGCGGTGAAAATAGCCGTTTTTTTATTGTGCTTTCTTTTTTATGAGTCTCTTTGGGCTGGTGATTTTTCTACAGAAGTTAAGAATGTTTCTATGGAGCTGGTTGCTGATCACTATCAGTTAAATGCAGATATAATTTATAGGATAAGCCCTATAGCGAGGGAGGCTCTGCAGAAAGGAGTTTCATTAACGTGGGCTGTTGTAATCAAAACAGAGGAGCAAGGCGTTTTATGGAACAGCACCATAAAAAAATTGAGTTTGAGTTACCAAATTCAAAATCATGCCTTATTAAATATATACAGTGTTAAACATTTAAATAATGGTGAAAAAGAGGTGTTTTCTTCTTTGGCGGGGGCACTAAATTCTATGTCTAAAATTCGAGGCTTGGATATTTTAGATAAAAAGAGGATTAAGCCTGAAAATAGTTATCATGTTGCGATAAAAGCTGTATTCAAGCATGAAGCCTTACCCGTTCCTCTTCGCCCTTTTTCATATTTTGATTCTCAATGGGCGCTTTCTTCAAGTCACTGGACATTATGGCCGCTTCAAAACTAAAGTTCCCCGTAAACCTTTCCATTGTCATTTTATTTGCTTTGATTTTATTGTCATTGCAACTAATGAGTTCGGCAACGCAAGGCTCGTCAGAATTAAGTGATATGTACTCTTGGCTACTTATTGGAAATAGCCTAGGTTCCATTGTTTTATTTGTTTTAATCGCTATCAATGCCTATTCTTTGGCGCGTGAACTTAAAAAAAGAGAAGCAGGGGCTAAATTAACGACTCGCATGGTCTCTTTGTTTGCAGTATTAGCCATTGCTCCGGCAGCTATTGTGTTTTACTTTTCAATTCAATTTTTAAACCAAGGAATAGATAGTTGGTTTAATGTGGAAGTAGATAGAGCAATGGAGGATGCATTGGAGTTAAGTGCTGAATCATTGGATCAACGGAAGCGTTTGCATTTAAAGCAAGTACGAAAACTGGCTAAAGAGGTGGTGGGTAAATCTCAGACATTGATTGCTTTAGAAATGGGGGGGATGAGAGAAAGAGTAGAAGCCACTGAAATTGCACTTTTTACTCGGCAAGGGCATGTGATTGCATCAAATAGTATTGATTCAAATGATATTTTACCTTTGTTGCCAGGTGAACATACTTGGTTACAAGTGAGGCAAAACAAAGAGTTTGTGTCTTTTAATCAGATGGATGATAAATTACTGATTCAGGTTATTGTTATTGTTGAGGATGATGAGCCTCGATTTATGCAGGTTTTGTTTCCTGTTTCTGAACGAATTGCTGATTTAGCTGACTCAATTGATTTTGCTTTTGTTCGTTATCAAGAAACTACGTTTTTAAGAGGTTCGCTAAAAAGTAGTTTCTTATTACTGCTGTCGTTGGTTTTGTTATTAAGTTTATTGGCCGCTATCTGGGTGGCATTTATCAGTATTCGACATATTGTCGACCCGGTTAAGCAGTTAGTTAAAGGGACGCAAGCTGTTGCAAGTGGTAATTATAGACAGCAATTATCAGTGGTAAGTCAGGATGATTTGGGTTTTTTGGTAGAATCTTTTAATGATATGACGATGCGTATTGCACGATCAAGAGATGAAACTAAAGCGGCTAGTATTGAGGTTGAGCATCAAAGAGCCTATCTCGAAACAGTATTATCTAACTTAACTGCGGGTGTGGTGAGTTTTGGGTCTACTTATAAAATTAGAACAGCTAATCAGGCGGCTTATAGAATATTACATATTCCTGTAAGCCATTTTGTTGGGCAAACGTTATTGGATGTTATTGTTCTTCATCCGCAATTAACTCAGTTATGGGAATCAATTCAGGAATTGTTAGAAAATGCAGACGACGTTTGGCAGCAACGGTTTGCTTTTTTAGGGGCAAATGGTCGACAAGAGTTACTTTGTAGAGGGACTCCCTTATTTTCTTCGAGTGGCGAGCGAGTAGGGACAATTGTTGTTTTTGATGATGTCACAGATTTAATCCAGGCACAAAAAAATGCAGCTTGGGGAGAAGTGGCGAAAAGGTTGGCACATGAAATAAAAAACCCTTTAACGCCTATTCAGTTGTCAGCAGAAAGATTACAGCATAAATTGGCAGCAGAACTGTCTGAGTCTTCTGCTCAAATTTTACAGCGCTCTACGCAAACGATTGTTAATCAGGTTGAGGCTTTAAAATCAATGGTTGATGATTTTTCAGAATATGCGCGACCAAGTAAAAAACAAGTGGAAATAATTAATCTTAATTTGTTGATTAATGAAGTTCTAGCCCTATATATATTACAAACAGGGATAAGAATTATCACTGTTTTTAGTGCAGAAAACCTTATGATAGAAGCTGACCCTGTGAGTATTCGGCAAGTTTTGCACAATGTATTTAAAAATGCACAAGAAGCTATGGGGGGGAAAGGCCAAATAGAAGTAAAGTTAAGTAAAGTTATGCGTAATAATACTGAATTTGCAGAACTTGCGGTCTATGATGAAGGTTGTGGTCTTAGTGATGAGCAGCTAGAAACCATATTTGAGCCTTATGTAACAACAAAAACGAAAGGAACTGGGTTGGGTTTGGCAATAGTGAAAAAGATTATTGAAGAACATGGTGGCGCAATCTGGTTAGATACGACATATAATGAAGGGGCTGGGTTTATTATTCAGCTGCCCATCGTACTTATTTAGGATAAAGCATTGAAGACAGAATCACCTTATATATTAGTTGTAGATGATGAGCCTGATATTAGACAGTTAGTGTCAGAAATTCTTGAAGATGAGGGCTATCAGGTTGAAATGGCAGAAGATGCCGCTTCTGCAAGAGCAAAAAAAAAGCAAAGACAACCGCAATTGATTCTTTTGGATATTTGGATGCCAGATACAGATGGTATTACTTTATTAAAAGAATGGGCAGCAGAAGACAATGTTTTGTGTCCTGTTGTTATGATGTCTGGGCATGGTTCTGTAGAAGCGGCCGTAGAAGCTACTAGATTAGGAGCTTATGATTTTTTAGAAAAACCGTTGTCATTAGCAAAGTTATTGTTGACCGTTGAGCGGGCATTAGAAACAAGCCAGTTACAGCAAGAAAATGCAGGGCTTAAACAACAGCTAATGTTGGATGTTGATCCAGTCGGCAAAAGTGCTGTGATTGAACGGACTAAAGAGCAGTTAAGACGATTAGCTCAACATAATGCTAGATTGTTATTGGTGGGTGAGGCTGGAGTAGGAAAAGAATTATTTGCACGTTATTTGCATAACCATATGGTACGCAGAGACGGGCCTTTTGTTGATGTGGCTGTGGGCAGTATTTCGCCTGAAAATTCAGCGGTAGAATTCTTCGGAAAAGAAGAAAATGGAAAGGTTTATCAAGGTTTATTAGAGCAGGCGCATGGTGGTACTTTATTCTTGGGTGAAGTGGCTGGAATGGACATGGAGACTCAAATTAGACTGCTTAGTGCTTTGGAATCAAGCTCGTTTCTAAGGGTGGGGGGAAGTGAGTCTGTCAGGGTTGATGTTCGTGTTGTTGCTTCAACACGCATTACTTTAGATGAAGAGGTTAATGCGGGACGGTTTAGGCAGGATTTATACTTTTTACTTAATGAAGTGTCTTTGGATATTCGATCATTAAGAGATCACGGAGAAGACGTACCTAGTTTATTAAGTTATTATGTCGACTATTTCGTCAATATAGAAAAACTACCTTTTAGAAAATTTTCCATGGCCTCGCAAAACTATTTGCGGAACTATAGTTGGCCTGGAAATGTAAGAGAATTAAGAAGTTTGGTTCAGCGTTTAATGATCTTAGGCGCGGGTGATGATATTGAAATGGATGAGGTTAAGTCTGCTTTGGGTTCTATCGCTGATGAGCCTGCACTTAATTCAGCCGCCCCTGAGTTTTTTAATCTGCCTTTAAAAGAAGCAAGGGAGCATTTTGAAAAATGTTATTTGGAATATCATTTTGAGAAAAATGGTGGAAGTGTGGCTAAATTAGCCGCTGCTATTGGGATGGAGCGGACCCATTTGTATCGAAAGCTTCATGCTTTAAATATAAAACTATAAATTAACTTGAAAAGAAGGGTGAGATAAAGTAAAATTCTCGCTCTTTATACATGCCTTAACAAATTACTAAGTAAACGATGAAAACATTTAGTGCAAAGCCAGCAGAAGTTAAGCGCGATTGGTACGTAATTGATGCAGAAGGACAGACATTGGGTCGCCTTGCTACTGAAATTGCACGACGTCTTCGCGGTAAACATAAACCAGAATACACACCACACGTTGACACAGGTGATTACATTATCGTTGTTAATGCAGAAAAAATTGGTGTAACAGGAAACAAAGAAAACGACAAAATATACCACCACCATACTGGGTATGTGGGTAGTTTAAAGTCTGTTACCTTAGGTAAGCTAAGAAAGACTTTCCCTGATCGTATTATCAATAAAGCGGTTGAAGGTATGTTACCTAGAAACCCATTAGGCCGTGCAATGTTCAAGAAATTGAAAGTTTATGCAGGACCTTCACACGATCATCAAGCACAACAGCCTAAAGTATTGGAATTATAGGATAAATTATGGCAGCTCAATATTATGGAACAGGACGTCGTAAAAGTGCAGTAGCACGTGTTTACGCCGTAACTGGTACAGGAAAATTTACGATTAACAGCCAATCAATAGAAGAATACTTTGGTCGTAGAACTGACCAAATGGTTGCAAAACAACCATTAGAACTTCTAGAGAAAACAGCAGACTTCGACGTTAACGTTATTGTTAAAGGTGGTGGTCCTTCTGGTCAGGCGGGTGCTATTCGTCATGGCGTGACAAGAGCATTAATGGATTTTGACGAAGAATTACGTCCAGCATTAAGAGCGGCGGGTTATGTAACTCGTGACGCACGTGTTGTAGAACGTAAAAAAGTCGGTCTACACAAAGCGAGAAAACGTCCTCAGTACTCAAAACGTTAATCGTTTTTCAGAATGGTTTTTTAAAGCCATTTCTGATAAAAAAGGGTTGTTGTCGAAAGGCAATGACCCTTTTTTTGGCTATAATTATTAGTATAATTTTTTGAAAAACTGAGTATGTCAGATGGTAGCCTTAGCAAGCTAAAATAATTAGACTTGATCTTAAGGTTCCTTAATATGGAGATAAGGAAAGCCATCGCTAAGTTAAGAATATTAAACGTATGATTCTTAACCAACTATAGGTCGTAGTCAACAAAGGACTTCCTTATATTTCTATAAATTGTAGTTGTATTGTATAAATATTAGTGAATATGTAGTTCGCGTGATTTTTTCTTATCATTTCTAAGTAATGTATATTCTTTCTGGTTCCCAATCATTGGTTTTCCTTCAGGGCTAAGAACAATAAGAGTTCCCTCGTCTTTAATATGTAATATCCGTACCTTTGAACCCTTACGTGCTGTTAAAGTGAGAGTGCTAGATTTATCATTCCAGTCATATTTACCTTTTTCAAAAAATTCTCTATTGGAAGATTGAGCATATTGAGTAACAAGTAAATAATTCTTTTTATTTTTTAAAGATAGGGTCATTTTAATTCCAGCACAATGATCGCATGGAAGGTAGCCATAATAAACACCTCTGAATTTTTGGCTTTCATCCTCATTCATATGTTCTGAATGATCTACTCCTTTACGCGTCAATTCTCTCGCTCTTTGGACATCTCCCATAATTTGCATATCTGATTTAGCCATAGCTGGGTTAAAAGCACCGATAAGAGGGGTTAGTAATAGTAAAGGGAGTGTTTGTTTCAAAGCTATTTTTAGTATTTTCATTATGTTGTAATTCGCGAAGTATATTTAGTTTTTATTTTAATTCGTTCTACAAAAACTTGCAGAAGATACCAGTTGGTTTTGTATGTTTATCTGCTCTGTCTTAGAGTTCATACTCTATTAATACTGGGGTCTCTTGTCAATTTTTGATGAAAGAAAGTAGGTAAGAATTTTTAAGTGAGGAAAAGAGGAGGTTTTCTGTTGTAATTAATAAACAATATTAGTATATTCTTCTTTAGCTGCTTTGATTTAGTTGTTATTTTTTAAGGAATAATTGAAGCAAACTATTTTATAAATAGAAGGTGCTTATCATGCTTGATAAAAATTATATTTCTCGATTATATATCACTTCCATTTTAGTGATTCTATCTAGTTTTACAGGTTCTTCATTTGCACAAGAAGTAAGAGAACTTAAACATGTTTCTGCAACAGAATGCCAGGGCTGCCATCAGGATATTTATTTGCAATGGAGTCAATCCATGCATGCGAACAGTACCGCTTTAAAAGACCCTATTCATGGATTGTTGTATAAATCAGTTATAGGAGATCCTAAGCACGAAGGTGTTAAGCAAAAAGGGAAGTATCCTGTTTGTTTAAAGTGTCATGCGCCAGTTGCTGCAAAAGATAGTAAGACTAATTTGGCTGCCATGCCTGTTTATAATGAAGGTATAAACTGCGTCACTTGCCATGCTATTAGTGGGTTTAAGGGTGTAGCCAAACCTGAAGGTGGACTAAGGTTGGGTGTTGACGCTTATGAATTTTCTGAAACTTCATTACAAGGGCCTGGCACAAACCATACTGTTAATAATTGGTCACATCCAGCATTCCCAAATGCAGCAAACCCCGAAATCTTTAAATCTAATGCTATCTGTATGGGTTGCCATGATCAACGTAAAAACTCTAATAAGGTTCCTTTGTGTCAAACAGGAAGCGAGATAGATTCAGTTGATGGGTCAAAGGATTGTCTAAGTTGTCACATGCCAGTTGTTAATGGAAAAGCCGATCATAGTTTTTTAGGTGGGCACTCAGCAAAAATGGTCAGCAAAGGTGTATTAATGACGATGACCGTCGCTAAAAATAAAAATGCACTTGAAGTTGCGATTAACATTACTAATAAACTACCGCATAATTTTCCAACAGGGGCTCCATTTAGAAATGTTTATATTAAATTATCTGCTTATGATCAACAGGGGAAACAAGTTTGGGCCAGTAGCCAGTCTCATCCTGCAATAGATGATAAAAAAGCCATGTTTATGTATCACTTAGGCGATGCTGATGGGCATGCTTCTACTCCTCCAAAGGCAACTCAAGTATTAAGTGATACGCGATTAAAGCCGCATGAGACCAGAAATTTAAACTATAGCTTAGTAAAAGATGGAATTGTTAAGTTGAGGGCTGTTGCTTATTATGATTTGCTTTTGCCAAAAATGAAAAATAAATTTTCTAATTCAGAGTACGACGATTTAACAAGTTCTAAAATAATTGCTGTCACTGAAAAATACATTGACTGACTGTTAGGTTAGTAAGGGCAATATTTTTTTAAAAGAGATAAGGCAATAAAAAGGCCATCTGATTTTTGTATATCAAATGGCCTTTTTATTGGTATTGAATTTAAGGGTTAGTCTCTCACTTTACTCCATACTTTTCCTGCTGGGTCCATTATTATTTCCCATTCTTCATTATCAGCGATTACATCAATTTCATACTCAATACGGCCATCAGGATGTTTGATTTTTTCAGCTTTTTCTATCACTACTTTTTTAAAAATTTGCTTTATTTTATCGACTACAGCTTTAGGTAATTCGGAAATAGAAATATCTTCTTCAAACCCAAAATAGTTGCCCTGTGGATCATAGAGTAATTCTTGTTTGTTACCGTTGAGCTTAAATTTAACTTCATAGAGCTTTAAAGCAAAATGGTGTTCTTCTTCAACTTTGATGATTTTAGCATCGGGATGCTTTTCTTTTAAGCTGCTAAGAACAGATTTAGGGACTTCAGATAAAGGAATTTTGTTTGCTTGGGCTGGAAAAATAGGCAATACAAGAGTGGCTATTACAGATGAAAGTAATATTTTTTTACGCATAATTAAATGTCCTTAAAGTTATTTTAATTTATTAACCAAAATTAATTTTTGCTTCTAAATCATTTCGAGAGTCGGCATTTCTAAGGGTCTCTTCTAAAGTGATTTTTTTATTTTTATAAAGTTCAAATAAAGCATCATCAAATATTTTCATGCCCTTGCCGCCACTGGTTGACATAGCCTCTTTAATTTCATTTAAATCACCTTTTAAAATAAGACTGGAAATATGAGGTGTATTGATTAAAACTTCAATCGCAGCACATCTTTTACCTTCAATCGTAGGGATTAGACGTTGCGAAATTACCGCATTTAAATTGATTGCCATATCCATGAAGAGTTGTTTATGCTCTACTTGAGGGAACATGTTGATTACTCTTTCCATGGCTTGGTTAGCATTGTTGGCATGTAAGGTGGATATGCATAAATGGCCTGTGTTGGCGAGCTCTAGGGCGGCTTTCATGGTTTCTTTATCACGAATTTCACCAATTAAAATAACATCAGGTGCTTCACGTAGGCAAGCTTTTAAAGCGCGGGCATAAGAGGCTGTATCAGTCCCCACTTCACGTTGGTTCACGATAGATTTTAAATTTGGATGAGAGAATTCAACGGGGTCTTCTATTGTGAGAATATGTCCAGCTGAATTACCATTACGATGGTTGATCATTGAAGCCAGTGATGTTGACTTACCTGATCCTGTACCGCCAACCATCAGTAATAATCCACGCTTGTCTAGAATTAACTCCAGTAAAGTATCAGGTAAACCTAAGTCTTTAGGTTTTGGAATAATTGAAGGAATTAAACGAAAGACAAGTCCGATAGATTGTCGCTGATAAAATGCATTAACCCGAAAGCGAGCACTATTGTCAGGTAAGGCAATGGCAAAATCTAGGTCTTTATTTTCAACAAACTCTGCTTGTTGCTTGTCCGTCATTATGCCAAAAGCAGCGGATTGTGTGAGTTCTGGAGTTAATAGATATTTATCCATCGGAATGGCACGACCAGAAATCTTTATTTTGATGGCAGAACCAACGGTAAAAAAAATGTCTGAGCCATCCTGTTTAACCATTTCATGTAGGTAAGGCATAATATCAAAAGGTGATTCGGGCTCTTTTCCTAGAACTTCAATATATGAAACAACTTTTTCATTCTTTAGTGTTTTTTGGCCTAATGTGACTTTAATTTCTAAGCCACTAATATTTTTTTCAGCTTGTACAATAAATGAGGAACCTAGTTGCTCAATATTGGTTTTTACTGATTTAAAGCTGTTAATGGCTTGTTTTTGTGAATTATCAAATAAATCTTCAATTAATTGATTTATAAACTCAGAACTTACAATCGTTTTACCTACGGGTTTTATTTGATCTTGTAGGCATAACGAAGGTGGCGAATCTATTGTTAAAAAAAGACTGTCAGCACTTTTGTCTAGCATGAGTTTTAAATAAGGTGATAAATCCATAATTTATTATTTTAATGAGTTATTTAATAAGTTTTATCGAATTCCAGATTCTTCTTCTGTTTCTGTTAATGACAAGCCATCTATTTGTTGGCCTTCACCGCTGGCTAATTTAATTTGTAAGCGCAATTCATTTCTTGAGTCAGCATTTTTCAATGCTTCGTCATAACTGATTTTGCCAGCTTGAAATAAATCTAATAAAGCTTGATCAAAGGTTTGCATACCTAGTTCTCGAGACTTTGCCATGATAGGCTTCATGCCACTAATATCCCCTTTTGCAATTAGGTCAGAAATGAGAGGGGTGTTTATCATAATTTCAATAGCTGCACATCGACCGCCATCTGTTGTTTTTACTAAACGTTGGGAAACAATAGCTCGTAGGTTTAAGGATATATCCTGCATTAATTTAGCTTGACTCTCGATAGGGAAAAACCCAAGAATACGATCAATAGCCTGGTTTGCATTGTTGGCGTGCAAAGTGGCTAAGGCTAAGTGACCTGTTTGTGCAAATTCAAGACCAAATTCCATAATTTCAGAGTTACGTATTTCGCCTAAAACAATAACATCAGGCGCTTGACGTAAGGTGTTGTGTAGGGCTATTTCCCAGTCTTGAGTATCAACGCCGACTTCTCTTTGCATGACCACACAGTTTTTATGTGGATGGACATATTCAATAGGGTCTTCAATGGTAATAATATGGCCGTAACTGGTTTCATTACGGTGATCAATCATTGCCGCCATTGAGGTTGATTTACCTGAACCTGTAGCCCCCACCATAATGACCAAGCCATTTTTGTGAGAGATGACATCCTTTAAAACACTAGGAAGACCTAATTTATCAAAAGTAGGGATTTCCGATGCAATAACACGTAAAACCAGGCCTTGATTACCTTGTTGTACATAAGCATTTACCCTAAAGCGACAAAGGCCCGCAGGAGATATAGCAAAATTACATTCTTGGGTTTCTTCAAATTCTTTAAGCTGTTTATCATTCATAATGCACTGAGTGAGTGCTTGAGAGTCATTGGCTGATAATGATTGCTGAGAAATAGGTGTCATAATGCCTTTAACTTTCATAGCAGGGGGATAGCCAGCCGTTATAAATAGATCAGATCCTCCTTTATGTAATAGGATCTTAAGTAACTTGATCATAAAGGCCATTGCTTCTTCTCTTTCCATTAGGAACTCCTGTATTTCTGATGTATTTATTTAAAAAGATAGTGCTTGCAAGGGGGCAAGGCGAGTCATTATTTTGTAAGTCTAGCTTAAATTGATAGACAAACAACTTTTAACGAGACTTTAGAGTCCTCTTTAATGTATGAGATTAAAAATCACATATTTGTATGCATGAAAAAACAGTATAATTGTCTCATTTTTAAAGAATATTTAGGCGTTATGAGTAAGCAAAGAAAAGCAGTTGCATTAATTTCTGGTGGATTGGATTCATTATTGGCAGCAAGAACAATTCAGGAACAAGGCGTTCATGTTGAAGGCATTAACTTTTATACAGGGTTTTGTGTAGAAGGGCATACCCATGCAATCAGAAAGAAAGATAAGGCAACTCCAAAAAGAAATAATGCATTATGGTCTGCTGAGCAATTAGGGATTAAACTTCATATTGTTGATATTATTGAAGAATACAAAGATGTATTAATTAATCCTAAGCATGGCTACGGGGCAAATATGAACCCTTGCTTAGATTGTAAAATCTTTATGGTACAAAAAGCTAAAGAATGGATTAAAGAAAATGATTTTGACTTTATTATTACAGGTGAAGTGATTGGGCAACGTCCTATGTCGCAAAGAAAAGATACCATGCCTGTAATTGCTGAAGAATCAGGTGCTGATGATCGATTACTTCGTCCATTATGTGCTCAAAACTTACCAATGACTTTACCTGAACGTGAAGGCTGGGTGGATAGAGAAAAGCTACATAACTTTAGTGGCCGTGGCCGTAAACCACAAATGGCTCTGGCTAATGAATTTGGGTTTGAAGACTTTGCTCAACCAGCAGGGGGATGTTGCTTTTTAACGGATAAAAGCTATTCAGATAAATTAGTTGATTTATGGTCATCACGAGGTCGCAAGGAATATGATCTTGATGACATTATGTTATTAAAAGTAGGGCGTCATATTCGCCCCGAAAAACACTTTAAAGTGATTGTTGCCAGAGAAGATGGTGAAGCACGTTTTTTACAAGGCTATAAAAAAGACTTTATCAATATGAATTGTGCAAGTCACCGAGGTCCTTTAGCGATGGTTGATGGAGCCCCTACTGAAGAAGACTTATTGGTGGCTGCACAACTCACAGCACGTTATGGACAAGGGCGTGATGCTGAAGAGGTTGAGGTAATGATTAGAGAAAAAGATGGAACAGAACGCACAGTCACGGTAAAACCATTTAAAGGTGATGAAATTCCAAAAGAGTGGTTTGTATAAATGAGTAAAGAAACATTAAACGCCAAACGCTTATTATGTCCTTTACCTGTTATAAGAACTCAAGATAAAGTAAAAAAAATGCAAACAGGAGACGTACTGGAAGTGGTATGTACAGACCCTGGTGTAATGCAGGATATTCCTGCCTGGTGCAGAATAAATGGACATAAAGTACTAGATACTATAACTGATGAAATGGAATATACCATTATATTAGAGGTAGGTTAACGTGACTAAGGCTTATGATGCTGAACAGGTTTTAAAATTAAAATCCCGAGTGACCTATGTCGGGGCGCTAGTTAATATCTTTTTAACCATCATTAAAATTGGGGTTGGGATTTTAGGTCAATCTGCATCATTAATCGCAGATGGTATTCACTCTTTATCTGATTTAATCAGTGACCTTTTTGTTATTGTTGCGATTAAGTTGGGGAGTAGAGAAGCGGATCATGACCATCCTTATGGCCATCGTCGATTTGAAACCATGGCGACAGTTTTATTAGGAATAGGGCTGGTGGCAGTAGCAACAGGTATTGCCTGGGATGCAGTTGAACGATTAGTTGATCCAACAAAACTATTAAGTCCGACTCAGGAAACATTAGGGATTGCTGCAGTTTCTATTTTAGCCAATGAATGGTTATTTCATTACACTAAAAGAGTGGGAGAAATGACTCGCTCAAAATTACTACTCGCTAATGCTTGGCATCACAGAAGTGATGCATTTTCATCCGTGGTTGTACTTGTTGGTATTGGAACCGTATTATTGGGCTATCCAATGGCTGATGCAGTAGCGGCCGTTTTAGTTGCAATTCTGATTGCTAAAATGGGATTGGGTTTAGTTTGGGAAAGTATTAATGAACTCGTTGATTCTGCATTACCAGAAGAGATGGTTAGAGATATTCGTAAAGTGATTAAGCAAACACCTGGCGTGCAAAGTATTCATTTAATTCGTACTCGAAGAATGGGTGAAGATGCTTGTGTCGATACGCATATTGTTGTCGATGCACGTATCAGTGTTTCTGAAGGGCATATGATTGGTGATGCAGTCAGGGATAGATTAAAAACAGAATTTGATGATATTACTGATGTACTTGTACATATCGACCCAGAAGATGATGAATTTAAAGAAATCTATCAAAAACAAGTTTCGCGAGAAAAGGTTCAGAGTTATTTGGATCAATATTTAGCCGAAAAAATTCATACTGTAGATGATTTTAGAATTCATTATTTAGATGGATTGATAGAAGTAGAAGTGGTTTTACCTCATGCTATGTTTAACGAAGTTGAACAAGTTGAATGGGTTAAAAAACGGTGTATAGAGATAGAAAAAGATATTGATTCTATTTCTAAAGTATATGTTTTTTTTAAGGCGTGATAGATTAAAGTTAAGTAAATTGATGGGGTGCAGTGCTTTAGCCTGCTTCTTTATTTGCAAATAAAGAATCCCTTTAAAAGTAATAAAAAGGGAAAAAGGAGAAGTTTTAAAATGGCAGTAGGTAATGTAGATTTTCCAGAAATGAAACCAGTTTCAGGAATTAAATTAGGCACAAGTAACGCAGGTATTAAGCAAACAGAACGTGATGATATCTTAGTTGTTGAAATGGCAGAAGGTTCTACTTGTGCAGGTGTTTTTACTCAAAATGCCTTTTGTGCAGCGCCTGTACATGTTGCTAAAGAACACCTACAAAATAGTCCTCGTTGGTTATTAATTAACTCAGGCAATGCAAATGCAGGTACAGGGCAACAAGGGATGCAGGATGCAAAAGCCAGTTGTTCTTTTGTAGCCTCAGCTGTAGCGGGTGAAGAAAATAAGGTTTTGCCTTTTTCGACAGGGGTCATTGGTGAAAACTTACCCGTTAATAAAATTGAAAAAGCATTGCCAAAAGCCGTATCAAATTTACAGCAAGATAATTGGACTCAAGCTGCCAATGCCATCATGACAACGGATACCTTTGTTAAAGGCGCATCAGTTGTTATTGAATTAGATGGGCATCCCGTCACTTTAACGGGTATATCAAAAGGGGCGGGGATGATTCAGCCTAATATGGCCACCATGTTAGGCTTTGTTGCAACGGATGCAAAAATCAGCCAGTCTTTATTACAACAATGTTTATCATTAGCAGCAGAACAATCATTTAATCGTATTACCGTTGATGGTGATACATCAACAAATGATGCTTGTATTCTAATGGCCAGTGGCTGTTCAACAGCTGCAGAAATAACAGCAGACAGTGCAAATTATCAATTATTTTCAAAAGCAGTGATGGATATTTGCAAACGTTTGGCTGAACTTATCGTTAGAGATGGCGAAGGGGCAACCAAATTAATGCGTATTTCTGTGGAACAAGCAGAAAGTAATAAAGAAGCAGTATTAGTTGGTAAAACAATTGCTCATTCACCTTTAGTAAAAACAGCATTTTTTGCCAGCGACCCTAATTGGGGGCGTATTTTAGCCGCAGTCGGCCGAGCAGGTGTTGAAAATATGGATTTAGATAAAATAAAAATTTATCTGGATGATATTTGCATCGTTAAAAATGGTGGAAGAGCAGAAAGTTATACAGAGGAGCAAGGTCAACAGGTGATGAATAAAGAGGACATTCTTATCCGTGTTGTTTTGGCGCGAGGAGCAATTACTCAAGAGGTTTTGACTTGTGACTTATCTTACGATTATGTAAAAATTAATGCAGAGTATAGAACGTAAGTGAAAGCTGAAAAGTACTTACATGTCGCTGTTGGTGTTATAAAAAATAAAACAGGGAAAATTTTAATCTCTTTACGACATGATAAAGCCCATCAAGGCGGTCTATGGGAATTTCCGGGTGGAAAGGTAGAAGCAAGTGAGACGGAAGATCAAGCTTTAAAACGAGAATTAAAGGAAGAACTGGATATTTTAGTGAATAAAGTATCCCCTTTAATTCAAATTAAACATCAATATACTGACCTTAATGTATTGCTTGATGTTTGGACTGTGACTGAGTTTTTAGGTGAGCCTAAAGGTTGTGAAGGACAAGAGATTGCTTGGGTAACACAGACAGAACTATCTAATTATTCATTTCCAGAAGCTAATATTCCCATTATTAGTGCGGTAAAACTATCTTCTGAATATGCCATTTTAAATACAGCGGAAGTGTCTGTTTTAATTAAAAACTTAAGAGCCTTGCTTGAGCAGGGAATAAAACTAATTCAAGCCCGGGTTAAATCTTTAACGGCTTCTGAAGTGACCGAATTTGTTAAAATGGCAATGCCTTTATGTAAACAAAATGGCGCAGAGTTACTTGTTAATTCGGCAGTGCAAAATGCTTATGAATTAGATGTTGACGGTATTCATCTCACTTCGCGCGATTTGTTGGTATTAAAAGATAAACCTAAAGGCTATGCGTGGGTATCAGCCTCTTGCCATAATCAACAAGAATTATTCCATGCACAGAAAATTGGCGTGGACTTCGTAGTTATTGCACCTGTATTAGCCACCAAAACGCACCCTGAAACTGAACCATTAGGTTGGGATGCGTTTAAGTTGTTAGTTGATAGCGTTAATCTCCCTACTTATGCATTGGGAGGTATGCAGAAAAAAGAGTTACCTTTTGTTCAATCTATTGGGGCACAAGGTATTGCTGGAATTTCTTGTTTTTTACAGGAATAAAGAAAAGTAGGAAGGATCCTTAAAAATCTACAACCAGTTTTCTAATAAAAATTATTTGTTTCTTTAGCCACTGAGTATCCAGTAAAAAAGAGGGCTTTTTCTCAATAAACTGGGCAGTAATTGGCTGTAAAATATTTTCTACATTCTGATTTGTCAGTGCCATTTGTTCAGCAGTATTTAAGGATAATTTTAATGCGAGAAATTTTAATTCTCCCAATAAAAAAAGTATTTCCTCATCATCACTTTTGATAGTTTTTTTTGATGATAATTTAACAGAGAGCTTTTTAATTTTCTGCTCAATGATTCTTTGGTGCTTTTTCGCCAGCCTCAATAACTTTGCTTTATATAAGACATTTTTATAATATTTAAAAAGACCTAATGAAGAAAAGTTTTTAGGATTCCACGTAACAAAAAATTCATTGCTTAAAATAAACATAACCATTCCTATTTAATTTGTCTTAACGTCAATATTAAATAAAAGTAAGGTTTCAGCCTATTTAACTTATCACAAAAAAAGTGTGAATTATTACCAGTCTATATGCACATCAAAAAAAGGTGTGGCAGGAATTAAAAGGAGAGTATCGAGAAGTTATTGGAGTAGCTGATGTTCTCTCAAAAAATGCTGATTTTCTGGATGTAAGAAGTTTAATTATGGGCTTGTAGTTCAAGGGGTATAGAAAAAACCTGCTTATTCATCAAAATAGTGTATTAATTCAATGGATTCTTCTTCTGCCTCAACTCTAGTGACGTTGGCATTATTTAATGCCTGCAATATTGAAGTAAAGTTTTTTTTATTGGCAATATCAATGGCTGATAAGTGTGATTGATGCAGTAAGTTGGGATTGGCATCATATTTTAGTAATAGTTTTACCACACCTAAATGTTCGTTGGCCGTGGCTTTATGTACTGCTGTCCAGCCTTCTGTTGTTGTGAGGTTTGGGTTTGCTCCATTCTTCAATAAAAGTTCAACGATATCTAGGAAGCCTTTTGTTGCTGCTTGAATTAATGGGGTAAAATTAGACTTGCTCTGTGCATTTGGGTCGCTTTCTTTTGCCAATAATAAGGCTGTTATTTCTACACCACCACCAATTGCAGACCAATGGATCGGCAAGTATCCTTGATTATCTGTTGCTGTTGTATCAGCATCATATTTTAGTAATAATTTCGCAACATCAACCTTGTTGCATGCCGCTGCATACATTAAAGCTGTACTCCCATTTTTTAAACAGAAATTAACATCAATTCCAGCCTTTAAAAAAAGGCCAACAGCATGAATATCACTAGAAAAAATACTTTTGAATAAGGCCTTATGGGTGAAAGGGTAACCTAGACTAGTTAACTCTTCCGTCGTTTCATCTAAGACATGAGCCCAAACATCGGTACTTTTTAAATTTCCCGCATTATTGATTTTTTCGTATACTTGACTCAAATTAAAAATATCAAGCATAACTTCAGAAGGGAAGCCTTCTCTATCATATTTATCAGTAAGCATTAGGCTTTTAAAATACCCTGTTAAAACATTTTCGCTAAACCATAAATCAAGGATTTTTTTTGCTACTCGGGGGAACTTTTCAACTAAATGAGTTGGATAATATTGTTCATGGCCTTTTATCAGGGTTAAATATTGCTGTTGCATATGATGATCTTAATAATGATGCTGGTTTAAAGAGGTGTTGAATGGGCTTTGCTTACTCTAACATTTTTCTTTATTCAAATAATTCAGAAAAAGGTTTAAGGTTCTTTTTATTGTGTTGCTTGCAGACTGTTAATAGATATATTTTATCATCAATAGAAATGCTCGCGTCTTCTAAGGAAGTAGTATGTTTACATCGGGCTCCTTTTGCCGTACTTGCCTGACATTGATTGCTATTTTCTTTTAAATTAATAGGGGTCGTCGATGTTTCGGAAATAATGATAGAGTTTTCTGGTTCGGGTTCAGTTGTATTATTTTCTGTCTTTAGTTTTTCGCTCAGGTCTGGTGCTGGGACACAATTTAATTGTTTTCTGAAGATAATAATGATTAAAAAAAGAGCAACTAATGGCCAATAGGGAGGGAGGGAACTGCCATCTGTATTATCAGCCGCTAATAAAGTACTTGAGTTGAGGGTAATCAAGAGTGTACTCAATGAAATTGCTATATTTTTCTTTCTGTACATTATTTCTTCTCCAGAATAAGGCGTAGAGTTAAAAAACACTTAAGTATTAATAAGCTAAGGCTAAAAATAACACGTTATAAATATTAAGCAAATATTTTTTATTTGGATGGGACTTATATATTACAAGGGGAAGAGGTGGAAAAACTAAATTAAAGATAGATTTATGATGTTAGGGAATAGTTTAACCTTGTCTAATAATCAGCAAGGCATCGGAGATCGGGACCTAAATTTTGAGAAGGATTGTATTTTTGGTGAATTAAAATGACACATTTAGTTACTTGTATTCGGTATTTCCCATTTTTTAAAGACTATTTACTTGGTTAGAGTCGGGTTTATATATTGTAATTCTTCAGGTTTGGTAAAAAAATAGCATCTATTTCCTTACTAAAATAACGGTATTATTTACTTCGCTATAGGTGTATTGTAACTGATAGTGGGCTCTAGCTTACTGCAGAGGCTTTTGCTTTTTATGACTTTGCTTGCTATCAATAATTTCTATTTTTAAAGATTTACTCAGTCATTTAAGTTTTCTGAACAGCCTCTTTTTTCCAGTCTAGAATTAGGAGAATTAGTCATGATAGAAAATAACTCGCTTACTTGTCCTTTTGAGCATAACGAAAACCCTGAATTAGAAGCTAAGAAAATTACTGAAGTTGCGGAGCGTACAGTCAGTTTGTTAGACAGTCGATATCCCGCTCCTGAAAAAGTTCTTCGAGGTGTTCACCCTAAATCTCACGGCTGTATTAAAGCTTGTTTTGAAATAAATGAGGATATTGACTCCTCTTTACAGATAGGGTTGTTTACTTCCCCTGGGAAAAAACATGATGCTTTTATTCGTTTTTCTAATGCTGCAGCAAGATTAGGCCCAGATATTAGTGATGAAGGAGAGCATGGAAGTCGCGGTATGGCTATTAAAGTATTTGATGTCGGTGGGGAGGCGTTAATTAATGATAATGGAAGTTGCAATCAGGACTTCCTGATGATTAACCAACCTGTTTTCGCATTTGCGAATACAGATGATTACCTCCGACTCACTCAGATTCTTGATAGAAATAACGATAGCCCTGATGCATTTTTTGCCCCATTACGTCTTCAAGATCCCTCGCTTTCTGAACAAGAGAAGCAACAAATTTCAGCTTATGTAGAGGCAGAAAACCTGAATGGTGAAGACATTAAACGCATATTGGATACGTTGACTATTGTTAAACAGATCAAAGCTTCTGCCACTGCTAATCCGTTAAATTTGCAATATTTTAGTGCGGCACCTTTTCTTTTTGGCAAAGAGCAGGTGATGAAATTTTCAGTTAAACCCGTTGGTCAAGTGAGTCCAACTGAGCTACCTGAAAACCCATCGCCAGATTATTTGCGTGATGCAGTAACTGAAAGTATGAAGAGTAATGCCTCAATCGAGTTTGACTTTATGGTGCAGCTAAGAAGTGATGCAGGTGAAATGGGGATTGAAAATGCATCGTCCTTATGGGATGAAGATCAATTTCCTTTTATTAAAGTTGCAAAAATAACCATCATAGCGCCTCAAGTTGATATTGAATCAGATGCAGAAAAAGCCTATTGTGAAGCTTTAGCATTTACGCCTTGGCATTCTTTGCCTGAGCATCAACCTATTGGCAGTATTAATCGACTGAGGAAGGATGTTTATCAAGCTTCTGCTCAACATCGTCATGATCAGTCAGATGATAGGCAGGAGTTCTTTTTAATAAGGATCATTAAAAGTATTTTAAAGCCAATTTTTGGTTAACTTATTTTGGAGAAATAAAAATGATAAAAACTACTTTAATATTAATATCATTTCTTAGTCTGCTATCAGGTTGTACTTATGTTTCACAAGGTGTTGTAGCGGATGCGGATCGTTATGCAGAAACAACTGAAGCAGATATTTTTGGTGATAACACGGATAAAATAGCTTATTTAGACCAGAACTGGGACAGATACGATAGTTTATGGTTTTATTATACGACTCAAGGGTCTGATTTCATGGATTATGAAGTTTTTCTCAATCTTGAACAAGCTAATAGTTCTACGCTATTTCGAGATTCAGTCAATATGAATAACTATCGTTTTTTAACACAAAAGGAAAGTCATGATAATCCAGATGCTCTTCCTGTTGGGTTTGTAAAAGATTCTTATCAGGGTGAAGACTTTGTGGGATTTACATGTGCTACTTGCCATACCAATCAAATCAATTATCAAGGCACTGGAATTCGAATTGACGGAGCACCCGCATTAGCTGATTTTGAAAGTTTCTTTATAGATATCGAACAGGCGGTTAAAGCAACTTTAAGCGATCCTGATAAGTTTGATCGCTTAGCAGGTATTATGATTGATAAAGATGTTGCAGAAGACCCAACGCAAGCAAGGCAAATTCTGGAAGCTATTTCTCGTGAAAGGACAGCCTATAATACAAGTAATGCACCCGTAAACGGTCAGCAACTTGTACATTATGGTTATGGTCGACTCGATGCATTTGGTCGTATATATAACCGTGTATTACAACACTTAACCCCCGACCAAAATAACTCAATGCCTGCAAATGCACCTGTTAGCTATCCTTTTTTATGGGATACCCCGCAGCATGATTTTGTACAGTGGAATGGTGTTGGTAATAATAATCCAGGTGGATTAACTGGGTTTTTAGGGCCATTAGGGCGAAATACAGGTGAGGTTCTTGGGGTATTTGGCACGTTTGATTTAAATAAAAAACCTGGCGATAAAGGATTTAGGTCTTCAGTCGTACAAAGAAATTTATTAAGATTAGAAGACCACTTAATTTCACTGGAGTCTCCTGTTTGGCCTGAAGATATTCTGCCAGAAATTAATCAAACTTTGGCTGAGCAAGGAAAGCAGATTTATCAGGACTATCAATGTGGTTCATGTCATAGTAATCCTGAAGAGTTTGATCGAAGTAGTTCCGATCGCTTGGTTATTGCTCAATTTTCTAGTGTGGGAGTTTTAAAGACAGATCCTGCGATGGCTTTTAATGCGCTAAGTACTAATCGTAATAGTGGTTTCTTTGAAGGTACAAAACGTCCCGATTCAAACCAAACTTTTGGTCCCAAAACGCCTGCTTTATTAGCGTTGCAAAATGCCACACAGGGGGTTATTTTAGAACCTGATTATGATAAATTTGCTATTCGAAGGGGATTTGAACAGACCTATGATTTAATTGTTGCCTTTTTAAAAAATAAAATTAAAGAAACCAGAAGACATGTTGATTTTGGTACCGATAACGAATTACCTACCAGTTTAGTCGCTTACAAGGGACGACCCTTAAATGGAATTTGGGCAACAGCACCATTTTTACATAATGGTTCCGTGCCTAATCTATATGAATTATTTTTGCCTAGCTGCTCTCAAGAGGAAGTTGACTCTGGTAATGAATGTCGTTCAAATAAATTTACTGTAGGCAGTAGAGAGTTTGATCCTGTAAAAGTTGGCTTAGTAAGCAAAGATATTGCACAATATCCTACTCTTTTTGAATTTGACACATCAATACCAGGCAATAGAAATACTGGGCATGAATATGCTGCGGGGAAGACTCCTATTGTTCAACTGAATGCTGAGGGAAAGCCTGAGAAAAATGAAGATGGGTCTTTTAAGACTATTGATTTACCTGCAATTAATAAAAGCCAAAGATTAGCTCTGGTTGAGTATCTAAAACAGTTTTAACGCAATTTCCTTACCGTATAATTATTTATGCGGTAAGGCTGTCTTCTTACATGCTGATAAGTTTAATTTAACTATTTATCTAATAAAGGTTTAACAAAAGTATCAAAATTTATTTGATTTAGAATCCCCTGCTGCATAAAAACTAGATGTCCATCTCTAGCAATAATGACTGTAAAAGGCAAAACTCCAAAAGGGTTTCCCCATTGATTCAGTAGGGCATATTGTCGTTCTGGATCTGCTTGTAGAATAGGATAATTAATACCGATAGTGCGCACGTAATTTTTTAGCTTTTTCACTTCATCAAGACCAATGCCTATGATTTGCAAGTCTTTGTCTGCATAGCGTGATTGATAACGTATAAAATCAGGAATTTCGATTTGGCAGGGACCACACCACGTAGCCCAAAAATTAAGCATGATTACTTTTCCGTGCCAATCATACAAATTATGTTCTTGTCCTTTTAAGTCATTTAATATTAATGGGGGGAGTTCCCATGCATTTGAAATTCCACGTCTCTTTTGTTCCGTTTCTGCAAACATAGCACTTGCATAAGAAAATAAAACTAAACTTAGAATAATTTTTCTTAAATAGATAGAAGAAGTCATACTGTATGCCTTTAATATAGTCAGGTGTTGTCGAGATTAACCTCGGCTAAAAACCCATTCTTTTTCAGATGAAAGAGACGTATTAAAAATATAATTTTCTAGATCAAAAGTTTTAACTTGCTCTGGCTCGGTTAAACGGTTTTTAATAATATAATTGGTCATTAAGCCGCGTGCACGTTTGGCATGGATACCGATTGTTTTATAACTACCTGATTTATTTTCTTTAAATGCGAGAGTTAATATTCTGGCATTTAATAATTTAGGTTTAATAACTTTAAAATATTCGGTCGAAGCTAAATTAATTAATGTAGGGTTTTGTGAATCACTAAAGTCATCGCTTAGTAATTCAGTGACTTGATTGTCCCAGAATTCATATAAGTTTTTTCCATGTTTGTTCTGTAGGCGAGTCCCCATTTCTAAGCGATAAGCTTGTATTAAATCCAGTGGTCTTAAAGCGCCATATAAGCCCGATAAAATTCTTAAGTGTTGCTGGGCAAAGTCAAAATCTTCCTTTGTATAATTATCTGAATCAATACCGCCATAAACATCACCTTTAAAAGCTAATAAGGCTTGTTTTGCATTTGATAAAGAAAAAGGCAAATTGAAGTCTCTATATCGTTGCCAGTTAAGTTGACTTAGTTTCTCACTAATCTTCATCAAACTTGATAATTCTTCAGTACTGAGTTGTTTCGCAGTATTAATAAGTCCCTGGCTTTGCTCTAATTGTCTGGGCAATGTGTGTGTGTTAAACGCATTGCTTGAGAAATCTAGGGTTTTTGAGGGGGATATGACAATAATCATGATTTAATGCATTAAATATTTTTAAGTTTAGTTATTTTACTCTAGATTAAGGCTTGCCAGGTATGAGCAGTTGGCCTATTCTTAGGGGAATTTAATAAAATCAGTTATACCCAAGGATTACACATGATTTCAGATGCGGTTGTTGAGCTTTCACGCTGGCAGTTTGCCGTTACTTCTTTATATCACTTTCTATTTGTACCTCTTACTATAGGTTTATCTGTTTTGTTGGCTATTATGGAGTCAACTTATGTGCTAACAGGACGAGAAATATATAAAGATATGACCCTATTTTGGGGTAAATTATTTGGAATTAATTTTGCCCTAGGGGTGACGACAGGCCTAACCATGGAGTTCCAGTTCGGTATGAACTGGTCTTATTTCTCTCATTATGTGGGAGATGTATTCGGAGCTCCCCTAGCCATTGAAGGGTTAATGGCTTTTTTTATGGAATCGACTTTTGTTGGATTGTTTTTCTTTGGTTGGGATAAGTTGACTAAAGGCCAGCATTTAACTATTACATGGCTTGTTGCATTAGGTTCAAATTTATCTGCTCTATGGATTTTGGTAGCAAATGGCTGGATGCAAAACCCTGTTGGTGCCGAGTTTAATTATGAAACGATGCGAATGGAGGTGACCAGTTTTGGGGCTTTAATTTTTAACCCAGCAGCGCAGGTTAAATTTGTACATACCGTTGCAGCAGGGTACACAACAGCCTCTGCTTTTGTTTTAGGTATTAGTGCTTACTACATGTTAAAAGGGCGCGATTCTGCATTTTCTCAGCGTTCTTATACGATTGCCGCGGGATTTGGATTAGCTTCTGTTTTGGCTGTTATTGTGCTGGGTGATGAAAGCGGATATACCGACGGTGAGGTACAAAAAGCTAAATTAGCTGCTATCGAAGCCGAATGGCATACAGAAAAACCGCCTGCTGCTTTTACAGTGATTGGTATTCCTGATCAAGAAGCTATGGTTACACACCATGCAATAAAAATCCCTTGGGTTTTGGGTTTAATTGGAACGCGCTCTATTGATACGCCAATTATTGGTCTGACAGAAATTTTAGATAATAATCGTGTTCATATTCGTAATGGAATAAAAGCTTATGGATTGTTGCAGCAACTTCGAGAAGGCGATAGGGATGAAGCATTAATTGCAGAATTTGAATCGGTTAAGAAAGATTTAGGCTATGGCTTGCTATTAAAACAATATACCGAAAAGGTGGTTGATGCGACAGATGAGCAGATTGAGTTAGCCGTAAAAAATTCTATTCCTCAAGTCGCGCCTTTGTTCTGGACTTTTAGAGTTATGGTGGCTTGTGGATTTATAATGCTTATTGTCTTTGTTATTGCTGTGGTTGCTAGTTCAATTAGAAAGTGTCGAAAAGACTGGATTTTAAAATTAAGTCTATATACCATCCCTTTGCCTTGGATTGCATGTGAAACTGGGTGGTTTGTTGCAGAGTTTGGTAGGCAACCATGGACTATAGCGGAGGTATTACCCACTTTTTTAAGTGCTTCATCTTTAACAGAATGGGATATTATTTTAAGTTTATCGGGATATATATTTCTTTATACAATTTTCTTGCTTATCGAAATGTATTTAATGATGAAATATATTAAGCAAGGGCCGAGTAGTTTACACAGAAGGCGTTATCATTTTGAAATTGACGAAAGGGGTTAATGATGATTTTTGATTATGAAACCTTACGTATCATTTGGTGGGGCTTTTTAGGGGCTTTAATTATTGGTTTTGCTATCACCGGTGGATTTGATTTAGGTGTAGGTGTGTTATTACCCTTTTTGGGTAAAACTGATGAAGAAAGACGCGTTATTTTAAATTCAGTTGGCCCTACATGGGAAGGTAATCAAGTTTGGTTTGTTATGTCGGGTGGTGCATTGTTTGCCGCTTGGCCAACGGTCTATGCTGTGTCATTTTCGAGTTTATATTTTGCTTTATTACTTACCTTATTTGCTATGTTTCTACGTCCTTTAGGTTTTGATTACCGAAGTAAATTACCAAAACCTCTGTGGCGTGAAAACTGGGATAGAGCATTGTTTGTTGGAAGCTTTATTCCGGCACTTGTTTTTGGGATAGCTTTTGGAAACTTATTAAAAGGCATACCTTTCCATTTTGAAACGGATATGCGTATTGTTTATTTTGGTAGTTTAAGGGAATTGCTAAATCCATTTTCATTGTTGGTAGGGTTAATTAGCCTTTCAATGTTTACCATGCATGGAGCTGTTTATTTGCAGATTAAGACAATAGGTGACATTAATAAAAGAGCGGCCAGAAGTGTGATGACTTTTACTATTTTAACATTGGTTTTATTTGCTCTTGCAGGTGGATGGATTACAACGCTTGATGGTTATCATATTACTTCAGAAATTTTTCCCAATGCAGCCTCAAACCCTATCGCCAAGTTTGTTAAAAAAGAGCCTGGATTATGGCTAGATAATTATGGTCATCTCCCTGGGTTATGGGCAGTACCTGCTTCTGCTTTTATGGGGGGGATATTAACGATAGTCTTATCAATGTTTAATCGCCCCGGAAGTGCTTTTATTTTTAGTTGTATCACCATTGCATCTATTATATTGACTGCTGCCTGTTCAATGTTTCCATTTATTATTCCATCGAGTATTTCTTTAAATAGTTCCCTTACCGTGTGGGATTCAAGCTCTAGCTTAAGGACTTTAAATCTTTTATTTTGGATAACAGTCATTTTTCTCCCTCTTATTATGATTTATACCAGTTGGGTATATCGCGTGTTTCGTGGCAAAGTGACCATTGAACATATTCGTAAAAACAACCATACACTTTATTAGGAGAGATATAATGTGGTATTTTTCTTGGATATTAGGGGTGTTATTGGCGTGTTCGCTAGGGATTATTAATGTTCTTAGGCTTGAAGCTCAAGAGGCATTGGAAAAAGAAAATATAGTGGTAGACCCGTTAACTCAACTACTGGCTAGAGAAAGTGTATTAGAAAGATTGCAGGAAAAGGTTGACAATTCAAAACGTAATGAAATGCCTTTTTCCTTGTTATATATCAGTTTAACTGATTTTAAAAATAAGCATCAGTTAGCTGAATATGAAATGGATACTACGATATTTAAAGTGGTTGAGACACTCAGGTTAGATATTCGCAATGGCTTAGACATTGCTGCCAGAGTTGGGGATGACGACTTTGTTATCGCATTGCCAGGTATTTCTTTAGAAAGAGTAGAAGTTATTGCTGAAAGAATTAAACGAAATATTTTTGTTAATGTAACAACGCCTAAAAAGGTTGCTGTTGATATTGCAATAGGTTTTGTTGAATACACTGATCATACTGAGGTTATTGCAGAAGAGATGGAAATGGGAATGGGGGAAGTAGAAGCTTTATTGAGTATTGCTATAGGGCGATGTCTTGAGTCTACATTAGTTTAAATGATGACAGGCGGCTTAGATTAACCGTATTAAACCTCTCTCATTAAAGCGATGAATAAAAAATTCTAACTATAAAAATAAAAAAAGAGAAAAATGCCAGTTGATATTCTATTGACAGTCATTGCAACGGTAATGATTCAGTCTATTTTTGGGGTTGGTGTGCTGTTATTTGGTACGCCTATTTTGTTGCTGCTTGGTTATGATTTTATTAATGCGCTTAGCATTTTGTTGCCGATTTCTATAGCCATTAATTCTTTGCAAATTATTAAGCATTATCAATTTATTGATACCATATTTTACAAAAAGGTTCTGCTTTATAGTATTCCCTTTATTGTTTTATTTCTATTTTTTGTAACTAAGATAAAAATGAGTATAGGGCTTCTCATTGGTGTTTTTTTGGTTTTGGTTGCACTCAAAAATTTTTTCCCCATAATTGAGCAGTATTTAAATAAACTTATTAAGTTTGAGCGTAGTTACCTTGCTGTTATGGGTGTCATCCATGGAATGACAAACTTAGGTGGGTCATTATTAACGGCAATAGTGCATGGTAAAGCTTACGATAAAAATACAACACGAGTCACAGTGGCTATTTGTTATGCTAGTTTTGCTGTTTTTCAGTTAATTACTTTGTTGTTTATAGGTAGTCACTTTGAATTATCGTATAGCGATAATATGAGCTTTTTACAATGGGGTATTATCGTTTTTCTACTAACAGAAGAAGCAATTTATAATGAGATAGACAATAAAAAATATGGGCAGTTATTTGCTGTCTTTTTATTGGTTTCAGGTGTTTTACTTATTCTAAAATAGCGGATTTTAATCGTATTGCAACAACCATAATAATTATTAAAAAAGGTGTGAGCATGAAAAAAATATTTAATTACTTTTTGATCGGTATTTTGGCATTTTTACCTATTTATGTAATTGGCCAAATTGTATTCTTTTTAAATGATCGGTTTTCTGATCTAATCAAATTTGTTTATGGCTATTATGATAATTATTTAATGACAGCCATAATTTTTGCCGGTAGTTTTACTGTATTTACTTATGTAGGTTATCGTTTAAGTATTGTTGGTAGGTCATGGATTATTTCGGGTATTGATTCTATTGCTGATCGAATCCCTTTTTTAAATACAGTGTATCGAGTGATTAAAAAAGTAGTCAATATGTTTTCTGGACATGAGCAAAAAGAAGCAAGGGAAGTGGTTTATATCGAATATCCAAAGGAAGGTTTATGGGTGCCTGCTTATGTGACAAATAAAGAAAAGGAAATGTATATTTTGTTTGTACCCACTTCACCAAACCCAACCTCTGGTTTTACTGTTATTGTTCATGAGTCAAAAGTAGTTAAATCCGAAATGAATATTGAACAGGCAACTAGTTTTATAATTAGTGTGGGTGTTGATTATGATAAAGCAGAAGAAGCAAGTAAATTATTAAAATGAAAGAAATTGAAGAGTTATTAACACTATTGAGTAGTGTTGTATGGGGGCCAGTTATGCTGGCCTTTTTATTGGGCGTTGGAATATTCTTGATGCTTGGATTGAGAGCTTTTCCCTGGCGATATACCACTAGGGCATTTGCTTTGCTGTTAGGCGATAGAAAAGATAATAAAAAAGGTGAAATTTCTCCTTTCCAAGCATTAATGACTTCTCTTTCTGCAACCATTGGTACAGGTAATATTGCTGGCGTGGCAACGGCTATTGCATTAGGTGGCCCAGGTGCTGTTTTTTGGATGTGGATGACAGCTTTGTTTGGAATGGCTACAAAGTATGCAGAAGCCGTGTTGGCGGTTAAATACAGAGAGGTTGATGAGGATGGGCGATATGTTGGCGGCCCAATGTATTATATTAAAAATGGTCTAGGTGAAAGCTGGAATTGGTTGGCTGTTGTTTTTGCAATGCTAGGTGCTTTAGCTGCGTTTGGTATTGGGAATATGGTGCAAGCAAATTCAGTTGCTGATGCTGTGGAAGCAATGTTTCATGTGCCCGTCTGGCAAACAGGAGCTGTGCTAACCATTGTAACAGCAGCTGTTATTTTGGGTGGTTTAGGGCGTATTGCTGTCGTCGCATCTAAACTTGTTCCTACTATGGCTGTACTTTATATAGTGGGTGCTTTATTTGTTATTGTTACTCATATAGAGCAAGTCCCTGATGCTTTATGGTTGATTGTTTCTAGTGCATTTTCCGAAACAGCTGCTGTTGGTGGATTTGCTGGTGCAGCGGTTTGGGCTGCTATTCGCTTTGGTGTGGCACGTGGTGTTTTTTCAAATGAAGCGGGGCTTGGTAGTGCGCCTATTGCTCATGCAGCAGCTAAAACTAATAGCCCTGTTCAACAAGGTATGATTGCTATGTTGGGTACGTTTATTGATACCTTAATTGTATGTACTATGACCGCGTTGGTTATTGTAATCACTGGTGCATGGTCAAGTGGTGAAACAGGTGCAGCTCTTTCTACAATGGCTTTTAATATTGGAATGCCAGGTTTAGGTGGGTATATTGTTGTTTTTGGTTTAGTTGTTTTTGCTTTTACTACCATCTTAGGCTGGAGCTATTATGGTGAGCGTTGTGCTGAGTTTTTGTTTGGGGTAAAAGTTATTTGGCCTTATCGTTTTTTATGGCTATGTGCGATTCCTGTTGGAGCAATGGGTAAGTTAGGAATTATCTGGTTAATGGCTGATGTAATGAATGGTTTGATGGCGATCCCAAATTTAATTGCTTTAGCTTTATTAAGTCCTGCTATTTTTAAAATGACCAGAGATTATTTGAAAAAATAACATAACTATTAACCTGCTGAATTAATTGTGATTGTTTGTAGAGCGGACTTTAGTCCGCTATAAAGGTGGTGTTTATAAGGTATTGCGGACTGAAGTCCGCTCTACATTTATAAGTAGATAGCCATGAAAAATGAGATTAAGTTTAAGGTACAAAAAAGCCCAGCATATTTTAAATATGCTGGGCTTTTTATTGAGCTATTGACTGGTTATTTAACTAGACTTAATAAAACCCCAGCAGCAACAGCTGAACCAATGACACCTGCAACATTAGGTCCCATTGCGTGCATCAGTAAAAAATTATGAGGATTACTTTCTAAACCAACTTTATTTGCAACACGAGCAGCCATAGGAACAGCTGATACGCCAGCAGCGCCAATTAAAGGATTGATTGGTGTGCTGCTAAATTTGTTCATGATTTTTGCCATCAATACACCGCAAGCAGTACCAATACAAAATGCAATAGCCCCTAGTGCTAAAATACCTAAAGTTTCTGCTTGTAAGAATGCATCTGCACTCATTTTTGAACCCACGGCAAGGCCTAGAAAAATAGTCACAATATTGATTAGTTCATTTTGTGCTGTTTTACTAAGTCGATCGACCACGCCACAAGCATTCATTAGGTTTCCTAAGCAGAACATACCCACTAAAGGTGCGGCAGAAGGTAATAGTAATGCGCTTAGTGTTAATAACATGAGTGGAAAAACAATCTTTTCAGTTGGGCCCACCACACGAAGTTGTGTCATCTCAATTTTGCGTTCATCTTCAGTTGTTAATGCTCGCATAATAGGTGGCTGAATAAGTGGAACTAAAGCCATATAAGAATATGCTGCCACTGCAATCGCACCCAGTAGGTCAGGGGCAAGTTTTGAGGCGACATAAATAGCCGTAGGCCCATCAGCCCCACCAATAATGGCAATAGCTGCAGCATCTTTTAATGTGAATTCCATACCAGGAACAAGATTTAAGGCTAGAGCACCTAATAAAGTTGCAAAAATACCAAACTGAGCAGCGGCACCTAAAAACAAAGTTTTAGGGTTGGCTAGCATAGGACCAAAATCGGTCATTGCACCTACACCCATAAAAATAAGTAAGGGAAAAATACCAGACTTAATACCAAAATATAAGTAGTGTAGTAATCCACCTTCTTCTGCGATGCCTGCAATGGGGATGTTACTTAAAATGGCACCAAAACCGATAGGAACTAATAGTAAAGGCTCGAAACCTTTTTTTATAGCAAGAAAAAGCAATAAGAATCCAACAAGCATCATAATAACTTGTGGAATTGTAAAGTTATAAATGCCAGTGCTTTCCCATAGGGCAATGAGATTTTCCATAGAGAGTTTGTCTTATATAGATTAGATTTATGGGGACTATAAAAATTATAATTAAATGATTTTTACAGTACTTTAGCCTCACATATTTGTGTGTGAGGCTAAAGCTTTTACATTTCAGTAAAAATTATAATGTGATTAAAGCTTCGCCAACTGCAACGGCATCGCCTTCTTTAACATTGAGTAAGCTAACTGTTCCAGAAATTTTAGAGCGGACTTCGGTTTCCATTTTCATTGCTTCCATAATTAAAACAACATCACCTTGTGCCACATGAGCACCTTGAGTAACATTCATTTTTAATATGGTTCCAGCCATAGGTGATTCAATTTCTGCACCGCTGCTACTAGCGGCAATTGGAGCGCTACTAGATTGTTGTACACTAATGTTTGAACCGCCAGGGCCAACCGCTACATTGTAATTTCTACCATCAACATTAACTGAATAGGTTTCGGTTGCTGTATTAGCTACCGGCACACTAGCTGCAGCAAATGCTTCAGAGTTTGGAGCGGGTTCAAAAGCGTCTGGATTATTGCGGTTTACAATAAACTTCCAGCCAACTTGAGCAAAAAGACCGTTAATCAAAGCATCTTCTTCGATGTTGTCAGCTAATGTTACGCCCTCAGCCTCTGATTTTTGTTTAACTTCAGCGATAAGCTCATGCATTTCTGCATCAATTAAGTCTGCAGGTCGACATGTAATTGCTTCGCCGCCATCTAAGACTCGAGCTTGCAATTCTTTATTAACAGGAGCAGGAGCGGCACCATATTCACCCTTTAAAACGCCAGCAGTTTCTTTAGTGATTGTTTTGTAACGCTCACCCGCTATCACATTTAATACAGCCTGAGTTCCAACAATTTGAGAGGTTGGTGTAACTAAAGGAATAAAGCCTAAGTCTTCACGAACTTTAGGTATTTCGGCTAATACTTCATCAAATTTATCAGCAGCACCTTGTTCTTTAAGTTGGCTTTCCATGTTTGTTAACATGCCGCCTGGTACTTGAGAAGTAAGGATTCGGCTATCAACGCCTTTTAAGCTGCCTTCATGTTCAGCATATTTCTTTCTGACACCTCTAAAATAATGCGCAATATCTTCCAGTTTAATTAAATCTAAACCAGTGTCTCTTTCTTGACCTTCTAGGCTGGCAACAATAGTTTCTGTTGGGCTGTGACCATAAGTCATACTTAATGATGAAATGGCTGTATCAACATTATCAATACCCGCTTCAGCCGCTTTAATAATAGTGGGTACGCTTAAACCTGTTGTTGCATGGCAATGTAAATGAACAGGAATATCAGTTGCTTGTTTTAGTTTTGTAACTAATTCAAAGGCATCGTAAGGTTTTAATAAACCAGCCATATCTTTAATACAGATAGAATGGGCTCCCATATCTTCAATTTGCTTACCTTGAACAACCCACTTATCAATAGTATGAAAAGGGCTGGTAGTATAAGAAATTGTGCCTTGAGCATGTGCATCAGTATTAAGAACAGCTTTAACGGCTTGTTCAATATTACGCATATCATTCATGGCATCAAAAATACGGAATACGTCCATACCATTAACAGCACATCGCTCCACAAATTTGTCGACTACATCATCAGCATAATGACGATAGCCTAAAATATTTTGGCCACGAAATAACATTTGTTGAGGTGTGTTGGGCATGGCTGCTTTAAGCAGACGCAATCTTTCCCAAGGATCTTCACCTAAGTATCTAATACAAGCATCAAATGTTGCACCGCCCCATGATTCAATAGACCAATAGCCGATTTGATCAAGTTTTTCACAAATAGGGAGCATATCTTCAATACGTAAACGTGTTGCTAGAATTGATTGATGTGCATCACGTAATACAACTTCTGTTATACCTAAAGGCTTTTTAACCTCTGACATTGTTTATCTCCTGTGACCTTTGTGGGTCAATTTTAATTAAAGCTTACTTTGTGGGTTAGCTTTAAGTTTCCTAAATAATGATTTATTTATGTTTGTTGCGATATTGATGTACCGCAGCACTGATTGCAGCAATAACGCCAGCATCTGTATGGCTAGTTGAAGCCGATGCAGGGGAAATTGCAGTAACAGGTGCTTCTGGAAAGAAGCGCTGAATTACTGTTGTCATGAAGTTTACTGCTACAACAAGTAAGGCTAGAAAGGCGAAGACTATGCCCATCCCAATTAGCATTAACTCAATGCCTGCATTTATCATTTCGGTCATGATTATTCTCTATTAGAAACAATTATCGAAGCATTATAACATATTTTTTTTATGACCATTTTTGAGGCTGAAAGTGGCTATATTGCTGGTCTGACAGCATAAATTAAGTGTTGTTATCATTAAAGCTAAGTGTAAAATGTGATTTATATGTTTTTTAAATGAGTTAAGGCCATAAATAATGGAAATAAAAAAGACAGAGCAACAATGGCGTGAAACACTATCAGCAGAACAGTTTGATGTCTGCAGGAACAAAGGGACAGAGCGACCCTTTACGGGGGAATATACGGATTGTAAAATTTCAGGGGAATACAATTGTGCTTGTTGTGGGGAACGTTTATTTGATTCTGAGACTAAATATGATTCTGGATCAGGTTGGCCCAGTTTTTGGAATACTATTGATGCAAACAATATTAATGAAATAACCGATGAAAGCCATGGAATGAAAAGGGTAGAAGTGACATGTAAATCCTGTGATGCACATTTAGGACATGTATTCGAAGATGGTCCCCAGCCAACAGGCTTACGTTATTGTATTAATTCAGTGTCTTTGGAGTTAAAAGAAAAATGAGTATCGCAAGGGAACAAGTGGAAGCATTGCTGGATTTTATTGACGAAAGTCCAAGCGCCTTTCATGCAGTAAAGAGTATCGAAATTAAATTACTTTCTTTTGATTTTAAAGCACTTAAGGAAACTGATAAATGGAGTCTAAAGCCAGGTGGACGTTACTATATTATTAGAGATGACTCCTCAATTATTTGTTTTGTATTGGGAAAAAAACCATTAACAGAAACTGGTTATAGAATTTTAGGGGCGCATACAGATTCGCCGGGGTTAAAAATAAAGCCTAATGCGGTAAAAAACTCGGATGGTTTACTTAGGCTGGGAGTAGAAATCTATGGAGGTCCAATTTTAGCGACATTTACAGACAGAGACTTAAGTATAGCGGGGCGAATTAGTTATAAAACAGAGGAAGGCAATATCGCCAGTCAATTGGTGAAGTTCGATCAAGCTTTATTGCGCCTACCTAATCTAGCTATTCATATGAATAGAATGGTAAATGAAGAAGGTTTAAAATTACATAAACAAAATGAGCTAGCATTAATTTTATCTACAGCCGTTGAAGAGCAGTTGTCGGTAAAGTATCTACATGAATTACTAGCCAATACTTCGGGTATTGATGCGGATAAGATTTTATCTTGGGAGTTAAATGTATACGATACTCAAAAAGGAAGTTTTTGGGGGGACCAACAACAATTCTATGCAGATAGTCAGTTAGATAATTTGGCATCTTGTCATGCTGGAATACAAGCAATGTTAAATGAAAATACCTTGGATTCTGAAAATACACTAGTTTGTGCTTTATTTGATCATGAAGAAATTGGTAGTGAAAGTACCAAAGGTGCTAATGGTTGTTTTTTACCTGATATTCTACAACGGATTGCTTTTTTATCAGGTATTAACGAAGAAGACTATCAACGAGCATTGGCTCAAAGTTTTATGATTAGTGCAGATATGGCGCATGCCTATCAGCCTAATTTCCCATCAGCTTATGAACCCGAACATAAAGTAACGGTTAATAAAGGACCTGTTATTAAAGTGAACGCTAATCATAGATATAGCTCTGAAAGTATTTCTGAGGCTATGTTTATACAATGGTGTGAGATGAGTGATGTTCCTTATCAAACATACTCGCATCGTACGGATATTCCTTGTGGCAGTACCATTGGCCCGATGACTTCTGCAAAACTAGGCATTAGAACAGTGGATGTAGGCAACCCCATGTGGGCAATGCATAGTATCAGGGAAAGTGCGGGGGTTGAAGACCATGCCTATATGATTAATGTGTTAGCTGCTTTTTTTACTGCTTTATAGATTTATTAGTACTTTATACTATACTTGATTACATAGTTTTGTCTTGATGAAATGAGTATCTAGTTGAAAGCTAATTCAAAGCAAAGTTAAATAAATAGGATGGTTAAAGTGCCTGTTATAGTTGGCTTATGGGGAGTTTTAATATTTTAGTGCAAGCGATGAATTAGGTGAAAACAACGCTTAATCTTTATACCTTTTTCTTAAGTCAAAAGGCCTATAAATATTATTTTTTAGTTATTATTTTGGAAATGTATAAACAATTTTTTGTATAAGAAAAGGATTTTTATAGTGAAGCTTCTCCTTTTTATATTCAGTTTGTTTTTTATAAGTCAGTCTATTGCTGAAGAAAACAGTATTGAATATAAAATTAAAGCGGGTTATTTATATAATTTCACTAAGTTTATTACTTGGCCTGAAGATGATATCGAAACATTTAATCTCTGTGTTCTTGGTAAAGATCCCTTTGGTAGCATTCTAAACCCTATCGAAAATAGAACGGTTAAGAATAAGTCAATTCGTGTTTATCGAATAAGGTCAGCCAAAAAAACTAAGCATTGCCATATTATTTATGGTGCTTCTCCTAAGCAGCTGAAACGGTTAGATTCTAATAGTTTAACAATCAGTTCATTACCTCCAAAATTAACAGTAGGAGAAGCCAGAAAATTTTCTAGGTATGGGGGGATGATTGCCTTTTTCTTGAAAGATGGGAAAGTAAAGCTACGTATAAATTTAGGTCACCTACGTAAAAGTGGCTTAGATATTAGTGCCAAGCTGCTAGAAATTGCAGAAGTTTTTGAAGGAGAATCAAATGATTAAGCCTTTAAAAAATCTTTCGATTAAAAAGAAACTTATTTCTATTCTACTTTTTTCCAGTATTTCAGGGTTAGTTATTGCCGCATTTTTGTTATTAGTATTTGAGGTTTCAGACTTTAAACAAAATGTACAAAATGATTTGTCGACAATGTCTATATTAATAGGTAATAGGAGTACGGCTGCGCTGACATTTGATGATTCTGAATTAGCCAAAGAAAACTTATCATCCTTAGAACAAGTAGACAATATCCAGTCTGCTTGTATTTATGATATCTACGGGGATGTCTTTACCTCATTTAAAGTGCATGGTTATCAAGGGTCTCCCTGTCCTGATAAATACAATGGGCAAACAACATATTTTGAACGAACTCTGCTTTATGTTTATCAGCCTATTATGCTGGACAAGGAACTTTTAGGTATTGTTTATATTAAGGCCGATTTAGAAAACACTTTTCTGCGTAAAATTCAATCAATCACATTGCTCTTTGCCGCTTTATTTTTAGCAACAGTCATTACATTTTTATTAACGACACCTTTGCTCCTTGTTATTACTAACCCATTAAATAAATTGTTGAAGACGGTACATAATATCAACGATAAAAATGATTATTCACACCGGGCAGTAAAACAAGGGAGTGATGAAGTCGGTGAATTAGTCGATGCCTTTAATGACATGATCGCAACAGTAGAGCATCAAAATACAGCATTAACTATTGCTAAAAATCATTATCTTGCACTTTATGATGATAATCCCACGATGGTTTTTCATTTGGATGTTAATGGAGTGATTGTTTCAGTTAATAGGTTCGGGGCTAAGCAATTAGATTTAACAAGTGAACAATTACAGAATCGTTCAATTTTTGATTTTATACATCCAGAAGATAAATTGGCTGCACAAATATTGTTTGATTTGTGTATTGCATCACCTCATAAAGTTCATAAGCAGGAGATTAGAAAAATTTGCCGTGATGGCCGAGTCTTATGGGTAAGAGAAACAGTGAGGATTATTAATTATGAAGACCAGCAATATAATTTTTTACTTGTTTGTGAGGATGTAACAGAGACCCGGCGGCTATCTGAAAAAATAGTGTACCAGGCGAGTCATGATGCGCTGACAGGCTTGGTGAATAGAAGTGAGTTTGATGGGGTGGTACAAAAGTCAGTAAAAGAAGCAAATGAAAATAAAGCAGAACATGCGCTTTGTTACTTAGATTTAGATCAATTTAAGGTCGTTAATGATACAAGTGGTCACTTGGCAGGCGATGAACTGCTAAGACAATTAGGTATTGTTCTAAAAAAACAAATTAGAAAAAAAGATGTGTTGGCTCGTTTAGGCGGAGATGAGTTTGGTGTTTTAATGAGTCATTGCTCATTAGACGAAGCTTACCATGCTTGTGAAAAGCTGAGAAATGTAATCAGAGACTTTCAATTTGCGTGGGAAGATAAAAGTTTTTCTGTTGGAGTGAGTATTGGAATATCTTCAATTAACGACAGTACGGGTAACGCTGTTGATGCTTTAAAAGAAGCTGATGCAGCTTGTTATGCGGCAAAAGAAAAAGGGCGTAATAGAGTTCATGTTTTTAGACCTGATGATGAAGAGTTAGCATCTCGACAAGGCGAGATGCAATGGGTAGAAAAAATTCAACGTGGACTGGATGAAGATCGCTTTGTTTTGTATGGCCAACTTATTGTGCCTATTGCTGACAACCCGCAGGAAAACTTACATTTTGAGACATTAGTTCGTTATATTGATGAGCAAGGAAATACTATTCCTCCTGGTGCTTTTTTGCCCGCAGCGGAACGTTATAATTTAGCAACAGCATTAGATAAGTGGGTTATTGCTCATTTGTTTGAATGGTTAGAACAGCATCCAGACTACTTGGAGAAGCTATCTGTATGTTCAGTCAATTTATCAGGGTTATCATTGTCCGATGAAAGCATGCTCAATTATATTACTGAAACATTTGAACATTATTCTATCCCAACAACAAAAATTTGCTTTGAAATTACAGAAACAGCTGCTATTGGTAATTTAAATAATGCAACAAAATTTATTCAACAATTACGGGAAATAGGCTGTTCATTTTCATTAGACGATTTTGGAAGTGGATTGTCTTCATTTGCCTATTTGAAAAATTTACCCGTTGATTATTTGAAAATTGATGGTTTATTTGTCAAAGATATTCTTGAAGACCAAGTGGACTTAGCTATGGTGAAGTCCATTAATGAAGTAGGGCATGTTATGAACAAGAAAACCATTGCCGAGTTTGTTGAAAATAAAGAAATATTCGATTTGTTAAATGAGTTGGGTGTTGATTATGCCCAAGGCTATGGCATTGCCAAGCCAGTCCCATTGGATGAATTGTTATGAAGTATTTATTTAATAACAAAATAACGACAAGAAGGTTGATTGGTAAATCTTTGTTTTTACTCTTGGTTTGTTTGGCTTTTGATCTAAAGAGTGAGGGTATAAGTGATGACTTTTTGGATATGAGCCTTGAACAGTTAGCTGATATTAATATTACGTCTGTTGCCAAGAAGCCGCAAAAATTAAGTTTAGCAGCCTCTTCTATTTTTGTTTTAAGTCAAGAAGATATTAAGCGATCAGGTGTAACCACTATTCCTGATGCATTGCGTATGGTGCCTGGTGTACAAGTAGCAAAACTTGATGCTAATAAATGGGCTATTTCTATTCGTGGTTTTAATGATATTTTTTCAAATAAATTATTAGTGTTGATGGATGGCAGAAGTGTCTATTCTCCATTTTTTGGGGGAGCTTATTGGGATACTGTTGATACGGTGCTGGATGATATTGAACGAATAGAAGTGATAAAGGGGCCTGGAGGCACTTTGTGGGGCTCAAATGCCGTTAATGGTGTGATTAATATTATTACTAAACGAGCCAAAGATAGCTCTGGTTTATTGGTCAATGCATTAGTAGGTAATGAAGAGCGAGGCCAATTAAGTATACGGTATGGTGGAGAGCTTGACCAAGATACCCAATATAGGGTTTATGCTAAAGGTTTTGAAAAGGATGAGGCTAAGGATGGTGCAGATGACTGGCGTATGGGACGCACAGGGTTTAGAGTTGATAGTAAGGTTTCTGAAAAAGATAATGTGACTCTACAAAGTGATGTTTATGCAGGTGAAGAAGGTGAAAGGGCAATGCCTGAATCATCTATCGGCCCCTTTAGAACCTTTGAAAGTAAGACTGATGTTTTTGGTGCCAATGCTTTATTTCGCTGGCAAAGAGATTTGTCCGAAGGCTCTAATTTTATTTTACAAACCTATTATGATTATACGGAAAGAGAACATTTTTATGTTAAAGATCAACGAGAAACCGTCGATATTGATTTTCAACACCGATTTCAAACATTCTGGCAACAAGAGTTTATATGGGGATTAGGCTTCCGATATATAGGAGACGAAGTTTCACCAGGTAGTTTGATGAAGCTTTCGCCTCAAAAACGTAAGGACTATATTTATAGTGGCTTTGTGCAGGATGAAATAAGTTTAATTGATGAGCAGTTGATTTTAACTTTAGGGACTAAAGTTGAACATAACAGCTATACAGGGTTTGAATTTCAGCCCAGTGCTAGATTGCTTTGGAAGCCATTTGAACTGCATAGTTTCTGGGGCTCAGTTTCACGAGCCGTTAAGGTTCCTAATAGGATCGAACATGGAGCCACGATACAAAGAACAATGGCTTCTCCAACTGTGGCTGTTAATATTTATGGTAGCGAGGACATGGATTCCGAAGAATTAATTGCTTATGAGATAGGGTATCGTTTTTTGGGTGGGCAATTTACTTTTGATAGTAGTTTCTTTTATAACAAATATGACAATCTTCGCTCTCTTGAGCGTGAAGCAATTATACCAGGGGCTCCTAATATTGTACCTTTGGTCATTGATAACGAGCTGTATGGTGAGGTTTATGGTTTAGAGCTCGCGGCTAGCTGGCAGGTTAACAATAATTGGCGGTTAAATGCGGGGTATTCTTTTACTCAAGTGCAATTGCATCTTAGAGAAGGGAGTACTGATACGACAGAAGAGGATGATGAAGGTGATACGCCCCATCATCAAGCGACGATCAGGTCATTATGGCAAATTACGCAAGATTGGCAGTTTGATACGACTTTACGCTATGTAGATATGATTAAAGAGGGAGCAAATAAAGAAGCGATTAATTCTTATGTGGCGGTAGATTTACGCCTTGCCTGGCAGGCTTATAAAGCTTTAGAAATTTCTTTTGTCGGTCAGAACTTATTTGATAGTCACCGAGAGTTTCGTGGTTCAACAGTTGAGACTCAAGCAACCGATGTTGAACCCAGTTTGTTTTTTCAGGCAAAAATACAGTATTAAATGATGAGATTTAACAATAATTACAATACTGGAATTGCTAATTATTTTAAATTTTTTTGTTGTTTTATCGTGTTATTTATTATTTCCTCACACGCAGTAGCCAAAGACCGCTATTTGGCTGAGGATGAAGATGTTTTTGAGTTAAGTCTGCAAGAATTATTACAAATTACAGTGACTTCTGTTTCAAAAAAATCTCAACGTCTTGCAGATGCGGCAACAGCAATTTATGTTATCTCAAATGATGATATTAAGAGATCAGGAGTCACGAGTATTCCTGAAGCACTGAGATTAGCTCCAGGTGTTAATGTGGCGCGTATTTCTTCTCACAAATGGGCGATTAGTTCTCGTGGTTTTAATGGCAGTTTTGCAAATAAATTATTAGTTCTTATTGATGGGCGTGCAGTGTACACCACATCCTTTTCGGGAGTTTACTGGGATACACAAGATGTTATGCTTGAAGATATCGATCGAATTGAAGTCATTCGAGGGCCAGGCGCTACAGTTTGGGGTGCAAATGCGGTTAATGGTGTGATTAATATTATTTCCAAAAACGCAAAACAAACGCAAGGAGGATTATTAGTTGCGGGTGGGGGTACAGAAGAGAAAGGGTTTGCATCATTGCGTTATGGAGCTGAATTAAATGAAAACTCTCATGCTCGTTTTTATATTAAAGGTGGGGCGAGAGATGAATTTAAAAATAAGCAAGGTGGGGGGGCTGAAGATAATTGGGAAAACTTTCAAGGTGGTTTTCGCTTAGACTCTAAATTATCAAAACACGATGATGTCACTATTTCAGGTAATATTTATCACGTAGATGAGAATCAAATAATTATCTCTCCTCAGCTAACAGCACCTTATTCAAATTCTACAGATGTGGAAGCTGAAAACTCGGGTTGGAATGTTTTAAGTCGTTTAGAACATGAGTTTTCTAATAGAGCTAATTATTCAGTTCAATTTTACTATGATCATTATCAGAGAAGTGGACTGGGGGATGTTCTTCCGAAGGTAAGGAATAATGTTTTTGATATAGAGTTTCAAAATAATCTTAACTTAGATGAAAGTCTAAAAATAAGTTGGGGGTTAGGATATAGGTATATGCAAGATGTCTTTATTAAAGCTAAATATTCAGATATTTCCCCTAATAGTCGAAATGACCAGCTTTTTAGTGCCTTTATTCAGAATGAGATAGCTGTATTAAAAGATGTTTTGTTTTTAACTTTGGGGGCAAAGTTTGAGCATAATGATTACACAGGGTTTGAGATTCAGCCCACTGCTCGACTCATGTGGAATGTCTCTGATAGGCAACGACTTTGGGGGGCTGTCTCAAGGGCTGTACGAACACCCTCAAGAGGTGAACATGGTGTAAGTGTTTTGGTTCAGGTTGATCCTACGACAGGTGTTGGTGTTACGATGGAAGGTGATGAAAATTTTCAAGCAGAAGAGTTGATAGCTTATGAATTAGGCTATAGGTATAAATTTACGAATTCCGCATCAATAGATATTGCAATGTTCTATCATGACTACGACCATTTAGTGGGAACGCGAGTGGGAGATTTTGATGTCAGTACAGGTACAGTTTCGACTTATTTTGATAATTCTTCGGAAGCTGAAACATATGGAATTGAAACCGCAGTAAAATGGGCTATGATGGATTGGTGGCGATGGGATATAAATTACAGTCTGCTAAAAACTCAGCTTCATACCTCAAGTGCTCATCAGCAGTCGATTAGTCCAAATCATCAGTTTTCAATTCGATCTTCTATTTCACCAATAAAAAACATAAACCTAGATCTCTGGTTTCGTTATGTTGGAGAAAACCAAGGGATTAATGCGCAAGCGAGTGAAGAAATTATAATTGATGATTACATAACACTTGATATTCGAATGGCATGGCAGGTGAATGAAAGCTTAGAATTATCAATGACAGGACAAAATTTATTAGATGGGCAGCACCTGGAATACATACAAGAAAGCTATACAGAGCAAACAGAGGTTCCTAGAGGGTTTTATGGAAAACTTGAATGGCACTTTTAACTTAAGGTAGCAGGAATGAGGATAGCTGAAGAATCATTTCAATTAAGGGTCTTCAGATTTGTGTTGACTGTTGTTATTTGTGAAAGTGTTATTGCTAGTTGTAGCCTTTATTTTTGAAAAATATACTACCTCAAGATGGCCAGCTCTATTTACTTGAGCAGTTTTATCAGAAAATTGAGGCAGATCAATTATTTGCTTCTCTATTAAACCGTTTAGCTTGGCAACAAGAGCAAATATTTCTTTATGGGCGTTGGTTAAAGGTCCCTCGATTAATGTGTTGGTATGGTGACAACAATGCAGAATACCGATATTCAGGGGTAAGCCATCAGCCTATTCCATGGACGAAAGAGTTGATGCCGATTAAACAAAAAATTGAAGCCTTTTATCCCTGTACTTTTAATAGCGTGATGGCCAACTTATATCGCAATGGTTCAGATTCGATGGGGTGTCATGCAGATGATGAGAAAGAGCTAGGCCATAATCCCTTTATTGCATCTTTAAGTCTCGGTGAACAGCGGTTATTAAAATTTCGACATCAAAAAAGTAAACAAGTGCTAGATGTTGTTTTAAATCATGGTGATTTATTGTTGATGGCAGGTGAAATTCAGCATTATTGGCGACATGAATTACCCAAGACAAAAAAGCTTAAAACAGAAAGGATTTACTTAACATTCAGGAAAATTATGTAGCCTTGATGCAGTGAAGCGAAATCAAGGAATACAGATAAACCTTAATTCCACTTCATTTTATTAAAACTTATAGCGCTTTAAAACCAATATCCGTGCGATAAAAAGCTTTATCCCAATGTATTTTTCGAGTTAATTCATAAGCTTTACTTTGAGCATCAGCTAAATCATCACCCAAGGCACAAGCACATAAAACTCGGCCGCCAGAACTTACGATATTACCGCCTTTTTCTGATGTTCCTGCATGAAAAACTTTGCTATTAGCCTGTTCTTCAGATGGTAATCCAGAAATGACATCTCCTTTATTATAACTATCAGGATATCCTCCAGCGGCTAAAACAACACCAAGAGCAGGACGTGGGTCCCATTCTGTTGAGGTCTTGGCTAAAGTTTTATCTAGGGCCGCTAGGCATAAATCAACTAGATTGCTTTGTAATCGCATCATAATAGGTTGTGTTTCAGGGTCACCAAAACGACAGTTGTATTCTAAAACTTTAATCTTGCCATCTTTGTTGATCATTAAACCTGCATATAAGAATCCTGTATAAGGGATACCATCATCTCGCATTCCTTTTAATGTAGGATTGATCACTTCATCCATTACTTTTTGATGCATCTCTGGTGTAACAATAGGGGCTGGAGAATAAGCCCCCATACCGCCTGTGTTAGGGCCTTTATCACCATTGTCACGTGCTTTATGGTCTTGTGATGTGGCCATAGGTAAAGCATTTTCCCCATCAGCAATAACAATAAAGCTGGCTTCTTCACCTTCTAAGAATTCTTCAATAACAACACGGTGCCCTGCATCACCAAAACTATTGCCTGATAACATATCTTCAACGGCATCAATAGCTTGCTGTTCTGTTTCTGCAACAATGACACCTTTACCAGCGGCTAAGCCATCAGCTTTTACAACAATAGGAGCGCCTTTCACTTTGATATAGTCTATAGCTGCTTTTGTTTCTGTAAATGTTTGGTATTCAGCTGTAGGGATTTTATGTCTAGCCATAAAATCTTTACAGTAAGTTTTAGAGCCTTCTAACTGAGCTGCTTTTGCTGAGGGGCCAAAACATTTTAAACCAGCTTCTGAAAAGGCATCAACAATCCCCATCACTAAAGGTACTTCTGGGCCGATAATGGTCAGAGCAATATCTTCTTGTTGAGCAAACTTAATCAGAGCTGGAATATCTTCAACAGAAATATCTACATTAGTAATATTATCTTCTATCGCAGTTCCTGCATTGCCGGGAGCAACAAAAACAGTGCTGACATTTGATGATTGTTTAGCTTTCCAGGCAAGGGCGTGTTCTCGACCACCACTACCGACGATAAGTATTTTCATTGAGGATCTCGTACTTTTATATATTTGATAAGTAGGTTGGGTTAGATTTTTGAACGTAGTGAAAAAACGTAACCCGACACTTTAGCTGAATTGTCGGGTTACGTTATCGCGCTTCGCTTGATAAGCTAACCCAACCTACAAGTGATTTATTTAGTGTCTGAAATGACGCATGCCAGTAAATACCATAGTAATATCATGCTCATCTGCAGCTTCAATCACTTCATTATCACGCATTGAACCTCCAGGCTGGATAATTGCGGTTATACCTGCTTCTGCGGCGGCATCAATACCATCTCTAAAAGGGAAGAAAGCATCAGAAGCCATGGCTGAGCCAGCAACAACTAAATTCTCATCCGCTGCTTTAATACCAGCTACTTTTGCAGAATAAACACGACTCATTTGCCCCGCACCTACGCCAATAGTTTGCCCATTTTTACAGTATACAATAGCATTAGATTTTACAAATTTCCCGACTTTCCAGGCAAATAACATATCTGCCATTTGTTGTTCTGTAGGTTGGCGCTTGCTAACCACTTTAAGGTCATCTTCGGTGATTTTTCCAAAGTCCTTATCTTGTACTAATAGACCACTGGCAACCCGTTTGAAATCAAGTTCAGCTTTGTTATTTTTATCCCAAACACCACACTCTAGGACACGTACGTTTTTCTTTTCAGATAAAACGGCTTTAGCTGCATCACTAATAACGGGGGCAATGATCACTTCAACAAATTGACGGCTAATAATTTCAGCTGCTGTTTTTTCATCTAGCTCTTGGTTAAAAGCAATAATGCCACCAAATGCTGAGGTTGGATCCGTTTGAAAAGCTAAGTCGTAAGCTGTAAGAATATTTTCAGCTTGTGCAACACCACAAGGGTTAGCATGTTTTACAACAACACAAGTTGGCTGGTCGGTAAAAGATTTAACGCATTCTAAAGCTGCATCGGCATCAGCGATATTGTTGTAAGACAGTTCTTTGCCTTGTATTTGTGTGGCCGATGCAATAGTGCCTGCTGCTGGATTTTTTTCTGTATAAAAAGCAGCATTTTGATGTGGGTTTTCACCATAGCGCATTGCTTGAGTATGGTTGAATTGCAAGTTTAATGTGTCAGGAAATTGAACCTTATTAACAGCACCCAAATAAACAGAAATTGCTGTGTCATATTTTGCCGTATGCTCAAAGCTTTTTAAGGCTAAGTTAAAACGTGTTTGGGCTGAGATACTTGAGTCATTTGCTTTCAACTCTTCAAGTGTTGCTGCATAATCACTATGGTCAACAATAATGGAAACATCAGCGTGATTTTTTGCGGCAGCACGAATCATCGTTGGGCCACCGATATCGATATTTTCAATCGCAGTGGCTAAGTCGCAATCAGGATTGGCAACTGTTTGCTCAAACGGGTATAAGTTAACAATAACCATATCGATAGCATTAATACCATTTGAGGCCATTATGTCATCATCAATTCCGCGGCGACCTAAAATACCACCATGAACTTTAGGGTGTAATGTTTTGACTCGGCCATCCATCATTTCTGGAAAACCTGTGTAATCAGAAACTTCTGTAACAGCAACATTGTTTTCAGCAAGTAGTTTTGCAGTGCCGCCAGTAGAAAGTAGTTCAATACCAAGATTGTCTAGTTCGCGACAAAAATCGAGTATACCTGTTTTATCTGAAACACTAACCAGTGCGCGAGTAATTTTTTTGTTCATGAAAACCTCAAAAGGATTAAATGTGGGGAATTTGTTTTTAGGATAAGCCGTACAAGTCTAACTTTTTACGTAAAGTACTACGACTTAACCCTAAGATTTTAGATGCTTTAGTTTGGTTTTGGCCGCAATAGTCTAATGCCGCTTCAATAAGAGGCTTTTCAACTTCACTAATAACCATGGCATGCAGACCACTTGTATCATGACCATTTAGTTGGTCGAAATAATGCTCTACAGTTTCTTTTACATGAACTGATAAAGGAATTGGTGTTTTTTTTGTGTCAATGCTGATGACCTTTGCGTTATGTTGCATTAATTCCATATTTTTTTGAACACTATTGATAAGAAAACTCAGTATTAGAAAACGCTGAGTTAACTAAGGAAATTTGTTGTAATGGGGTAACAGCTTGATAAATTTCTTTTTTAAGGGCAGCGGGGAAGCCACCTAAGTTATCAAAATACCAGCCAATATGTTTACGGGCTATTCTAACACCGCTTAAATCACCATAGAAGCTATATAAGTTTTCCAGATGATTATTAATTACTAATTGGATCTCTGTAATTGATGGTTTTTTATAGCTTGAATTGCCGCTAAGTTGTTGTTGCATTTCATCAAAAATCCAAGGCTTACCTTGCGCCGCTCTACCAATCATAATGGCATCAGCTTTTGTATAGTCTAAAACTTGTTGGGCTTTCTGCGCATCGGTAATGTCTCCATTTGCAATAATAGGTAGGCTAACGGCCTGCTTAACTTGCCTAATGGTATTATATTCTGCTTCACCCTGAAATTTACACGCACGCGTTCTGCCATGAATTGTTAATGCTGCGATACCTGCCTGTTCTGCAATTTTGGCAATATTGATGGCATTTTTGTTATCTTTATCCCATCCTGTCCGAATTTTAAGGGTAACAGGAATATCGACATTATTAATGATGGCATCAAGTATTTTTTTGACCAGTTCTTCATCTCTTAATAAAGCGGAACCTGCGGCAACAGAACAGACTTTTTTAGCAGGACAGCCCATATTAATATCGATGATTTGAGCGCCACGTTGCTGGTTAAGTAGTGCAGCATCAGCCATTTGCTGTGGATCTGTTCCTAATATTTGTACAGAACGTAACCCTGTTTCTCCAGTGTAATCTGTTTTGAGTAAGGTCCGCCGATGTTTTTGTAAACTGGGGTTTGAGGCAACCATTTCTGACACAGCCAAGCCTACGCCAAATTGCCGAGATAATTCGCGGAAAGGACGGTCTGTAATTCCTGCCATCGGAGCAAGAATAAGCTTGTTTTTGAGTGTGTAAGAGCCTATTTTCATGACATGAATTTTACGAAGGGTCGAACATAATACATGAAATAAGGTTATTAATCAGAATTGATTGGTTTTTTTGGAGGGATAATTAAAGACGAAAGACGAAAGACGAAAGACGAAAGACGAAAGACGAAAGACGAAAGACGAAAGACGAAAGACGAAAGACGAAAGACGAAAGAAGAAAGACGAAAGACG
>Ga0105353_1000133_pt1 | contig 46200 bp, 42 predicted proteins | sample EN1Hudsemesocosm_2_FD_83657 | JGI IMG/M metagenome (GOLD analysis project Ga0105353, IMG submission 83657) | Methane-oxidizing microbial communities from mesocosms in the Hudson Canyon - EN10B Hudson Canyon | ecosystem: Environmental > Aquatic > Marine > Cold seeps | place: Hudson Canyon...
AGTGAACGAATCTTCACCCTGCATAATTTATTAGTGTTTGCTCAAGGTATTCTTGCTCAACATTCATCGGTAAACTCGCCTTACCTATAGATTCAAGTAAAATCACCCTTATTTTACCATCTACATTTTTTTTATCTACAGACATTAAACTAACAAACTGTTCGACAGTCATATTTTTCGGAGGTTGAACAGGTAACCCAGCTAACTTCAATAAAGCGATGATTCTATTTACATCAGCTTCAGATATATACCCCAGCCTTTTTGATAAGTCTGCCGCATATCCAATCCCTATGGCAACTGCTTCACCATGAAGATATTTTCCATAACCCATCCCTGTTTCAATTGCATGCCCAAAGGTATGCCCCAAGTTTAAAATAGCCCGCACGCCCGTTTCAAACTCATCTTCAGCAACTATTTCGGCTTTATTGAGACAAGATTGCTCAATGACATAAGCTAAAGCCTTTTTATCTCTTGCCAACAACAGCGACATATTCTTTTCAAGCCATTCAAAAAAAGCTAAATCACGAATAAGACCATATTTGATTACTTCAGCAATACCTGCGACTAACTGCTTGTCATCTAATGTATCTAAAACGTCCATATCTGCAATAACACATTGAGGCTGATAAAAAGCTCCAATCATATTTTTACCGAGTGGATGATTAACACCTGTTTTTCCACCCACAGAAGAATCAACTTGAGCCAAAACTGTTGTAGGAATTTGTATAAAAGGAATGCCTCGTTGATAACATGATGCAGCAAAGCCTCCCATATCACCAATAACACCACCACCTAATGCAATCAATGTTGCATTACGACTAAATTTTTTTTCTAACAGGCAATCAAAAACTTGATATACATATTCCAGGTTTTTATATTGTTCGCCATCTGGAAACGCCACAACCTCTACCTGATAGCCAGCTAACATTTTCTTTACAGCATCCAGATATAGTTTAGCTATTGTTACATTTGTTACGATAACAACTTGCTTAGATTTAATATGTTTTTGCAATAAACCTTGCTGCTGCAATAAACCTGTCCCTATATATATTGGGTAACTTTTATCTTTTAACTCGACTTGTAACTCTTTCATATTAATATGAAGCTTCGTATGCATCTAAAATATTTTGAACAACGGCTTTACTTTGCATAGAACTTGTTTCTATTTTAAAATCAGCACTCTTCAAATAAAAATCTTCTCTTTCTTTAAATAAAGTTTCAATGCGCTCTCTTGGGCTATCTGTATTTAATAAAGGACGCTGGTTATCTCTTTTTGTTCGTTGTAAAATTTTATCAACTGAGCATTGTAAATAAACTACAAAGCCATTATTTTTCAAAACTTCCCTATTCTCTGCTCTTAAAATAGCGCCACCACCCGTCGCCAAAACAATACCATCAATTTTGGTCAACTCATCAATCATATTTTGCTCTCGATCCCTAAAGCCCTTTTCACCTTCGTATTCAAAGATCGTTGATATATCAACACCTGTTTGTTCTTCTATTGCTTTATCACTATCATAAAAAGGTAACTGTAAAGCTTTGGCTAACTGTCGCCCTATTGTCGTTTTACCCGCCCCCATAAGGCCAATTAAATAAATATTCTCTGTTTGCATCATCAATTACCTGGCAGGTTTTCTAATAAAAAAGGGGGCATTATGCCCCCTTTTTAGTTTTTTTTACAGTACGTTATCTTGCTGACAAGCTATCTTTAACAATTTTAGGTGTTACGAATATTAATAACTCTCTTTTTCTATCATTCTGAATACGCTTTTTAAAGAGCCAACCAAGATAAGGAATATCCCCTAAAAAAGGAACTTTATAAAACTCTTCATTCGTCTCACCCTCATAAACTCCACCTAATACAATTGTTTCACCATCTCTTACTCTAACAATTGTTTCCACTTCCCTTTTATCTATACCGCCCGCAGCATTTGCAGCATCTTTTTTAATTAACAGCTCCATAATGACATCGCCATCAGGTGTAATCTGAGGCGTTACATTTAGCTCTAAAACTGCATCAATTAATTGGGTCTGCGTACCATTCTGACTTGTTGTTTCAAAAGGAATTTGCACCCCTTGTTTAATATATGCTAACTCTCTATCTGAAGTCATCACCCGAGGGTTTGCTAAAACTTCCCCTCTATTTTCATTTTCTAAGGCTGATATTTCTAAGTTTAAAACATAATCGGCAGTACGTGCTAAAGTCATTCCTAACGCACCTACTGGATGAGCCCCAATTGCATTAGCGCCTAAGTCCAATAAAGCTTCAGACCCAATAGACCCAGCAACATTCTCACCACCCGCATTAGCTCCAATAGATTTTCTTGACCCCAAGTCTGATTGCTTTGCCACTCCGAACTTAACACCAATCTCTTGCGCAAAGTTTTTATCAGCAATAACAACTCTTGACTCAATCATCACTTGTCGAACTGGAATATCGAGAATTCGAATCATCTCCCGCACTTCTTCAAGCTGTTTAACGGTATCTTTAACAATAATAGTATTTGTTCTTGCGTCTACCGTTGATGTTCCCCGTTCAGATAATACACCCCTGAGCTCACTTCTTTGAACTGAACCAGACCGGCTTGATGTTGAGTTGGGCCCTCCAAAAATATCACTACCTTCCGATGAAGATGAGCTTTCACTTTCGGACTTAACAACATTAGACCCTACTAACAACGCTTGAATATCCTCTGCTTTAGCATAATCAATCTGAATATATTCTGTAATCAATGGCTCAAGCTGTTGCTCTATTTCTTTAGCGGCTAACTCATCCTCTTCTATTTTAATAATTTCAGCGGTTGGAGCAACCAAAACGACATTACCCGTTTGTCTTTTTGCTAGCCCTTTAGATTTTAATATTAATTCTAAAGCTTGATCCCAAGGCACATCATTTAAGCGTAATGTAACATTCCCACCAACAGAATCTGCTGCAATAATATTTAATTCAGTAAAATCAGCAAGTATTTGTAGCACTGAACGCACCTCAATATCTTGAAAATTTAAGGTTAATTTTTTACCCACATAGGGAAATTTCTCCTTTAACAACGCTTCTTTTTCTGCTGGTGATAAGGGAGTAAAGTCAACGATTAACAAATTATCTGATTGATAAGAGGAATAATCATAATTCCCATCAACAGGGGTTACAATGATGTTTACACCCGCCCCTTTTGACTTAGCATCAACTTTGAGTACAGGCGTTGCAAAATCAGAAACATCAAAGCTTTTTTCTAGGTTATTTAAAAGCTTTGTATTTAAGAAGTTTAAAACAACTTTCCCACCTTGCTGCTTAACATCTACCACGGTATTGGGTTCTGAAAGTTCCAGTAATAAGCGCCCTTCGCCTTTAGCCCCTCTCCGAAAATCAATATTTTTAATTGTTTGCTCTGGAAGAAAACTTGAAATTTCTTTATCTATTTTTCCTTTTTTAACAGGAAGGTGACTTGCTGAACTCACTAAGCCAAGAGGCTTCAAAACGATGTAAACATTATTACCTGAAACCTTCGTGTCATAAGGCACAGTTTCAGATAAATTTATAACCACACGGGTTCTACCTGATGCCTCTACAACATAGACAGTATTTGCAGCGCCTTGGTTAACGGTAATCATTTTCTTAGCTACAGCACTACTGACGCCAGGAAAGTCTAAAGCTATTCGAGCAGGGTTATCTGTTTGAAAAATCTTAGGAGCCACAGCTGGCCCATCCAACTCAAGCTGAATTTGAACCTTATCTCCTGTCAAAGCAGAAAAATTAACATTGGTAATAGCTAACCCATTTGCCCAGCTAAAAGAAGCTGGAACAATCAGTAAGCAGATGCCTAGCATTAACAAAGCAGTTTCAAGATTTTTATGTAATCTATTAGTTTTTTTTATTTGCATACTCATTCTATAGCCTTTAATTACTCTGCTAACACTAACGAAGCTTGTTGTTCACGCCATGCACCTGGTTTATCAGGAACAATTTCCATCAATTCAATTCTGTTATCTAGAATTTGAATGATTTCCCCATAATTTCGGCCCATATGATTTCCTTTTTTGGCTCTATGGATTGTTCCATCACTGGCTTTAATCAACGCCCATAGTCCATTATCCATCATTACTGTACCCACCATTCTTAACGAATCAAGAGAATACTCTTCCAATTCCTCTTTTCTACGAGAAACATTAGGCCTAATACCAAAAGCAGAAGCCATTCCTAATATTTCCTCCTGCTCCATTCTTTTTACAGGTCGAAAAGGACTCCGTAGCCCTTCAGGATTAAATAAAAAAGGTTCGACTACTTTTATCTCAGGTAACAAGGGAATAATACCTTTTGGCTGGGACTTCACAGTTTTTATATATTGATCCAAGTCACTGACATCATCATTTACACAGCCGAACAACCCAACCCCACAAAAACCAATCAACACAAGGTAGCGTATATTTTTGATAAAATTATCTTTTACTAAAACCATTATTATCTCCGCCGTCCTTTTTTCTTCTTAACGGTACCCGTTTCTTCATTGTATGTTTTTATTGTTGCATCCATACTCATTAACAAATCGTTAGGTGAAATCGCAACATCATGAACGGTAACTATTCGAGGCAATGATGCTAAACCACTCACAAAAAGCCCTATTTCTTCATATTTCCCAATCACTTTAATTTTAATAGGCAATTCAGAATAAAAATCTTTCCTAATCGGACTTGCAGGCTGAAACAATCTAAACTCCAGACCACTTGCCAGCCCCGTTTGTGAAATATCTATCAATAGATTTGCCACTTCTGCCTTGGTGGGCATTTGTTTAATCATTTCACCTAATGATGCTTCAATCTGTTTCAGCTGCTCTCTATAATCAGGTAAATTTACAGCTTTTCGCTGCTTTGTCTCAAATGAAGATTTCAAACTTTGCTCTTCAACTTCATACTGCTCTAACTCTGCCAACTGATCCAATGTAATATAGTAAAAACCAGCACCAGCAACAACAATAGAAACAATAACAATGGCAGCAACCTTTATTGGTAACGGCCAACTTCCAGCAACATTCAAATCCCAATTGACTTCAGATAAATTCATTATTTTTTACCCTCTTCATCTTTTTGGCTTTTATTTCCTTGCTTTGCTATCATCGTAAAATCATCCAAACCATCAACAGATGCTCCTTGCCCCTGAATAACTTGCAATACTGGTACCTCAAGCCATGAAGATGCCTCTATCGCTCTCATATAAGCGGAAACTCTCGCATTTGATTGGGCTTTTCCTTTCAATATTAAATTTTTACCTGTTTGCCTAAATTGTGTAAGAAAAATACCTTCTGGCGTACTTTTCGCCAACTCATCAAATAAATGAACAATTTCAGGTCGACTTTCCTGTAGTGTTTGAATAACCTCAATCTTAGTCATTAATTGACTTTTTTTAGATTCAATATCTTTAATTTCAGTAATCTTTCTATCAACCACTTGAATTTCATTACGTATCATCTGATTTCGTAATTGCTGATGTTGTTTCATTCCTTCAATTTGCATATAAACTAAAAAGAAAATAAAGCACGTCATGGCAATAGCTGCAACAATAGCCATAACAAAGTCATTTTGTTGTTGCGTTCTTAATTCCTCTCGCCAAGGGAGTAAGTTAATTGTAGCCATTAATCAAAACTCCTTAATGCTAAGCCACAAGCAATCATCATTGCTGGCGCATCATTACTCAAACTCTGAGGTTTTATTTTATTTGACAGTGCCATATTGATAAATGGGTTTGCAACATAAGCAGGGATACCTAAACTCTGTTCAACAATCTTTTCCATCCCAGGTATTGATGAACACCCCCCAGCCAATACGATACTATCAATACTTCTATTTGCACTCGATGATACGAAAAACTGTAACGACCGAGCAATCTGCTGAACCATTGCTTTTTTAAAAGGATCGAGTACATCAGAGACATAATTATCAGGAAGGCCGCCATGTTTTTTTGCTAACCCAGCTTCCTCATAGGACAAACCATATCTTCGCTGAATTTCTTCAGTTAACTGCTTTCCGCCAAACCCTTGCTCTCGGGTATATACAGTATGATAGTCATGCAATACATTTAATGTTGACATGGTCGCACCTATATCTGCAATTGCGATAGTTTGACTTTCCATAGCATCAGGTAATTGATCAGCTAATAATGCAAATGCATTCTCCATTGCAAATGCCTCAACATCAACTATTTTAGCCCTTAATCCAGCCTTCTCAATAACCTCAACTCTATCTGCTACATTTTCTTGTCGAGAAGCGGCTAATAAAACATCAACCATTTCAGGGTTTTTTTCATTTACACCTTGGACTTCAAAGTCTAAATTAACCTCATCCAAGGAATAAGGAACATATTGATCCGCTTCGACCAATATTTGCTCTTCCATTTCATCATCAGATAAAGAAGCAGGCATTGTAATAACCTTTGTCATAACCGAGGATCCCGCCACAGCTACACACACATCTTTAGTCTTAGCTTCTGCTTGTTTTACTGCCGCCTTAACGGCTGTAGCAATGACATCTATATTAGCAATGTTTTTGTCAACAACTGCATCCTGAGGTAGAGGAGAGACCGCATAATTCTCAACCTTATACCGAGCACCTGTTTTACTCAATTCCAGCAATTTAATTGCTGCAGTACTTATGTCAATACCAAGAACAGCAGATTGCCCTCTATTAAACAAACTCATGCACAAACCTTCTCAATCAAGTAATTTTTAATATTCAATTGCTACTTTTTATCTTTAATATTACCAATGACAGCAATTAAACTAAATTTATGGGTAAAGTATAGTTACCTTTTTTTATTTTTTATATAAAACCTATGTTTTTTTCACATACTGTGAACCTATCATTGATTTTTTCACTATATAATAGCAATAAATATCATTTTTTATGATCCCACATCACTCAGGTTTTTGAGGCTACAAACAGGATGTTCCTAAAAAAAATTTTAAAAGGGTTGTTTATTTTAACTCTTAGTCTTCTTATTTGCCTTTCTATTGCAAGTTATTTTATTTACCACAAATTTAAGTCTGAATTACCTGACATTAAAGTGCTTAGCAAAATCGAGTACCAGATTCCTTTATCTATTTACAGCGCTGATGGTCTTTTACTAGCTCAATTTGGTGAAAAGAAAAGAATCCCCATCACTACAAGCAACACCCCTCGCCAGCTTATAAACGCCTTTCTTTCCGCTGAAGACGGTAACTTTTATTCCCACCCCGGTGTTGATATAACAGGGCTTCTCAGAGCCGCAAAACAACTAATCTTAACAGGGAAAAAAAAGCAGGGTGGTAGCACTATTACTATGCAAGTTACCCGAAATTTCCTTCTCAGCAGAGAAAAGACTTATAAGAGAAAAATTAAAGAAATTATTTTAGCTTTGCAAATAGAACAAGAATATTCAAAAGATAAAATTCTTGAACTTTATTTAAATAAAATTTATTTAGGTCACCGTTCTTATGGTATTGCTGCAGCTGCGGCAACTTACTATGGAAAAAGCCTTTCAGAGCTAAACCTTTCCCAACTTGCCATGATTGCTGGCCTCCCAAAAGCGCCATCAGCATATAATCCTATATCCAATCCAAAACGCGCACACCAACGTAGAGATTACGTCCTACGACGCATGCTTGAACTTGACCACATCACCCCAAAAGAATTTGATGCAGCTATAAAACAGCCCATTACAGCCTATTTTCATGCAAACAAACCAAAAGCCCCTGCACCTTATATTGCTGAAATGGTTCGTAAACAAATGGTTGAAGAATATGGAGACAAAGCCTTTACACTTGGCCTTAAAGTATACACCACAATTGATAGCTCTTTACAATCAACAACCAGCAAAGCCATTCGCTCCGCACTCTACAATTACGACCAACGCCATGGATACAGGTCTTTACCTCATAAAAATGAAATAGCCTTCGAAAAATCTGATTTTGTTACTATTGCTGACATTCAAACCGCCCAAGTCATTGCAATTGAAAACAACACTGCTCGTGTAAAGCTAAAAGACAATAGTATTGTTGAGCTACCTTTCAAAAACATAAAATGGGCTAGAAAATTTAAATCTCAAAATTATCTTGGTGCAAAACTAAAATCCACAAATTCTTTATTAAAGTCAAAAGATTTGATTCAGGTCAGACAACTTGAAAATAAAAGCTGGGCATTAGCCCAAGTACCAAATGCTGAAGCAGCCTTTGTAGCTGTAAATTCAAAAAATGGAGCCATTCTGGCTTTATCAGGGGGATTTAATTTCTTTCACAACAAATATAATAGAGCGATCCAATCTAAACGGCAACCAGGCTCAGGGTTTAAGCCCATTATTTATACTACAGCCCTAGAAAATGGGTTTACCCCAGCCAGCCTCATAAATGATGCCCCAGTTGTAGTTTCTGACTCATCCCAAGAAAGCGAATGGAGACCAGAAAACTATAGTAAAAAATTCTTTGGTATGACCTCTCTTAGAACTGGCTTACGCAAATCCAGAAACCTTATATCAATAAGACTTCTTCGAAATCTTGGTGTTAAAAAAGTAATCGATACAGCTCTCCGCTTTGGTTTTACAGAAGACCAACTCCCTAAAAGCTTATCCTTAGCCTTGGGCAGCGGCTACGCTACGCCACTTCAAATGGCGACTGTTTATTCTGTTTTTGCTAATGGTGGTTTTTTAATCACCCCTCACTTTATTGAACATATAGAAGACCACGAAGGAAATATAATTTTTCAAGCCAAACCTGATATAGCTTGCCCTTTATGTGATCAATCAATTAATAATGTTGCTGGATATGCTCCCCGCATCATATCCCCCCAAATTAATTTTCTAATGAATTCATTATTACGCGACGTTGTTCAACGAGGGACAGCAACGGCTGCAAAAGTTTTAAATCGCCATGATTTAGCAGGAAAAACAGGAACCACCAATGACCAAAAAGATGCTTGGTTTAATGGGTTTAGCTCGGGTATTGCTGCATCCGCATGGTTAGGTTTTGATTCTTCAGTCTCACTCGGTCGCTATGAAACGGGAGGCAAAGCAGCCCTTCCTATTTGGATCGACTTTATGCAAGTCGCACTAAAAAATAAAGCGGAGGAAGATCTTACCCCGCCAGCTAACATAACAAAAGTTTTTATTGACCCCAAAACTGGCTTACTAGCCCAACCAGAAAACGAAGGGGTTTGGGAGTACTTCCGAACCTCGCACGAGCCTACAGAATTTAGTTCAATTGAAGAAGTCACTGATGCAAACCAAGACGAGTTTGATGATGAAAGCTTGTTTTAAGGAACCTCTGATAAAGCCCAGTTAGTTTTAGCTTGCTAAAACTTCCGGCATTTTCCACGAAGATCGGCACAATAGAATGACTATTATTTCTCACTTAGTGAAAAATAGTGACAGTTTTTTTAATCGCAAAAAAAGGCACTAAAATTAAGTGCCTTTTATAAAATCCTGCGTCTATCTAAAAATCTATCTTTTTTTAGGATCCTTATAGTCACGCACATCATACCCGGTATATATTTGACGCGGCCGACCTATTCTTTGACCAGGCTCAGACATCATTTCCATCCAATGCGATACCCAACCAGCCGTACGTGCAATAACGAACATGACAGTAAACATATCTTCTGGAATTTTCAGTGCTTTATAGATAATGCCGGAGTAGAAATCAACATTAGGATAAAGTTTTTTCTCGATAAAATACTCATCTTTCAATGCAACTTCTTCCAAAGCTAAAGCCAATTCAAACAAAGGATCTTCACTAGGAAACTTTTCCAATACCTCATAACAGGTATCACGTGTAATAGTCGCCCTTGGGTCGAAATTTTTATAAACTCTATGCCCAAACCCCATCAACCTAAAAGGGTCATTTTTATCTTTCGCTTTAGCAATGAACTCAGGAATTCTATCGACAGTTCCAATTTCAGCCAACATACTGAGAACCGCCTCATTGGCTCCGCCATGAGCAGGCCCCCATAAAGCAGATATACCAGCCGCCACACAAGCATAAGGGTTTGCCCCAGTACTGCTAGCTAACCTTACAGTTGACGTACTTGCATTTTGCTCATGGTCAGCATGTAAAATAAACAATAAGTTCAATGCCTTAACAGCAACAGGATCTATATAATTACTTTGATCGATATAATTTTGATCAGGCAATGAAAACATCATATTTAAGAAGTTTTCACAATACCCCAAATCAAGTCTAGGGTAAATAAACGGCCAACCAACAGAATGTCGATAACTTGCAGCAGCAATAGTTGTAACCTTTGCCAGCATCCGCATGGCAGAGATCCGCCTATGCTCAGGATCCTTCATATCCAGCTCACTATGATAGAAAGCTGATAATGAACCCATTACACCAACCATCATAGACATTGGGTGAGCATCATAATGGAACCCATTAAAGAACACCCTTAAAGACTCATGAATCATTGAGTGTTGCCTGATCTCACTTTTAAAAGAGGACAACTCAATTTCAGTAGGCAACTCCCCATTCATTAACAAATAAGCAACTTCTACAAAGGTGCTATTTTTCGCCAATTGTTCTATAGGGTATCCACGATAAAGTAAAACACCATTTTCCCCATCAATATAGGTAATAGCGCTCTTACAACTTGCGGTAGACATAAAGCCATGGTCAAAAGTAAAGATCCCTAGATCCTTATTCAAAGAACTTATATCAATCGCAGGCGTACCAACGGTACCTTTCTGCACTGAAAAATCAGATTCCTTACCAGTTGCATTATTTCTTATCGTAACCGTATCTTTAGTCATAGACATATGATCCATTTATTACAAAGCTTAATACTACTATAGAAAAAAGGCGCTTATTTGCCAAATCTCTTACGGAACTTGTCAACACGTCCAGCTGTATCTACAACTCTTTGTTTGCCAGTATAAAAAGGATGACACGAAGAACAGACTTCCACGTGTAAGTCGTCAGTTAATACTGAGCCAGTTTCAAATTTATTACCACAACCACACGTTACAGTAATTTGCTTATATTCAGGATGAATTTCTGGTTTCATTTTGATTCCATATCGCCCTTAAAATGGGCTACATACATATTAGAGAACTGAGTATAATACGATTTACTAGACAATTCTGCAACATCCAATTTTATATGCGTATTATTTCACTCAATGCAAACGGCATCAGAGCCGCTGAACGTAAAGGCTTTTTTCCTTGGCTAGACCAACAAAATGCTGATGTTATTTGCATACAAGAAACTAAAGCTCAAACAGATCAACTTAAAGCCGAAGCCTTTTGGCCTCAAGGGTATCACACTGCATACCACGATGCAGAAAAAAAAGGTTATAGCGGTGTTGCCTTGTATTGCCGCAACAAACCCGATGAAATAATTATTGGTATGGGTGACGATGAATTTGACAGTGAAGGCAGATATATTGAAGCAAAATTTGGAAATTTAAGCGTTATATCTTTATATATGCCATCAGGCTCCGCAAAAGAAGAGCGCCAACAAGTCAAATACCGCTGCATGGATCACATGCATAAAAAATTAATCGAAATGAAAGAATCTGGTCGAGATTATATTATTTGTGGCGACTGGAATATTGCTCATAAAAACGAGGATATCCGCAACTGGAAAGGAAATAAAAAGAATTCAGGCTTTTTACCCGAAGAGCGTGCATGGCTAGACACACTATTTGATGAGATGAATTTTGTAGATGCTTTTCGTGAAAAAGAACAAGAAGAACATCAATACACATGGTGGTCAAATCGCGGTCAAGCTTGGGCCAATAATGTTGGCTGGCGTATTGATTATCAAATATTATCACCTAGCTTAAAAGGCACCGTATTAGCTACCGAGATATATAAAGACCAACGTTTTTCAGATCACGCACCATTCACTGTCGACTACGATTACACCTTTCCTTCAACATGAACCCAACAAGCTCATCGTCTAGCTGGCTAGATACCCTAAGAACACTTACTCACCCCAGAGTATTAACAATGCTGTTCTTAGGCATATCGGCAGGAACCCCAATACTACTTATTTTTTCTTCACTCAGCTTATGGCTAAGAGAAGCAGGCATAGATAGAAGCGCTGTCACTTACTTTAGCTGGGCAGCTTTGGGCTACTCATTCAAATTTGTCTGGGCTCCTTTAGTTGACCAACTTCCCCTCCCATTTTTAACTAAAGCCATGGGTAGAAGACGCGCATGGTTATTACTCTCTCAGTTAATGATTATTTCGGCAATTATTGCCATGGCATTTATTGACCCAGCTATTGATACCCTCAACACAATGGCTTGGGCTGCTGTTTTTTTAGGGTTTTCATCAGCCACCCAAGATATTGTTATAGATGCTTATCGCATTGAATCGGCAGACAGTGACTTACAAGCACTGATGTCTTCAAGCTATATCGCTGGCTATCGAATTGGAATGTTGCTTGCCGGTGCTGGTGCTTTATTTTTAGCCAACCACTTTGGCTCGACTATGGATAATTACAACTATCAAGCATGGCAATGGGCATACTTGAGTATGACATGCGTTATGCTTACCGGGCTTATCACCACATTAATCATTGCCGAACCCTCGACTACAAAAACCACAACAACAGACAAACAGAGTAACCATCTAGGGTTTGTACTACTTTTCACTCTCTCTGTTAGCGGCTTTATCAGCTGTTTTTATTACAGCTCGAATTACGCCCAAATAAGCACAAACCTCTTATCCTCTTTTTTTGCCAACACACATCTGGCAGCATTCCTTATTGAACTTTGTCGACTAGCCATTGCACTAACTACTGCAGGCATTATTGCCAAACTTGTTATCCATTCCGGAGCAGTTCAACAACAAGCCTTTGAACAAAGCTACATCAACCCCATTAAGGATTTTTTCCAACGCTTCGGTTGGTCACTTGCATGGCTTTTATTAGCGCTAATAGGTCTTTATCGTATTTCAGACATTCTTCTTGGGGTAATATCCAATGTTTTTTATCAAGACCTTGGCTTTAGCAAACCTGAAATTGCTAGCGTAGTTAAAAGTTTTGGTTTACTAATGACTATTACCGGTGGATTTCTTGGAGGCCTACTTACCGTAAAATTTGGCGTTATGCGCATCCTATTTGTTGGAGCACTATTATCAGCCCTAACCAACTTACTTTTTATGGCTCTTGCTCACACAGGCTACAACATGATGATGCTAACTGTCGTTATTTCTGCCGATAATTTATCAGCAGGCCTTGCCAGCGCCGCCTTTATTGCTTTTCTATCTAGCCTTACAAATATCTCTTTTACTGCCGTGCAATATGCCATTTTTAGCTCTTTAATGACCTTGCTACCTAAAATATTAGGCGGATACTCTGGAACTGTCGTTGAAGCTGTTGGATACCCTCAATTCTTTTTAATAACAGCAATTTCAGGCATCCCCGTATTATTCCTTATCGTATGGGCAGGAAAAAGCTTTCATATTAAACATTCCGAATAACTCCCTATTTTATTCAAACCATATAACTCAACTACTTTCTCCTAGGCAAAAAAAAGCACCTTCTCAACTTACAAATATGTAAGCCAGAAAGGTGCTTTTAGCCCAACAGTTACCAGATTATCAGTTGAACCAACGACTGATTGCTAGCTATCCATTAACCATTAACCATTAACCATTAACTAGGTAATGAGTAAAGATACTTGCAAAATAGCCCAACGCAATAACTGGCGTCCATTTTAAATGACTAAAGAAAGTATATTTATGTTTAGATGACCCCATTAACGCAACACCTGCAGCCGAGCCAACCGACAACATTGATCCACCAGTACCCGCTGTTAATGTTGCTAGCAACCATTGATATAAATCCATTTCAAGATCCATATTCAATACTGCAAACATTACAGGAATATTATCTACAATTGCAGAAATAAAACCAACTAGTATGTTAGCTGTTGTATCTCCAAGACCCTCATACATTGCACCTGAAAGTAACTCTAAGTAACCGATATAGCCCAATCCACCTACAGCAAATACCACACCAAAGAAGAAGAACAATGTATCCCACTCAGCATCACGTACTTTATTGAAAATATCAAACGACTCATCATGGTACAGCTTATTAATGCTGTATCCGTAAATCATTAATACAGACAAACCAACCATCATCCCCATAAAAGGAGGCAAATGTAGGAATTGTTTAAAACTAACCGCTGTAACAATAGTCAGCAAGAACAATACACAAACTTGAATTGCACCTGGCTTTAAAACTACTGCAGCCTCATCAGATGCCTCAGGACTCTCATCAGGAACAGCCATATACATAAAGAAAGCAGGAATTATGTAGTTAACAACTGAAGGGATAAACAATGCAAAGAAATCAAAGAACTCTGCATAGCCTGCTTGCCAAACCATTAAGGTTGTAATATCACCAAAAGGACTAAAGGCTCCACCCGCATTAGCTGCAACAACGAGGTTAACCAAGCCAATAGCAACAAATTTATCATTGCCTTTACCTACAGCCATAACCACAGCGCCCACTAAAAGTGCAGCCGTTAAGTTATCAGCAACAGCAGATAAGAAGAAGGTAATAATACCTGTCACCCAAAACAATTGCTTAAAGCTAAACTTCTTTCTAATCATCCAGGACCGTAATGTTTCAAACACATTACGCTCAGCCATTGCATTGATATAAGTCATTGCAACCAATAAGAACAGCATCAAAGCAGCAAATTCTGCTAAATTATATTCAAAAGCTTCATGCAATTGCTCTACAGTAACGCCTTTATCTGCTGCTAAAACAGCCGCATGCGCCCAGATAATACCTGCAGCTAAAATAACAGGCTTAGATTTACGCATCCCCGTAAACTCTTCTGCCATAACAAAGCCATAAGCAATGATAAAAATTAGAACCGTATAAATACCTCTTTCAGTACCCGTCAATCCTAAATTTTTAAAATCTTCCTCATATACTTCAGCTAGTGCTAACTCTGGCAATATTAACAAGCCAGCCAAGACTAATAACAATCGAAACAAAACAACCCCCTTCACGGATACGTAGATTAAAGCAAGACAAATTAACCCTTAATGTTATCACTATATAATAACCTTTGTCATTTAAAGCATCTCAGTATATGATTATCAATCTCGATTTTAGCCGTGGAAAAGTGCAAAATACCTTATGTATCAGTATAACGACGATGACCAGACCCTCATTAATGAGCGAGTCACCCAATATAGAGGCCAAACCGAACGCTATTTAAAGGGCGAACTCGGCGAAGATGAATTTCGCGCATTGCGCCTAATGAACGGCCTATACGTTCAAACTCACGCTCCCATGCTACGGGTAGCAGGCCCATACGGCTTACTTTCTTCCAAACAATTACGCATGCTTGCACATGTTGCAAGAAAGTATGACAAGAGCTATGCTCACATTACCACTCGCCAAAACATCCAATTCAACTGGCCCGACTTAAAGGATGTGCCTGATATTTTAGCTGATTTAGCTAGCGTACAAATGCACGCTATTCAAACCAGTGGTAACTGCCTAAGAAACACCACAACCGATCATCTTGCAGGCGTTTGTACTGATGAAATAGAAGACCCTAGAGCTTATTGCGAAATAATTCGTCAATGGACTATTTTACACCCTGAGTTTGCCTATTTACCGCGTAAATTTAAAATTGCAGTGAGCGGATCTGAGCAAGACAGAGCCGCCACCCAATTACATGACATTGGCTTACATTTAATTAAAAATGATGCAGGTGAACTTGGTTTTAGAGTTTTAGTTGGCGGCGGTCTTGGCCGTACACCTGTCATTGGTAAAGTCATAAGACCTTTCCTAGAAAAGCAACATTTGCTTTCATATCTTGAAGCTATTGTTCGAGTCTACAACCTTAATGGTCGTCGCGATAATAAGTACAAAGCACGTATCAAAATACTTGTTAAGGAAAGTGGCATAGATCAAATGCGCGACTGGGTCGAAGCTGAATGGCAACAAATCAAAGTTGGCATGGAAGTAAGTGATGAGCGTTACGCAGAGATTCAAGCACATTTTACGCCACCTACTTACATTACAAACGCAGAGCAAGATAACTCTTTTGATACGAACAAAGAACAATCAACTGCTTTTGCTACTTGGGTAAAATACAATACTGCTGACCATAAAATTCCTGGCTACAGAGCAGCTTTTATTTCATTAAAAGCACCTGACTCACCTCCTGGCGACATTACTGATAAACAGCTTGATGAAATTGCAGATCTAGCTGACTTATATAGCTTTGGAGAAGTGCGCACAACGCATAGACAAAATATGGTTCTAGCTGATATTAAGCAAGCAGATTTGTTTGAGTTATGGCAAAAACTAGATGCACTATCACTAGCTACTCCGAATATAGGTACAGCAACAGATATGATTTGTTGCCCAGGACTGGACTTCTGCGCACTTGCAAATGCAGGGTCTATTGGTATAGCTAAAGAAATCAATGAAGCATTGGATGATATAGATTATCTACATGACATTGGTGATTTAAAAATCAATATGTCTGGCTGTATGAATGGTTGCGCCCATCAAAGTGTTGGTCATATCGGTATTTTAGGTGTGGATAAAAAAGGCGTTGAATGGTATCAACTAACACTAGGCGGCTCATCTGAAAACGAAGCAGCCCTTGGCGAACGATTAGGCCCAGCCCTTGCTAAAGACCAAGTCACCCACGCAGTCAGCACTATTTTAAAAGTTTATATTAAACAGCGACTTGACGAAGAAAAGTTTTTAGATACTGTAAAACGTGTTGGTGTTACTCCATTTAAAGAAGCAATCTACTAAGGCCTGCAAATGAAAATAATTAAAGATAAACAAATTATAGAAAATAGCTGGCGCCATATTGCTGATGATGAAGCGACAGGTAGTGGAGACATTACTGTTTCTTTATCTCGCTGGAACAATGAAAAAAGTACTTTAGCCTCTCATTCTGGAGATATTGGCATCAGAATTGCCCCAGCAGACAATGTTGCCGATATTGCTGACGAACTCAACAATATCACGTTAGTTGCCGTTGAATTACCGGCCTTTACCGATGGCAGAGCTTTTTCACACGCAAGATTACTAAGAAGCCGTTATGGATATAAAGGTGAAATTCGTGCTATAGGTAGCTATATGGCTGACCAGGCTTTTTATTTAAATAGAGTAGGGGTCAATGCCTTTGAATTTGAAAATGCTACGGATTTAGCACTTGCGATTTCTACAATGAATGATTTTACTGTGAAATATCAAGAGTCAAGCAATTAATCAATAACATAAGGCTGAATAAGCATTTATTCAGCCTTATGTTTTACGAACATTTTTTAAAAAGAATCTATCCCTAGACCAAGAACATAACCATATATTAAAAAATATATGTAAATACTGCAAGAAGAAGCCCCCCCTAGAAGCATAGCCTTTAGCATTATCGGCCTTTTATCCTTCAACCCCTTCACTAAAAAATACAACAACATTCCAAACGCAATGACCTGCACAAAAAACCAAATACTTTCTGGAATTCCACGGGTATAAAATCATCCCCAACAATCCCACATAACCAACAACCAAAAACCAAAAACCAAATTTATCCAGCACCTTCATCCTGAAGTTTTATTCTTAAATACAACTTTTTCTGCTTGAGTATCAAAGTCAGACTTAAAAAATGATATTTTACTTAGGATCAAAATACTCGGCCACTAAGTTCCCCCGATTCTGAGCATCAATAACATACCCCACCTTCATTTTCCCAAAGGTTGTGATAAACCATTCCTACCAAGCAACCTTACCACTGGATACGGGCCCTAAGTCATCTTTATTAACCACACCATAGAATAAACATAAAAGGTGCGTCTCCGCCCCAACCTACATAAAAAACTATTTACTCAATATACTCAAACCTTTCAATAAAGTAATAGCTTCGTGCAAAGCATAGTCACGTACATCTAATGCTTCCTTCGCTTTTTCAGTCTCCTCCTCACTCTCTTTAGCCTTGCCATTTCCATTTTCTAAATGGTGAGATAAATCAGCTTCTTTAACGGGTTTAAATTTTAATCCTTCTAAAGATTCCAGCTTAACTCTTGCTAAAGCAACGTCAGGCTCTATACCCTCAGCTTGAATAGATCTTCCCAATGGTGTGTAGTAACGAGCCGTTGTTAATTTAACTGCTGCATTTTTCCCTGTCGGTAAAATAGTCTGGACAGAACCTTTTCCGAAAGATTTTTCACCCATAATCACTGCTCTTTTATGATCTTGCAACGCTCCTGCAACAATCTCTGATGCCGATGCTGAGCCCGCATTAATTAGAACAACCAATGGAATACCATTAATTTCATCACCAGGCGCCGCATTAAAACGCATTTCTGAGTTTTTAATCCTACCTTCCGTATAAACAATTAACCCTTTTTCCAAGAAAGCATCACTGACTTCTACAGCAGCATTTAAAACACCGCCAGGGTTATTTCGCAAATCCAACACCAACCCTTTTAAATCACCTTTATTATCTTTTTTCAGCTCTGCAATAGCATCAACAACACCTTGACCTGTTCTTGATTGAAAACTACCGATCCTTAAATAACCATAGCCTGGCTCAATAATTTTTTGCTTAACGCTTTTAACCTTAATAACTGCCCGCGTAATATTAACTTTTAAAGGCGCTTCTTCGCCCTCTCTAATTACTGTTAATAAAATATCACTCCCAGGCTTTCCACGCATAATCTTTACAGCATCCCCTAAAGTCATCCCTTTAACAGGCTTTTCATTTAAGCGTACAACCAAATCGCCGGCCTTCATACCCGCGCGATGCGCAGGCGTATCATCAATTGGCGAAACAACTTTAACAAAGCCATTTTCCATAGTTACTTCAATTCCCAAGCCACCAAACTCGCCCATGGTGCCTTCTCTTAGCTCTTTATATTGCTCAATATCTAAATAAGCTGAATGAGGATCCAAACCTGATAACATGCCTTTAATGGCATCTTCTAGCAATTTTTTATCTGAAACTGGCTCTACATAATCTCTTTTTATTCGCCCAAAAACCTCTGTAAAAGCTCTTAATTCTTCATAAGGCAAGGTAACAACTTCTTGTTGCTCAGCCACATCATTTAAATTAGGCTCCGAGATAACCTTTTTACTACTATCTCGATCTGCAATCACAGTACCACCAATGCTCAATAGCATTCCCAATATGATACCTAACAATAAAACCACACTATTTTTCTTTTTAAGCATACCTTTTAACACTCCAGCCCTTACATTTTATAGATCTACAAAACCCTACTTAAATCTTAAGCAGATACTCTATCTAGTTTTTCCATTACGAATCTTTCGACACCATTTAATCGGGTTTATTGGCTTACCTTTTTTTCTAACGCCAAAATACAAACCCGCTTTTGATCTTCCGCCACTCAAGCCAACACTTGAGATAACTGACCCCGCTTCGACCCAATCTCCCTTTGTTTTATATAAACTTTGATTAAAAGCATATAAAGACATATAACCTTTATCGTGCTTAATAATAGTCAACAATCCATATCCTCGCAACCAATCAGCATAAACAACCTGCCCTCTAGCCACTGACTTTACTTCCTGCCCTTCTTTAGCCTCAATTAAAACGCCATCCCAACGACTTTCAGAACGTTTTTCACCAAACTTTTTCAACAACCGCCCCCTAACAGGCCACGGCAATTTACCTTTTAATTTACCAAAGGGCTTAACAACCCCTTCATTTAAAGGGAAATCATCTTTTGTTTGCTGCAACTTACCAATTAAAGCCGCCAATTTCTTTTCGCTCTGTTTAAAACGCCTTAATTGTTGTTTTTTTGATTGGACTTGCTTATTAAGCTTAAGTAAAACAGACTTTCGCTCTTTTTTTACCCCCAGCAATTCCAGTTGCCTTTGCTTTCTTGCCACTCGTTTTTGCTCTAATTGCTCAGACTCTTGCTTATGCTGACGTTCTAAATCACCTAAAACCTGTATATCTTGATTAATAGTAGCAATCTTCTTTAACCTGCGTTTATTAAAGAAATCGTAGTAAACCATAACACGTCCAGACAACGCAGGATCTTGCTGGTTCAACATTAACTTTAACTTTTCATTTTTCCCCATTCCATAAGCTGCTATTACCTGTTTTTCCAAGCTTTGCTTTTGAAACCTTATTTGTTGCTGTTTTTCTTTCCGCTGCTGCTTATTTTTTTCTAAAATCTTATTTATTTGATTTATTTGTCGCTCTAAAGATTGTAAACGACTAACACTTTCACCATAACTGACTTCAAGCACCTTCAATTCAGCCTGCAATAATTTCCTATCTGATTTTAAATTTTTTACTACTTTGGTGATTTGCTTTATTTTTGTTTTTAACCCTGAAAGCTCTTTTGTTTTATTTTCGACGTCACCTGCCATTGAATGGCCACAAAGTAGTAATCCGATAAAAAAAACACCCCAGAAAAAAGACTTAAATTTCATAACATAGAAAAGACTCAAGAATTAATAAACTAGCTTAGGAACATGCATGGAATAACTTCCCGAAATTATAACGTAGGATTTTTGTTTCAGGTGGAATGATCTCATAAGGCGCATAGCAGACTACGCAACGAATGAGATCATTCTATCTGGAGCAAAAAGACAAGTTAGAAACCGGTAAGTTATTCCATGCACGTTCCTTATTAACTCCTGAGTCTTTTTCTCCTTTAAACCAACGACCGCCCAGTCATTTCACTCGGTTGATCAACACCTAAAATATTCAACATAGTCGGTGCTAAATCAGATAAACAACCGCCATCAGCAAGTGCCTTTGAACCACCAACATGAACCAATGGAACCAAGTTAGTAGTATGAGCCGTATGAGCCTGCCCAGTTCCCTCACCTACCATTTGTTCAATATTGCCATGATCTGCGGTTACCAGCATCTGCCCATCCACTTCTTTTAATGCATCAACAAGCTGGCGCAACGATGAATCGATTGTTTCCACAGCAACAATAGCAGCATCCATCACCCCCGTATGTCCCACCATATCGCAATTAGCGTAATTACAAATTATAACGTCATATTTTTGGCCTTTTATAGCATCAACCAAATGCTCCGTCACTTCTGCAGCACTCATCTCTGGCTGCATATCATAAGTTTTAACTTTTGGCGAAGGAACTAAAATTCTTTCTTCATTTTTAAAAGGTTCATCTCTGCCACCATTTAAAAAAAATGTGACATGCGCATATTTTTCTGTTTCAGCCAAACGCAGTTGAGTCATTCCTGAATCAGCCAAGACTTCACCCAAACCATTTTTTACATCGACAGGCGGATAAGCCATTTCATAATCAAAGTCCTGATGATATTGAGTTAGCGTTGCATAATACCCTTGGTGTGGCTCACAGCCTCTTTCAAAACCATCAAACTCAATTTCTGTCAGCGCTCGAGATATTTCTCTTGCTCTATCTGCACGAAAATTCATAAAAACAATAGAATCTTCAGGATCTAAAACAACGACATCTCCATTTTCATCTAATACACTGGTAGGAAAAACAAACTCATCGTTTTCATCCCTAGCATAAGCATTATCCAAACCTTGCTGTGCTGATGTCACTTTATATTTTGCGTCACCTTTAGCAATTAATTTATGAGCTTCTTCAACCCGCTCCCAACGGCTATCTCTATCCATGGCATAAAAACGACCAATAACAGAAATAATTTGTCCCGCCCCTAATTCTGAAAACTTATCTTCTAACAATTTTATTGAACTTGTTGCACTTTTAGGCGGCACATCTCGCCCATCAAGGAAAGCGTGCAAATAAACTTTCTTTAAACCTCGTTTTACAGCCAATTCAACCATTGCGGCAATATGCAACTCGTGGCTATGCACACCACCTGGAGACAAAAGCCCCATAATATGCAAAGCCTTACCTTTTTCTATAGCTTCATCCACAGCCTTACATAGCGCAGCGTTAGAAAAAAAACTACCATTTTGAATAGCTTCTGTCACCTTAGATAACTCTTGACGCACTAGCCGGCCACTACCAATATGCAAATGTCCTACTTCAGAATTACCCATTTGCTGATCAGGTAAACCGACCGAATCCCCAGCACAATCAAGCAAAGAAGTTGGACACTCTTGCTGCAATTGATCCCAACAGGGTGTTTTCGCCATTGCTATCGCATTATTACTCGGGTCTTCTCTATATCCGAATCCATCAAGAATTAATAAGACTAATGGTTTTGGTCGATTCAACATATTTTTCTCTCTCCACTTCACCTATCAAAAAATATAATAGGTTGAAAATTATTTAAAAGCCGCCTTATATATAAGCGTCACTTATTATACTTGGTTCTTTATGTAAACTGGAGATGATATCCACCTTATAACAAAAAACATAAAAGACCATAAATTCATATACTTACAATAAAACCACAACATTACCCTCTTAATTTAGATGACAGTACTGCAAGTTTTTATTCTGTTCGCTTTACTAATAGACTAGAATAGTAGTTTATACTAATACTCGCTACACCTTTATTAAGGTATATAAAGTATACTTTACACTTATCTGATTGATGACACATAGCCTTTCTAGAGCAATAACACAATGGTTTATATAAATGGAAAATAGCAGGGAAATAACGCTTTACAACGATGCAGATATTAACCGCGCAGCACGTTGTTTAAAAGCAATGTCACACCCATTACGTTTAAAAATTCTTTGTGTTTTAGGCACAGAAAAAATCAGCGTACAAGAAATAGTTAAGCAGGTTGGCACTAGCCAAAGCAATATTTCTCAACATTTAGCCATTTTAAGAGAAAAAGACATCCTCGGCCATGAGAAACAGGCAAACCGAGTTTATTACTACATTGATGATGAGCGCATGCTTAAACTTATCAACATGATGCGAGAAGTTTTTTGCACTTCTTGTTAACACCCCTATTAATTACAATTTATATTTTACAATGGATCAATACTTAGAATTTATTTCCAATCACTACCTCCTTTGCCTCGGACTTGTTGTTATCACTTATTTATTAATTCAAGACTTGGTTGAAAGTACTTTTAATAAATACGAAGGCTTGTCGCCCTTACTTGCAGTCACAAAAATGAATGACGACAGTACTGTTATTGTTGACGTACGTGAGCCTCATGAATACATTAAAGGCCATATTGAAAATTCTATTAATATCCCTTTGGGTAAATTTCCCGAAAAAGTAAACACTTTAGAAAAATATAAATCACAACCCATTATTGTTGTTTGTCAAAGTGGAACACGTGCTGTTCCTGCTTGTAAAACACTCACTAAGGAAAATTTTGAACATGTTTTCAATATGATTGGTGGTATGCAATCTTGGCAAGATAATAATTTCCCTATAAAAATAACTAGCACAGAGAAATTCTAAATCTCAGTTAATCGTCCCTTTTACTTAATCAAACATTAGAAAAATCATGGCAGAACAAAATACAACGGAAGAAAAGCAATTCTCAATTCAAAAAATATTTACTAAAGATATTTCTTTTGAAACACCCAATTCGCCAAAAATATTTACTGAAAAATGGGAACCAACAGTTGATTTCAACCTTGGAACAAATGTTGAAAAACTAGAGAATGCATTGTTTGAAGTCACCCTATCCGTGACTGTTACCGTAAAATGTAAAGAGTCTACAGCTTATTTAGTAGAAGTGACACAAGCAGGTATATTTTCACTTGCTGGTTTTACAGAGCAAGAAATGGGGCCTATGGTCGGTAGCTTTTGTCCTAATATTTTATTCCCTTATTCTAGGGAAGTTGTTTCTGATTTAGTTGCAAAAGGCGGCTTTCCTCAATTACTTCTTGCCCCTGTTAATTTTGATGCATTGTACCAACAACACTTGCAACAAGCTCAACAAGCGCCAAGTACAAATACAGTAAATTAATGAAACCATCTATCAGCGTCTTAGGCGCTGGCTCATGGGGGACAGCACTTGCGATCCAGGCAGCCAGAAATGGTTGCCAAACCCTTTTATGGGGACATGATCCCGAACACATGGCCTCTTTGTCTCAACATCAAGAGAATATCCGCTATTTACCAAGATTAGCACTTCCTAAATCAATGCTAATTACTGATAATTTAGAACAGGCAATCAAGTTTAGTTCTGTTATTCTTATTTCAGTACCTAGTCATGCATTCAGAGCTACCTTGGAAAATATAAAGCCATTTATTAGTAGCAACACCCAAATAGCATGGGCAACCAAAGGCTTTAATCCTGCTGACGGTGCTTTATTGAATCACGTCGTTGAGCAAGTCTTTTCACCCGAAGTCAATTGTGCAGTACTTTCAGGCCCTACTTTTGCCAAAGAAGTAGCTGCAGGCCTTCCAACTGCAATCACTATTGCATCAACTACACCTCAATTTTCAGAACAAATATCAACCCTTCTGCACAACCCCTGCTTTAGAACTTATACCAGTAATGATATTGTTGGCGTTCAAGTTGGCGGCGCAGTAAAAAATGTACTTGCAATTGCTGCGGGAATTGCTGATGGACTTGGCTTTGGGGCAAATACACGATCAGCTTTAATAACAAGAGGCTTACAAGAAATTATTCGTCTTGGTCTAAAACTAGGAGGACAAGCTGATACATTTATGGGGCTTGCTGGTCTTGGCGACCTTATTCTTACCTGTACGGATAATCAGTCTAGAAACAGACGCCTAGGCTTGGCTCTTGGGGAAGGAAAAGATAAAGAAACAGCCATTATAGAAATTGGACAAGAAGTTGAAGGCATATCTGCCGCAAAAGAGACCCATCTTCTTTCTATAAAACACAATATTGAAATGCCTATTATTGAACAAACTTATAAAGTTCTATACCAAAATTTAGACCCACGTATTGCTGTTCAAAACCTATTAACTCGGGAACAAAAGGCTGAATGTTAACTTTTATTTTTAATAGTTATTTCTATTTACAGCTATTTTTTGAAAAGTGTACTAAGGAGTCTCAGATTAAGTTGATTAGGATTTAGTGCAGAAAAAAACTACAACTATTTTTCACGAAGTGGGAAGAATAGTCATTCTATTGCACTGATCTTCGTGGAAAATATCAACAGCTTTAGAAATTCAAAAACAATTGAACTTGATCACGAGCGCCTTAACTAGCTCAACTGGAACTATATTCAACAATGCAATTTTTTCCTGCTTTTTTCGCTTTATATAGTGCGCTATCTGATTGTCGGATAAGTTCTTGCAAATCAACTCGATTATTATTATCAAAAAGCACCACACCAATACTCACCGTGTAGTGAAGGTTTAAATTAGATAGGCTTACACCATTCTTTTCTGTTGATAGTCGAATTTTATCTAGAACAAATATAGACTGTTCTATATTTGTATCAACCAAAGCTATAACAAACTCTTCGCCACCAATCCGTCCTAACAAATCACTTTCTCGTAAATGCTCTTGCAAGCACAGAGCAAATGACTTTAACACTTCATCTCCTCCTTCATGCCCACAAGTATCATTTATTTCCTTAAAATCATCAATATCAATATATGCTAATGACATTAACTGCTTATTTCTTTGAACTATTTTTAAAATAGTCTCACAATTTTCAAGAAATGCTCTACGTGTCATAATTCCAGTTAACTGATCATATGTGGCCAGTTCCCTTTGCTCATTTTCTAAGCGATATATTTCTAGCAATAGACCAATTAAATACCAACATATTATCGGGGTAACTATTGCAGCAATACTGATTGTTATATACACCCCTTCTAAATCTACTTCACGACCTGAAATATAAAGAACAGGAATACTGACCACTACTGAAAAAACAATCGAAACTATGGTGATTAAACAAACAGCACTTGGCCGGCCTATTTTTATAATTACATCTCGTATACTAATAAATTCCCCTCATTTTCTGTATATTTAAAAATATCTTATACCATGACCACTTAATCAAACGCTCCAAAAGCCTAGGAACCAACAAGAAATTACACATCAATTTTCTCTAGGCATTCCAGTTTAACTAATTTTTTTACAAAGATTGAATGTTTTTTACAAAAAAACTAGTCTAAATGAAATATATAGATTACTATTAATTTAACACTTGTTTTTTAACAGCTTACAAACCTTACTTAAACTAAAATATACCAAGAATACCTAAGGAGATCTCATGTTACATATTATCAGTAGCCTTCCTCTTTCACCTTTATTTATTGAGAATACAAAATCTGGCGATACTATTATTTTTACGGATGATGCTGTTTTTGCCGTAAAACAAAGTACGAAAATAGAATTACTAGCTTATAAAGCATTTAGCCACATTAATTTGTGTGTTCGAAAGGCTGACCTAGTCATAAAAAACATACCAAAGAGTGATTTATTACGCAATGTAGTTATCATTGATGAAGCACAATATATAAATGCGACTGCTGAAGAATTTGCAGTAAAATCTTGTAACTAAATAAGATATATTATTACTTTTCAATACACATTAGCATGGCTTATAAAAATTCGTTTAAATCACCCCATAGTTTTGAGGGAAAAATTTTTACACTTTATAAGTACCAAATAGAAGTACAAACAAAACTGTTAGCAAAAATAAAACAAACTTTACCTGAGCATTTGTCTGCCCATGCCCATTATTGTGTTTTAAATAATAAAAAACTTTCTCTTTATACTGATTCTGCCATTTGGTCTTCACAACTTAGGTTTTATCACCAAACAATTCTTCAGTCTTTATTAAGTTCTCACAGTGGAGTTATTGAGACACTACAAATAAAAATAATACCACCAATATTAGACCCTGTTCCGCCAAAAAAGCAGGAAAAAAAGATACCTTCAATTGAAAATATTAATTTTATTTTAGAGCAGGCCGAGCATCAAAATGATGAGAACCTTAAAAAGTCTTTATTTAAACTGGCCAAATCTTTTCAAAAAAAATCTAAAAGAGGGGGGGACGGAGAATCCCTAAAACCAGATAATTAAAATTACACTTGGCTGAGAAAAGACTCAGTAAAAAAACCTGCCAAACAACACTGTATTGACAGGAATTCTATGTAATTTAATTGTGTGAGGTATACAAACTTACTCTTCTAAAGCTGATGAAGGGATAGATCGCATAAAAGCAATTGGGGCATCCTCATCATTTTCAAATGATACTTTTTCCCATGCATCCGTATTTTCTAGCAACGCCAATAATAATTTATTATTTAACGCATGTCCTGATTTAAAACCTTTAAATTCACCAATTAAGCTATGGCCTAATAAATATAAATCACCAATAGCATCCAGTATCTTATGCTTTACAAACTCATCAGCATACCGAAGACCATCTTCATTTATAACCTTATCGTCATCTACAACAATAGCATTATCCAAACTTCCACCTAAAGCCAAGTTATTTTCCCTTAAAAACTCTATATCTTTCATAAAGCCAAAGGTTCTTGCTCTACTCACTTCCTTGACAAAAGTAGTTGATGAAAAATCCATCACAGAAGTTTTCAGGTGATCTGGAAAAGCAGGATGGTCAAAGTCGATAGTAAATGTAACTTTAAAACCTTCAAAAGGTTCAAAGGCCGCCCATTTATCATCTTCTTCAACACGTATTGTTTTCTTAATACGAATATACTGTTTAGGACTGTCTTGTTCAGCAACACCTGCTGATTGCAATAAGAACACAAATGGCCCAGCACTACCGTCCATAATGGGCACTTCAGCCGCACTAACATCAACAATAGCATTATCGATACCAAGACCTGCAAGTGCTGACAACAAATGTTCAATAGTAGCGACTTTATTGCCATCCTTAACCAACGTAGTTGAAAGCAGCGTTTCACCAACATTTTCAGGTATCGCATCAATCATGACAGGCTTATCCAAATCAACACGGCGAAACCGTATGCCTGTATTTGGTTCCGCTGGATGTAAAGTTAAATAAACTTTATCACCACTGTGTAATCCAACACCTGTTGCTCTAATTGTATTTTTTAGTGTTCTTTGCTTAATCATATAATGCTGTCGCTAATAAACTCTGATCGCTGATTTTATCACATTTCCTAAAAAACTATCTTAATCTGCCTGACGCCTTAAAAAGGCTGGCACATCTAAATAATCCAAATCGACATCCCCTTTAGGCTGCGCTCCAAAACGAGTTTCCCTTGGTTCTTGCTTACTTTGTCTAATAACTGTCGGTTTATCTAAAACATCATAATTAACATCACCAGCCGCTGCTTTTTGTACTAGCTTAACAGGTGTATTCACAGCTGATTTCTTACAACCCATACCGGTTGCAACAACAGTGACTTTAATTTCATCACCCATATCAGGATTTGTTGCCATACCAATTTTCATATCAGCATCTTCTGATGCAAAAGCTTGCATAATGCTACCAATCTCATCAAATTCAGTTAACCCCATATCTGCTGCTGTCACATTAACTAAAATGCCTTTAGCACCTTGCAAGTTAATATCTTCCAGCAAAGGACAAGCAATAGCTTTTTCAGCAGCTTCTCTAGCTCTATGCTCACCTGTAGCAGCGCCCGAACCCATAATTGCAGCTCCCATATTAGCCATAACAGTTTTCACATCTGCAAAATCCACATTAATCAAACCAGGGTGAGTAATCAATTCGGTAATACCTTGCACAGCATCTAATAAAACATCATTAGCCGCTTTAAATGCATTAGTAACAGATAAATTTCCACCTAGTACCGGTAATAGTTTTTGATTTGGAATAATAATGAGTGAATCAACATATTTTTCCAATTCACAAATACCTTCTTCTGCCACTAGCTTTTTCTTTTGGCCTTCAAAGTCAAATGGCTTTGTAACTACAGCAACAGTTAAAACACCCATTTCTTTAGCGACTTCGGCTATAACAGAAATGGCTCCAGTGCCTGTTCCCCCACCCATGCCAGCAGTCAAAAACACCATATCAGCACCGTCAATGACTTCTTTAATATGGTCTTTATTTTCTTCAGCTGCCAATTTTCCAACTTCAGGTTTAGTTCCTGCTCCCAATCCTTTGGTTAGCTCGATTCCCAACTGAACTTTTGTTTCTACATTTAAGCGTCGTAACGCTTGAGCATCTGTATTGGCACACACAAACTGCACACTATCTATATGACTCTCGATCATGTGATCAACAGCATTACCGCCGCCACCGCCCACACCGATCACTTTGATCACCGCACCATCGCTACACATATCCATTAATTCATATTTCATTTTCACGTCCTCAATTACACCCACACAATTTAAAAATTACCTTGAAACCAATTTTTCATTCTGGCCAATACCCCATCACCACTACCACTTGTATCGTCAATTCGCCCATGATGGTCTCTGCCATACAACAATAACCCTACCCCCGTAGAATAAATTGAATTTTGCACGACATCAGTTAAACCCGAAACATGCTGGGGAACCCCCATACGCACTGGCATATGGAAAATCTCTTCAGCTAAATCAACTAATCCCTGAACCTTTGAACTCCCTCCTGTTAATACCACCCCTGCTGCGATTAAATCTTCATAGCCACTGCGTCTAAGTTCGGCTTGTACCAATAGCATTAATTCCTCATATCTTGGCTCAACAATTTCAGCTAGGTTCTGTGCTGAAATTGTTCTTGGTTCTCTATCTCCAATACTCGGAACATTAATCATCTGCTCTTCATTAACTAACTGCGTTAAAGCACAGGCATATTCACACTTAATTTCTTCTGCACTCTTGGTTGGTGTCCTTAATGCCACCGCAATATCATTAGTCACTTGATCACCTGCAATAGGAATGACTGCGGTATGTTTAATAGCCCCTTCTGAGAAAATCGCTATATCAGTTGTTCCACCACCAATGTCTATTAAGCAAACACCTAATTCTTTTTCATCTTCTGTCAATACCGATGTGCATGATGCCAATTGCTCTAAAACAATATCTTCCACTTCGAGTCCACATCGTCTAATACATTTAATGATATTTTGTGCCGCACTCACACTGCCTGTCACCATATGAACTTTAGCTTCAAGTCTAATACCTGACATACCAATAGGTTCTTTAATCCCTTCTTGCTGATCTATCACAAATTCCTGAGGCAATATATGTAATATTTTTTGATCGGCAGGTATTGCCACGGCTCTTGCCGAATCAATCACCCGATCAATATCATATTGCATGACTTCTTTATCTTTAATCGCCACAATGCCATGTGAATTTAGGCTTTTAATATGACTCCCTGCAATACCCGCAAAAACAGATTTAATTTGGCAACCTGCCATTAACTCAGCCTCTTCTACTGCTCGCTGAATTGAATGAACCGTTGACTCCAAATTAACAACCACCCCTTTTTTTAGACCTTTTGAAGGAGCTCTACCAATACCGATGATTTCAATTTCACCACTTCCAGTGTGTTCAGCCACAATAGCAGCCACCTTAGAAGTACCAATATCCAGCCCTACAATAATATTTTTCTCTATTTTTTTTGCCATATTAAATACGCTTTATATTTTGTTCATTTCAGCTATTTTTTTCCAATCTTTTTCTGCGATGCCTTGCTTCCAGGTTAAGGCATATCCATTTGAATATCTCAAATCAACAATTCCTATTTCTGCTATTTGCTCTTTACTTAATAAAGAAACCGTCTTCAAAAATCGCTGTATTTTTTTTAAAGGTTGATTTCTTCCTGCATTTAATAGCATTTCATTTTGTAACTTAATATTCCACGCTCGCCTTTCATTAATACTGAACTCAGCCAAACTCATTCCTTGCGAATCCAACTCAGTATTTATTCTATTTATAATTTCCAACATTTTAGACTCATACCCTTCTGGCCCAATGAGCAAGGGTAATTCACTAAAATCATATTTATCAACTGGCTTAAAAACTTCACCATCTATATTGATTAATGCATTTTCACCCCATCTTACGATAGGGGTCTCTTCATCAATTTTTATAATAATTGCATCAGGCCAAACACGCTTAACCTTAACAGATGCAACCCAAGGTAATGCTTTTACAGAGGTCTGAATTTGTTGGATATCAACATTATAAAACCCATTTATCACATGCTCTCGCAATACCTGTTTTAATTTATCTTTTGCTAAATACTTAAATGCCCCTTCAATCCTTACATATTTAACTGGCAACCAATCGGATCCTTGCGCTTTCACTTCTTGCCAACCTTGCCAAGCAACTATTAGCAGCAAAACAAAGCCAACTAAGTAATGAATAACTGTTTTAGTCATTCACTGTGGTTTCTAAAATACGCCAAACCAGTTCATCAAAATCACAGCCTTCTACTTTAGCAGCCATAGGAACCAAACTATGATCTGTCATCCCAGGTACTGTATTAACCTCTATTAACTGCGACTGCCCTTGATGATCAATAAATATATCAACACGCCCCCATCCTTTAACATCAACAACCTGACAAGCCTCTACTGCCAATTGCTTTAATCTACTTTCTTGCTCTAAAGACAAGCCACAGGGACAATGATATTGAGTACTATCTGACTGGTATTTAGCCTCAAAATCATAAAATTCATTGGCTGTTTCCAGTCGAATAACAGCTAATGCTTCACCATCTAATATCGCTACGGTATATTCATTCCCTTCAACCCAAGCTTCTACTAATACATCACACTGATAATTTTCAGCCATTAATAAAGCCTGCCTCAACTCATCTCGATTACTGGCTTTACTCATTCCAATACTCGACCCCTCTTGAGCAGGTTTAACGATGACAGGAAATCCTAATCTATCAATACACTGATCTATATCTTGCTCTGTATTTAACACAAACCACTTAGGTGTCTTTAATCCAGCGCCTTGCCAACACAACTTGGTACGTAATTTGTCCATAGTCAATGACGATGCCATCACACCAGAGCCTGTATAAGGAATATTCATTACCTCCAATACCCCTTGTAAAACACCATCTTCACCACCCCGCCCGTGAATAATGTTAAATATTCTATCTATTTCTTTTCCTGCCAGTGCTTCAATCACGCAACCTTTAACATCTATTGCAACAACATCTAGCCCCTGCTTCTCAAGTGACTTAAACACTGCTAAACCACTGTTAATTGAAATTTCTCTCTCAGCGGCATTTCCACCCATTAACACAGCAACTTTGCCAAATCCTTTTGCTTGCTTAACGAGTAATGGCTTCACAATAACTCACCTACTCGACACACTTCGGTCGATAACTGTACATTATGCTGCTCTTCAACTTGTTGTTGGACATAGGCAATAAGTGCTTCAATATCTGCCGCTGTTGCCGACCCTGTATTTTCAATAAAATTCGCGTGTTTTTCAGAAACACAAGCGCCTCCTATTGCATACCCCTTCAAACCACAAGCTTCAATTAATCTAGCGGCATAATCTCCCTTAGGATTTTTAAATACTGACCCACAGGTCGGTTTATTGGTAGGTTGTGTTAACCCCCGTTGTTCTAATAAACCTTTAATCTTTAATTGACTTAACTCTGACTCACCTTGGCTCAATATCAACTCTGCTGAAATAAACCATTCATCCTTCAAACCTTTAACAGATCGATAAGCCACTTCAAATTCTTGAGTATCTCGTTTTGTGACTACACCCTGAGCATTAATCATTTCAACGCTATTAACAATATTCCAGGTCTCTCCTCCAAAAGCACCTGCATTCATTTTTAAGGCACCTCCCATAGTTCCAGGAATACCCGCTAAAAATTCAGCACCAGTTAACCCCAACCCAGAACAAAACTTTGCAACATGGGCACAAGGCACACCTGCTTCCACATATACTTTTGTTGTATCAACCAACTGCATATCTTTTAATCGTCCACGGGTATTAATAATAGTGCCTTTAATCCCACCATCACGTACCAGTAAATTACTACCTAGCCCAAGCCAGTACACATTTTCTTGTTCGGGTAGAGCCTTCAAAAAATCAATTAAATCTTTTTTATTTTCAGGCAGGTACATTTTTTCTGCTGGCCCACCCACTCGCCAGCTGGTGTATTTTGCCAAGGGTTCATTTTTTAACAAAGTCCCCTTCATTTTGCTAAAGCCTCTATTAGTTTTTCTGGCAGTTCTGCTGAAATTTGACCCACATTTCCCGCGCCCATTGTTAACAACACATCACCCTGCTTTACGATACCAGCCAATATGTTGGCCAGTTCTCTATGGTCTTTAACAAAAACAGGATCCACCTGCCCTCTTACCCGAATGGCTCTTGATAAAGCCTGTCCATTTGCTCCAGCAATTTCTGATTCACCCGCGGTATATATATCCAATAGAATTAACACGTCAACAGTAGATAACACATCAACAAAGTCTTCAAATAAATCACGTGTTCGAGTGTACCTATGTGGTTGAAAAACGACGACTTTACGCCTAGATGGCCATGCCTGCTGCAATGCTTCTAAAGTTGCACCCACTTCTCTGGGATGATGCCCATAATCATCAACAAATGAAAGATGTCCATCACCGACTGCAATATCACCATTTAATTGAAAACGGCGCCCTATACCTTTAAAAGCTTTTAAGCTAGTTATAATGGCTTGGTCATCAACATCTAAACGTGTAGCAATAGCAATAGAAGCCAAAGCATTTAACATATTGTGCCAACCAGGCATGTTAAGCGTAACGTCTAATGTTTTATGATCCCCCCAACGCTCAACAGAAAATGAGGTTTGCATGCCATGCTGCTGGATATTTGTTGCACGAATGTCAGCATCTTTATGTACACCATAAGTTTTCACTGGCTTGGCTATTTTAGGCAAAATGGATTGCACACCTTCATCATCAATACACATCACAGCTAAACCATAAAATGGTAAATGATGTAAAAACTCTAAAAATGTCTCTTTCAATCGTTGAAAACTACCACCATAAGTTTCCATATGATCTTGATCGATATTGGTTACCACAGCCATCATGGGTTGAAGATGTAAAAATGAAGCATCACTTTCATCGGCTTCAGCGACTAGGTATTGTCCTAATCCTAATTTTGCATTAGTCCCAGCACTATTTAATCGCCCACCAATAACAAAAGTAGGATCTAAGCCACCCTCAGCAAGAATACTTGCTGTCAAACTTGTTGTTGTGGTTTTCCCGTGAGTCCCTGCCACCGCAATACCAAATCTAAAACGCATGAGTTCTGCCAGCATTTCTGCTCGTGGAATAACGGGAATTCTATTTATGTAGGCCGCATTTACTTCTTCGTTTTTTCTATCTACAGCTGTCGACGTAACAACAACATCAACATTTTGTACATTTTCTTTACAATGCCCGATATGAACAGTTACACCTTCCTGTTCCAATCGTTTAGTAACAGCACTTTCTCTAATATCAGACCCCGAAACTTCATAACCTAAATTTGATAAAACCTCGGCAATTCCACTCATGCCCGTACCACCGACACCCACAAAATGAATCTTTTTTATCACACCTAATAATTGTGTAGGTCTTTGTATATCTGGCATATTCATTATTTGGCCTCCTGAATGCAAATATTAGCGACAACCGCAGTTGCATCTAATTTAGCTTTTTCTTTTACGACTCTAGTCATTGCTTTCATTGACGATTTCACATGTTGAATAGCCATCATTAATGAAGTTTCGTTAAATTCACTTTGGTCTAATAAAACCGCTCCACCATCATCATATAAATATCGAGCATTAGCTGTTTGATGATCATCAATAGCATGAGGGAGAGGAATAAATATTGCAGGAATACCCACCGCCGACACTTCACTCACTGTCATAGCACCTGATCGACAAATCACCACATCCGCCCATTGATATGCTGAAGCAATATCATCTATAAATTCTATCGCCTCGGCTTCTATATTAAGTTCTGCATATTTCTTAGCCACTAATTCTAATGCTGCTGTTCCTGTTTGATGTTTAATTTCTATATCACTCAAGTGTGCAGCAGTTGCAGGCACAATATCATTTAAAACTTTTGCGCCTTGGCTTCCACCAACAATTAAAATACGAAAAGGGCTATTTTTCTCAGCAGTCCAAAACTCTTTCTCAGGAAAGTCTAAAAAATGAGTTCTTAATGGATTCCCTGTAAAAGTTGCCGTAGTTGTTGAAGGGAAACTGTTAGGAAACGCCTCCAAAACTCTATTTGCTTTCTTAACTAATAATCTGTTTGTCGTACCAGGGATTCTATTTTGTTCATGTATGATCAAAGGAATGCCCATTAAACTTGCAACCACTCCACCAGGCCCTGCAACATAGCCTCCCATACCAAGAACCACATTAGGCTTCCGCTTTCTTAAAATTTTAAATGCTTCCCAAAATGCTTTTACCATGAGCTTTAGATTATTAATTTTTGCGCCAAGGCCTTTACCTCTAATGCCTTGCACAGACAACCAATCGATTTCAATACCATTATCAGGAATGACCTTACTTTCCATTCCCTTTTTCGTACCTATCCAACTAACATCCCAGTCCTTTGCTTTTAAATAGTGGGCAACAGCAAGTGCCGGGAAAACGTGCCCCCCTGTTCCACCAGCCATAATAACGATACGTTGCCCCATTAAACTTGTCCTTGACTCATTTTAATTTGTTTTTGTTTTACTTCACTATGCACCCGAAACAATAAAGCCATCGCAGCACACATCACAATCATACTTCCGCCGCCATAACTCATCAGCGGTAACGTAAGCCCTTTAGTTGGCAAAATCCCCATATTCACCCCCATATTGACAAACGATTGAAACCCGAACCATATACCCAAGCCATAAGCTATAAAAGCGGCAAATGGACTCTCTACTTGTTCTGCTTTTACGGCAAGAGCAAAGGCGTGCCATATCAACCAGCTAAAAAGAGCAATAATACTTGTCACACCTATTAGCCCTAGTTCTTCTGCCAAGACTGAAAACAAAAAATCAGTATGTGCTTCAGGTAAATAAAATAGTTTTTGTATACCACTCCCTAGCCCTACTCCAAAAACTTCCCCTCGCCCAAACGAAATAAGCGCTTGTACTAGCTGAAACCCTGTATTTTGTGCATCAGCCCATGGGTCTATAAACCCTGTTACCCTTGCCCATCGATATGGTGAAAAATAAACTAACAACATGGCTAATAAGGCAACCACGGCAATGATTATTAAAAACTGCCATAACCGCGCACCACTTAAATACATAATTCCCATTGCTATCACTAAAATAACAACAGCAGAACCAAAATCGGGTTCTAACAATAACAAGACACAAGCTACCGAAAACAGTAATAATGGCTTAACTAATCCATAAGTTGATTGCTGCACATCCTCTTGATGTCTTGTCACGTATCCAGCCATATAAACGACTGAAATAAATTTTACGATTTCAGATACCTGTATTCTTAAACCCGCAACAGACATCCACCGAATACTACCTTTAACCTTAATACCCATACCTGGAATCAATATGAATACCAACAAAGCAAGCCCAAAAATAAACAGCCATGGCCCCATTATTTCCCATAATCGCAAAGGAATAAATGTCACAACAATGGCAGTACAGAGCCCTAAAATAATATGCGTTAATTGCTTAATGGGGTAATACATATAATCATGATTCAGCATTTTGTCACCTAAATGCAACGATGACGATGTCACAATAATAAACCCCATAATTAACAAACAACTGCAAATAAACAGTAAATAATAATCTAAATAAAACCGTTTTATTTGCGTATCACTCACGCAACTAACTCCATCACAGCTGTGGTAAATTTGTCTCCTCTATCCTGATAATTTTTATACTGATCAATACTTGCACAAGCAGGACTCAACAACACACTATCGCCCTCAGCAACTAATGTTGCTGCAAGTTGCACGGCTTGCTTTACATTTTCAACCTTATAAGTAGGTACACAGCCATTAATTGCAGCGTCAATTCGATCTGCATCTTTACCCATCAAAACAACACTTTTTGTTTTTTCTTTTAGCATAGGAACCAAGTCGTTCATATCCGCTCCTTTCGCATCACCACCCGCTATTAAAATGACTTTATCTTGATATCCTTGAAGTGCTGCAACACAGGCTCCGATATTGGTTGCTTTTGAATCATTAATCCAAGCAACACCTTTAACATCGGCAACGCGCTGCATTCTGTGGCTTAAGCCTTTAAATTTACGTAAAGCATTACACATAGCATCTGTATTTAAACCCACTGCACTACCCATAGCTAATGCTGCCAATGCATTGGCCACATTATGTAAACCTTCTAAAGGCAATTCTTGCTGGCGCATAATAGGTTCATCATGATTCATCAACCATATCTCACCTTGTTTTTTTTGCAGATGAAATCCTATCTTTTTTTGCACGCTAAAAAATTCAACATTTCGTCCATCACATTGCATTTTTTTTACAATTTCATCATCTTCATTGAGAACCATGACACCGTTACCTGCAAATATTTTTTGCTTTTCTTTAGCATAACCTTGCACACCATTGTGTCGGTCTAAATGATCCTCAGATACATTTAAAACAGTCGCCACTGTTGCATTTAAAACTGAAACACGCTCTAGTTGAAAACTAGAGAGCTCTATAGCATAGAGTTCTACAGTATCATCTAATAAATCTAATGCGGGTGTACCCAGGTTTCCACCTATTGCCGTTTTTACGCCAGAAGCATTTCCCATCACTCCCAACATTGTAGTTACCGTACTTTTCCCATTCGATCCCGTTATGGCGACAATAGGCTTACTAGTACTACATGCAAATAAATCAATATCACTGGCTAACTTTGCTCCCAGACCTAAAGCCTGTTGAATCGATTTTTCCTGTAAAGAAACTCCTGGACTCACTATCAAGTGTGTGGCCACATCAAATGCTGCAGCATCAAACCCTCCTGTAAAGACGGGAGTATCTGGGTAATCTGCCAATAACGCATCATTTAACGGTGGCTTATCTCTACTATCTATCACTGCAAAAGGAATAGATAAAAAAGATAAGAACTTAGCCACAGAAAAACCTGTTGCACCCAAGCCGACAACCAAAACCTTTGAGTCTTGATTTAAATCTAATTGAGTCTCTATTGACTTAGCTATAGCGTCTCTATTCATCATTATCTTAATTTCAATGTTGCCAAGCCGATCAAAACAAGAATAAATGTGATAATCCAAAAACGTACAATAATTCTTGGTTCAGGCCAGCCCTTTAATTCATAATGATGATGAATTGGTGCCATTAAAAAAACACGCTTCCCTCTCATCTTGAATGAGGCCACTTGAATAATGACTGAAATAGTTTCAACCACAAAGACCCCCCCCATAATCATCAAAACTATCTCTTGCCGAACGAGTACTGCTAATATACCTAGGGCCGCACCTAAGGCTAATGCCCCTACATCCCCCATGAAGACCATCGCAGGATAAGCGTTAAACCATAAAAAACCTAAACCAGCACCCACAAGTGCCGCACAAAAAACAATTAATTCACCTGATTCTGGTAAATAAGGAATAGCCAAGTACTCCGCAAACTTTATATTCCCAGAAAGATAAGCAAAAATACCTAACGCAGCTGCAACCATCACTGTCGGCATAATGGCTAACCCATCAAGCCCATCAGTTAAATTAACCGCATTACTGGAACCTACGATAACGAAATAAGTGACAACAATATAAGCCCAGCCCATATCAATCATTACATCTTTAAAAAAGGGCACAATGAATTGTGTTTCTGCTGCGACTTCTGCTGACATATATAAAAATACGGCCACTCCTAATGCAATCGTCGATTGCCAAAATAGCTTGGCTCCTGCAGATAAACCATCACTATTGCCTTGCATGACTTTTCTATAATCATCAACAAAACCAATAATTCCATGCCCTAAAGTCACTATTAATACCACCCACACATAACGATTTTCCAAGTCGGCCCAAAGTAATGTACTAATACCAATAGCCACAAGAATTAAAGCTCCACCCATAGTTGGCGTACCTGCTTTTTCATAATGACTTTCTGGTCCGTCTTCACGAATTGATTGACCAATTTTTTTTCTAGTTAATTTTCTTATCATCACTGGACCGACGATAAATGAAATAACTAATGCCGTTAATGCACCTAAAATAGCTCTTAAGGTTAAGTATTGAAATACCCGAAAACCGCCATCAAAATGCATTAAATAATCTGTTAAATAAAGTAACATTTTTTACCTTTATGTCCTGAAATCTGTAACTATCGCTTCTACTATTTTTTCCATCTTTTGCGAACGAGAGCCTTTAATTAACACAACCTCATTCCCCTTCAACTTTCTCTCTAAATAAGTTATCAATTCTGTTTGCGAATCAAAAAAAGTGGCTCCTCTGCCAAATGAATGGGAGGTAGATTCTGCATCGGAGCCTATAGTTAGTAGCTGTGCTACATTCTTTGATTTAATTAACTCGCCTAGTTCTTCATGTTTTTTTATACTATCAACACCCATCTCAGCTAAAGCCCCCATAACAAACCAAGGCTCCCCTTCACATTGAATTAACACATCCAATGCTGCTTTTACCGAACTTGGGTTGGCGTTATAAGTATCATCAATAACCAAGTTTCCTTTTTTTCCAATCAATGGCTGTAACCTTCCAACAACCGGCTTCATTTTCTCTAGCCCTTGTTTTATCTGTTCTAACCCGACACCAAAACTCAAACAACTTGCTACCGCTGCCAATGCATTGATGACATTATGTCGCCCAGCCAAACCAAGTTTTATTGTTATCTCACCTATCGCAGTCGACAAAAGAAAATGACAAATAAACGCGCCATTTTCTACATATTCTTTAATCTCTTTCGCATTCACATCGGCAGGTTTACTCAAACCGAAACTAATAATTTTTTTACCTCTTGCTAGCTCTTCCCATAAGCTATAAAAAGCATCATCCTTGTTTAATACAGCCACATCATTTGCACTCAAACTTGCAACAATTTCGCCTTTTGCTTTTGCAATACCGTCTAGACTTCCAAAACCTTCAATATGTGCTGCACCTACATTTGTAATCGCAGCAACATCGGGTTGAGCATAATGACTGCTATATGCAATTTCACCACTATGATTCGCTCCCATTTCTATCACTGCATATTCATGATTCTCATGCAGTTTTAATAAGGTAAGAGGAACACCAATATCATTATTCAAATTCCCCTGTGTAAACAGCACATTCGCATTGACACTCAAGATAGAAGCAATCATTTCCTTAACAGTCGTTTTGCCATTACTCCCAGTGATAGCAACAAGCTTTACATTTGTGCGTTTTTTCCAAGCTCCAGCCAATTCTGCCAATGCTAAATGGCTATCGTTAACAATTATCTGCGGTAAATCAGTCTCACATTCATGCTCCACCAATACCGAACTTGCTCCAGCAATTTCTGCCTTACCTATAAAATCATGACCATCAAAATTTTGGCCTTTTATCGCGATATATAAATCAGCTAGTGCTAACGTCCGGGTATTGATACTAAAGGATGAAACAGCTCTATCCTTTCCAACTAAACGCCCTTTAACAGCAACAGCAATTTCACTTAATAATATATTCATCAACTAAGCACGCTCTAATAAGGCTTGCTGTGTAACAAGTTGATCACTAAAACTATGTTTCACACCTTGTATATCTTGGTAGTTCTCATGCCCCTTTCCAGCAATAACGATACAATCGTCTTTTTCAGCTTGATTGATCACCTGATATATTGCCTTTTCTCGATTTTGAATGACATCATATTTATTGTTAATAAACCCCTGTCTAATATCATTAATAATCTGCCTTGATTCTTCCAATCGAGGGTTATCATCAGTAATAATCACTCGATCGGCTAATTTCTCTGCAATAGCACCCATTTGAGCACGCTTGCCTTTATCCCGATTACCACCACAACCAAACACTAACCACAATTTTTGTGAACACTGCTTTCTTAAGCCTGTTAACAATTTGTCTAATGCATCAGGCGTATGTGCAAAATCTACAAACACAAAAGGCTTTCCTCTTCCTCCAAAACGCTCCATTCTTCCTGAAACAGGCGTTAATTCATTCACCTTGCTAACAGCATCTTCTAAAGACTCTCCTTGAGCCAGCCGAACAGTGATGACAGCCAATATGTTTTCTAAATTAAAATCACCTACAATTTTGCTTTGAACTAAAATCTTTTGTTTTTTCCAACAAACAAAAAACTCAATCCCATTCAAACTGCAATCTACCTTTTCTGCGACTACATTTTCCGCAAAGTCACTATGCTTTCCTTTTGCACTAAAAGCCCAATGTTTAACATGGCTTTTCGTAGCATTTAAGAATATTTTACTATTTATATCATCCAAATTAACAATAACAAATTGCAATTCGGGCCGATTAAACAACACTAATTTAGCGGCTAAATAAGCAGCCATTGATCCGTGATAATCCAAATGATCACGACTCAAATTAGTAAAGACAGCACCTTTAAAGTTAACTGCATTAACTCGACCTTGCTCCAGCCCATGTGATGAGACTTCCATCACCACTGTTTTCTTTTTTTGAGCAACAAAACAAGCCAAAATATGTTGTATATCTAAAGCATCTGGCGTGGTATTCAAGGTTTTATTTAACGCCCCTTGCTCACCCCACCCCAACGTACCGATGACAACACTATCTGGTATTAACTGTGCTAAAAATTGGCTGCATGTCGTTTTACCATTTGTACCTGTTATCCCAATGACATCCATTTTTTTGGAAGGTGATTGATAAAACCTATCAGCAATCACACCCAGTTTTTCAGCTAAGCCCTTAACTTCTATTTTGTAACAATCAAATAAAGCTAAAGAAAACTTTTCACTTCCTTTTGCCTCATAAACAATCGCAACAGCTCCATTTTCAATTGCTTTTTTGGCATAAACCAGCCCATGTTCAACAGCACCCGCAACGGCCAAAAAAACAAAATCTTTTTTTACTTTTCTACTGTCTAAAGCAATACCTTTTATATCTGCAATATTTATTTCTAATGGATCCTCAAGCAACCCATCTAATAATTCTGTTATATTCATTTTCTTTGGGTCAGCAAGACTGGCATCGTATCCTCTTTATCGGGAGCAACACCATAAACCCTTAACGCCCCAGCCATAACCTTTGAAAATATAGGAGCGGCAACCAAACCACCATAATATTTACCCGCACTTGGCTCATCCACCATGACAGCAATAACAAACCGAGGATTACTCACAGGAGCTAATCCCACAAAAACTGCCAAATATCGATCATCAGCATAACCACCCGCTGTCGCTTTTTTTACCGTGCCCGTTTTACCAGCAACCCGATACCCGTCAACCCTAGCCTGATAAGCCGTTCCATCTCTTTTAATCACATGTTCCAGCATTTCTTTTACTTTTTTTGCAGTATCGGCTGAAAATACTCGTTTAGCATCATAATCCTCATCTCGCTTTAACAAGCTAACCGAGTGCAAAATACCATCATCAGCTAAAGCGGTATAAGCTCTTGCCAGTTGTAATACCGACGTTGCAACACCATAACCATAAGATAAAGTAGCATGTTCAAAATCATGCCATCGCTGATAATCAAGTAAAGAGCCGCTGGCCTCTCCAGGAAAACCTGCATTAGCTGAAACACCAAACCCCAATTGGCTATAACTGTCCCAAAAATATTCTCTTGGCATGCTCAAAGCAATTTTACTAATAGCAACATTGCTTGATTTTTTTAATACATGCATCAAATCCAAAGTGCCGTAATTATGTACATCCTTGACTAAATTACGTCCCACTTTAAAAAAACCATGAGTCTCTATCTGGATATTTTCATCCACATAGCCCCCATCTAATGCAGCAGCAACAACAAATGGTTTTACAACTGAGCCAGGTTCAAAAACATCTAACATTGCCCTGTTTCTAACCGCACTCGCCTTCATCCCCTTTCGAGAATTAGGATTAAAAGCAGGCTGATTGACTGCCGCTAAAATTTCACCATTTCTAGCATCCAACACCACTAATGATGCCGAAAATGCTTTGTTTTTTATAAACCCTTCCTGCAAAGCCTTGAAAGCTAAATATTGAACTCTTTGATCAATACTTAAAACCAGATCTTGCCCTGAAACAGGTGCCTGAATATTTTCAACATCTTTTTCTTTAATAACTCGACGTCGGCCATCTCTTATTACCCGTTTTTTACCGGCAATACCTTTTAGACTATTTTCATACCCTCGTTCCATCCCCTCCTGTCCTACATCATCAATATCTGTAAAACCCACGACATGTGATGAAACAGCACCCGCTGGATAGTAACGTTTAAATTCTCTTTCAAAATAAACACCCTTTAAATCAAGGGCTTTTATTTGCTTTGCTAATGCTGGATTAATACGTCTCTTTAAATAACTAAAGCGTATTGTTCCCTCTGGTTTTAACAAAAATTTTATTTTCTCATCAGAAACCTTAAGCAATTTTGCAGCATTTTTAAATCTTTCGTGCTCACCTTCTACAAGATGTTTTGGATTCACCCAAACCGACTGTACTGGTGTGCTAATGGCTAATGGCTCATTATTTCTATCTAAAATTTCGCCTCTATATGCCGAGACAGAAACAACACCCACATGCCGCCTATCTCCCTGCTGCTTCAAAAACTGTGTATCAAAAACCTGCAAATAAACAGCACGAGCAAACAACAAAACCATCCCTAATAACATGACCCCCAGTAACAACTTTCGTCTTACATCATATTTATTAGATGTAATCCCTGGTTCCACCCGAATATGTCCGTTCCCAATCATAATTTAGGGTTTCATATAAATAATTTTTTCGCGATCAGGCATTCTCAACTTCAACCTTTTTTTCGCCACACGCTCTACTCTATTTTCTTCCGTTAAAGTCGTTAGCTCTAACTGTAACTGTCCCCACTCAACCTCATACCGATCCAAACGACGCTCTTGGGTCTGTATCGCTGTAAAGAGTAAACGCGTTTGATATTTGCTACCCACAACTGCCAAAGCAGAAACTAGCAACATAACAAATAACCCTATAATTAAAGAAACATGAGAAGAAGACAAAACTATATTCTTTCTGCGACTCTCATTACTGCACTTCTCGCTCTTGCATTCCCTTGTAACTCAGATTTCCCCGCCTTGACAGCCTTGCCTATTTTTCTAAGTATGCCTTGCTCAATATCTATTTCTTTAACAGGTAAGCGTCCAGGATTATTTTTTCGCCCTGACTCATTTCTAATAAAACGTTTAACAATCCTATCTTCCAAGGAATGAAATGAAATCACAACTAACCTTCCTTTAGGCGCTAAAATATTCTTAGCTTGCTGCAAACTACTCTTAATCTCTTCTAACTCGTTGTTAATTTCAATTCTTATTGCCTGAAAGCTTCGTGTTGCTGGGTGCTTATGCTTTTCACGCCTAGGAATAACGTTTTCAATCAACTTAGCCAACGCCAAAGTCGTTTGAATGGGAGCCTCTTCCCGTCTTTCAACAATGGCTTGAGCAATGCGTCGAGCAAAGCGCTCCTCACCATACTCAAACAGTATTTTTACTAATTCTTTTTCTTCGACCTGCTGCAACCACTCAGCAGCAGAGAGACCTGTACTATCATCCATTCGCATATCTAAAGGCCCTTCTCTCATAAAGCTAAACCCTCTTGAAGAGTCATCTAACTGAGGAGAGGAAACACCTAAATCCATTAACACACCATCAACTTTGCCTTGCCAGCCATATTGATTCACAACCTGTTCTAATTCAGAAAAACAGCCATGATGTAAAGAAAATCTTGAGTCTTTCCGCATTTCATCAGCATAAACTGAATTAATTGCCGCCAAATCACGATCAAAAGCTAATAATCGCCCAGACTCGCCCAGTTGATTTAAAACCCCCTGACTATGCCCACCTCGACCAAAAGTACAATCTATATAAAAACCATCAGGTTTTATATTTAGCCCCAATAAAGACTCGTCAAATAAAACAGATAAATGCTGCATTAAAATGATAACGAACTAAGTTCTTCAAGATCTGAAGCCGATACATCATCAGCATTCATTAACTCATTCTCTTTTTCATTCCAAGCAGCCTCATCCCAAATTTCAAATTTATTCAGTTGACCGACTAAAACAATATGTTTTTCCATTCCAGCAAACTTTCTTAATTTATCGGATAACAATAAACGTCCTTGAGCATCCATCTCACATTCCGATGCATTCCCTATTAAAAACCGACGCAATCTTCCAGCCACTTTATTTAACGCAGGCAACTTACTAATAGTTAGTTCTAACTTTTCCCATTCAGGTAATGGATATAACCACAAACAACCTTGCTCACGAACACAGTGTTCGTCCATCGCAATAGTTACAATCATTTGACGCTCGCAACTTTCCTGTAATTCCTCTCTATATCGAGTAGGAATTGCAAGACGTCCTTTAGCATCTAGATTGATTGAACTTACACCACGAAACACAAATTACCCCAAATTAACCAAAAAAATCCATTTCACACTACTTTTCACCACTTTCCACCACTTGACATCAACTATAGATTTCTATTTATTCCACGTCAAGACCGATTTCTATTAAACTCTTTCTTTTTCTACAATGACTTAGCGTGTTTTTTCTACATCTTTTTACAAAGAAAGAATAATTAAAAAAAAGTACTTTTCTTTTCATAGAGTTAGTGAATTTAGCTAACCTAACTCATAAAGATCTAAAAAAAACAAAAAAAGCAGGTAAAACAATGAATAAAAAACAAATACAAGTGATTTTAACCGCACTATTTACCACAAATTTTTACGGCTAATAAATAAAGAGTTTAACAATCAGGAACAAAGCACAAAAAATACTTTACAAACAGAAACTTACAAAGACACAAGATAAGAAATATATTAACTAGAAACTAACAGATAATTAAATAATCCTCAGCGATTTCACTAGAAAAATAACTGGAAAAATAAGCAATAAAGAGGGATACAGCAGGTTCTCAGCTTAGATAAATTTAATCCTCAGAAAAATTATTGAAAATTAAACCCGAAGAAAAGAAATGCAAAGAAATGCAAAGAAATGCAAAGAAATGATACTACTTTGAGGATTTCACCTTAAGAAAAAGGTAAAAAAGAGTTGGCCTATAAGCCGGGTTCTGTCGAGAACAGCCATTCATCTAGGCCGTCAGTCACCTAACGGCTCAAGCAATCTACCCAGAAGCCGCGCGGGCCACGCGTATACTTCTCTATTTGATCTTGCTCCAGGTGGGGTTTACCCTGCCACTGCTGTTACCAGCAAGCGCGGTGCGCTCTTACCGCACCATTTCACCCTTACCGAATATTCTTTGCAGAATATCAGGCGGTTTATTTTCTGCGGCACTATCCATAGGCTTAC
>Ga0105353_1000141_pt1 | contig 44187 bp, 39 predicted proteins | sample EN1Hudsemesocosm_2_FD_83657 | JGI IMG/M metagenome (GOLD analysis project Ga0105353, IMG submission 83657) | Methane-oxidizing microbial communities from mesocosms in the Hudson Canyon - EN10B Hudson Canyon | ecosystem: Environmental > Aquatic > Marine > Cold seeps | place: Hudson Canyon...
TAAGTTCTTCACCGTCGATTTTTACTTCGTTGCCTGAATATTTGCCAAAAAGCACTTTATCACCAACTTTTACTTCCAATGCACGTACATCGCCATTATCTAGTTGCTTTCCATTGCCTACAGCCAAAACCTCACCTTCGCTTGGTTTTTCAGTCGCTGAACCTGGCAATACAATACCACCAGCCGAAGTTGTTTCTTCTTCAACACGTTTGACAATAACTCTGTCATGTAACGGACGTATATTCATCAATATTCTCCTTTTATATAATTAAAATTCGTTATTAGCACTCGCTAGCAATGAGTGCTAATAATAGTTAGATTTTGTACTCTGTCAAGTGTGTGGCATTATTCCCCCACCATCCTCGCTTATAGAATCCAATGAACGACCAACAATTACTTCGTTACAGCCGTCAAATTATGCTTCCTCAAGTTGATATTGAAGGACAGCAAAAAATTTTAGATGCCAAAGTGCTTATTATTGGTGCTGGTGGCCTAGGCTCTCCAGCTTCCATTTACCTTGCCGCAGCAGGCTTAGGACAAATAACAATTTACGATGATGATGAAGTTGATTTATCCAATTTACAAAGACAAATTACTCATTACACATCCGATATAGGGACGGCTAAAGTTATTTCAACCCAACAGACACTTAAAAAAATTAATCCTGATGTAAAAATTATTGCGGTTAAGCAAAGATTGGAAGGGAAGCAACTCTATAAAGAAGTAAAAAATGCAGATATTGTCTTAGATTGCTGTGATAATTTTAGTACTCGCTTTGCCATTAATACTGCTTGCGTCAAACATAAAACAACATTAGTTTCTGGTGCCGCCATTCGTTTTGAAGGGCAGGTTACTGTGTTTACACCGGGTATTGATAATAGCCCTTGTTATAACTGTCTTTATGCAGATACAGGTGAAGAAATGCAAAACTGTGCAACTAATGGAGTGATATCACCTATTACAGGGATAGTCGGTAGTATTCAGGCCATGGAGGCTATGAAACTTATTATGGGAATTGGAGACACCTTAACAGGCAGACTATTATTACTAGATGGATTATCTATGCAATGGAATGAAATGAAGCTACGTAAAAACAAACAATGCCCTACCTGTAAGACATAACTATTTTATCATTGGGGCGCAGTGCTTTAGCCTGCTTTCATCAATATAAAATGCAGGCTAAAGCACTGCGCCCCAATATTATTTACTTTTTATCGCCTTTTATTGCATGGATAAGCGATTCAGCCATATCCAATACTTTAGATTCACTATCGCCATGAGGCTCAGTATCTCCAAAAGGCTCTCCACCTTTCTTAGTGTACATGTAAATAAAATAGCCTAAAGGAGCAAATGCTAACCCTGCTACTATTAACATTACTACATACAAAAAAATTAAATCACCAACCATAATCCTCTCCTGATATTCATTTATTATTATTTTTATCTAGTGCTTAATATAACGCTCTCTTATCTTGCATACAAGTATAAACAGGGTTTTAATTTTTACAATAATCTAAGCGATTAACGGGCTATATTGCTCAAAAAGTTGCGCAAAGAAAAAGTTCGTCGTATACTCCCAATCTGCTTACTTGATCAAGCTAGCAATAAAAAATATAAAAAACTTCTAGAGGTAAATATTATGAAATGGGAAACACCAGCTTACAATGACTTACGTTTTGGTTTTGAAGTAACAATGTACATCTATAACCGTTAATTAAAACGGTTATAGAGTAACAAAAGGGGGGAGGCTTAATTGTCACCCCCTTTTTTTTGCCTGAAACTTATTAATCCCGTATGATTCAGGCCTTACACACTAGAGATCTTATACTAATATGAAAATTAGAGTCCTTGGTTCTGGCGCTGGTGGTGGTTTTCCTCAATGGAACTGCAGCTGCCCAAATTGTAAAGCAGTAAGAGCAGGTTCTATCAAAGCCAGCACACGCAACCAATCATCTATTGCTGTTTCATCTGATGGTGAACACTGGGTTTTATTTAATGCATCTCCCGATGTACGGGCACAATTAGAGAATTTCCCTGAAATTCATCCTAAAAATAAAGTCCGAGGCACAGGCATAGAAGCAATTGTCGTTATCGACTCGCAAATTGACCATGTAACCGGCCTACTTATTTTGCGCGAAGGTGATCCACTAAATATTTATTGCACAGATATGGTTAAGCAAGACCTCTCAACTGGTTTTCCTATTTTCAATATTTTAGAACACTTTTGTGGTGTAAATGACCACTCTATCCCATTAACTGGTGATTCATTTACTATCCCTAATATTGATGATCTTGAATTTACCGCATTACCTCTTAAAAGTAAGGCGCCTCCTTATTCACCCCACCGAAATGATCCGCATGAAGGTGATAATATTGGCATGATCATTCGCCAAATATCAACTGGGAAAACAACCTTTTATGCCCCCGGCTTAGGTGAAATAGAGCCTCATGTTGAAAAAGCAATGACCGATGCTGACTGCGTTATGGTAGATGGTACATTTTGGACAGATGACGAACTAGCTTCAGTTGGCCGTCCGTTATTAGCTAGAAAAATCGGCCATTTACCTCAATCAGGTGAAGGTGGCATGATCGAATTTTTAAATACATTAGAAAAACCACGCAAAATATTGATCCATATCAATAACACAAACCCGATATTAGACGAAGATTCCGAACAACGTAAAATTCTTGATGCTGAAGGTATTGAAGTTTCTTACGATAATATGAAAATCGAGTTATAAATTAAATATAGAGCGGACTTTAAGGCCTTGGATGGCATGTAGTAGAGCAATGCAGGAGCAATTGCCGAAAGTCTGCCTCTCTCTGATTCATAGCGGACTGAAGTCCGCTCTACATAATAAGGTATATAAATGGGTTGCTGTTCTAACAAAACATGGACTAAAGAAGAGTTTGAAGCCAAGTTACGTGGCATGGAAAACAAATATCACATTCATCACCCGATGCACACATTGATGAATGAAGGAAAACTCAACCAGAAACAATTACAAGGCTGGGTTGCCAATCGATTTTATTACCAAATAATGATTCCGATCAAAGATGCTAATATTTTAGCTAATTGCCCAGATCGTGAAACTCGTGCAATGTGGACGCAACGCATTCTTGACCATGACGGCCACCCTGGCGACCCAGGCGGTATTGAAGCATGGGTACAATTAGGTATTGCTGTCGGCATGACACGGGAAGAAATTGTTTCTTTAGAACATGTATTACCAGCTGTGCGTTTTGCTGTTGATGCCTATGTTAATTTTGCCAGACGTTCTGAATGGCATGAAGCTGCAAGCTCTTCATTAACAGAAATGTTTGCCCCTAAAATTCATAAACAACGTTTAGACAATTGGCCTGAGCTTTATCCATGGGTTGAAGAAGAAGGTTATATTTACTTTAAAAAACGTCTTTCAGAAGCCCGTAGAGATGTAGAGCATGGCTTGGAAATTACGTTAGATTGGTATAAAACGCGCGAACAACAAGAACGTATGGTTGAGATACTTCAATTCAAGTTGGATGTTTTATGGTCAATGGCTGATGCGATGTATATGGCCTATGTTAATGATATGCCTCCTTATTTTAATGTAGAAAAATAAATAAGCATTCATTTTATTTTGGGGCGCAGGCTTTAGCCTGCAATATTTACGATAGAAAAGCAGGCTAAAGCCTGCGCCCCATGTTTAAAACATCTTTCCTTGAGCTGTCGGATTACGCTAACGCTTATCCAACCTACAATAAAAACATGACTATAAACCCAGAATTAACCATCAACTTCTCCTCAACTCACCGCTTACAATGGGAAGAGGCCCAGCAAAAAGATGTTATCCTATACCCCGAAGGCATGGTGGAACTTAACCAAAGTTCAGCAGAGATATTAAAGTTATGTGATGGTTCACGTACACTTGATCAAGTTGTGATAGCTTTGGAAGAAAAGTTCTCAACCAGTGGCTTAAAAAATGATATTAGTAGTTTTCTAGAGGATGCATTAAAAAATGGCTGGATCCAACAACCTTAACATCACCCCACCTCGCTGGTTATTAGCAGAGCTGACATATAAATGCCCGTTACAATGTCCTTACTGCTCCAACCCTCTGGACTATAGTAAACATAGCTCAGAAATCAGCACTGAAGACTGGAAGCGTGTTTTAAGCCAAGCCCGAAAAATGGGTGCAGTACAGCTTGGTTTTTCTGGTGGAGAACCGTTAACGCGCCAAGACTTACCTGAATTAGTCCAACATGCGCGCCAGCTAGGTTATTACTCTAATCTTATTACTTCGGGTTACGGACTTACTGAAGAAAAAATCATTCAGTTAAAAGAAGCTGGTCTTGATCATATTCAAGTCAGTATTCAAGCCAGTAGCAAAGAACTAAATGATCATATAGCGGGTACAGAATCTTACGAAACAAAAAAACAAGTGGCTCATTTAGTGAAAAAACATGGTTACCCCATGGTTTTATGTGTGGTTATCCACAGAGAAAACATTCACCAAATGACTCAAATCCTAGAAATGGCAGAAGAGTTGGGCGCTGATTATTTAGAATTGGCTAATACCCAATATTATGGCTGGGCACATGAAAACCGTGACCTATTGATGCCAACCAAAGAACAATTCGAAGAAGCTGAAGCTATTGCTCAAGCTTACAAAGAAAAAGTCGCTGGTAAAATGAAAATCTATTATGTTATTCCTGATTTTCACGAAGATCGCCCTAAAGCATGTATGAATGGATGGGGAACCACCTTTTTAACCATTGCTCCTGATGGAGCTGCATTACCTTGTCACTCTGCTCGTGAATTACCTGGCCTAGAATGTCCGAATGTAACAGAACATAGTGTTGAAGAAATCTGGAATGAATCCAAAGCATTCAACTTCTTCCGTGGTACTGAATGGATGAAAGAGCCTTGTAGTAGCTGTGATGAAAAAGAAAAAGACTTTGGTGGCTGTCGTTGTCAGGCCTATATTTTAACTGGGGATATGAATAATACTGATCCAGTATGTAGTAAATCACCTGATCGCCATGTTATTCAGGAAGCTCTGGATTCGGCTAGAAAAAGTGCTTTATCGGATAATGAGCAACCCTTGGTTTTTAGGAATAGTAAAAACTCTAAAAAATATTCTTAAGCCTCTTCTTTTAGTTTTACATGACTATTAATTAACCTCAGGTTAATAGAGAATAAAAAATGTAGCCTTGATGCAGTGAAACGAAATCAAGGAAAATTACAGCCAAACCTTGATTTCACTTTGTTTCATCAAGGCTACAAAAGCTTAATTTAATAACATTATCTCTTAGCAGTTACTATCCCGGCCTTACGTGGAAGTGAGGCTTTAGCCTCGCCCGAATCAAGCGAAGCTGAAGCATCACTTCCTAGCGGACATAAAAAAGCCCCAATAACTAATTAAGTTATTGGGGCTTTTTTATATGTTATTCATTTATTTAACGATACTTAAACCCTTCATATCTGCAAAATAAGCAGCAATATCTTTTAATTCATCTTCAGTAAATGATCCAACCATGCTTTGCATAACGGCATCTTTTCTTACACCTGACTGGTAATCTTTCATTACTTTTACTAAGTAGTTACCATGCTGTCCTGCTAAAATTGGCGCAGTCATTCCATCTTCTAAATCATTTGTATGACAACCTAGACAAGCAGCAGCTAATGCTTCACCCTTTTTAGCATCGCCAATTGTATTACCCGCTTTACTTATTTTGCCCGCAGACTCTTCTATATATTGCGCAATAGCTGCTGTCATTTTCTCAGATAGATTCTCTGAATTAGCTAACATTGAAGTACGCGCTCTAGTTTCATGTTTGTATGCAGTTAATGCTGAAGCAACATATCCTTTACGTTGGCCACCAATTTTTGGCACATAGAAAACAGGAGCAACATTGCTGTAATTAGGTGTGCTATGACAACCTCTACATGTTTCAAAAGCATCTTTTCCTGCTGAAGGATCAAGACCTTTTTTTGCATGACTCGGTGCAGCCACCATCAAAAACAAACTACATATCGCTATTACTCTTTTCATATTCCAAAAACCCATTTATTCTAAAAATCAACGCATATCCTAATTGATGAAGCCCCTTAAATCAATTAATCAATAGTAAATATAATATTTCTCTTATAGCCCCTGCCAAGGTTCAAACAGCCCTGTGACATCAACCCCAAACATATCTAACACTCGGCCTACCCCTTCATCAACCATTGCCGTAATTGAATTAGATTTACTATAAAAAGCTGGCATAGGTGGAAAAATAATCCCGCCCATCTCTGTCACACTCGCCATATTACGAATATGAGCTAAATTTAACGGTGTTTCTCTAGGCATAATGACCAACCGCCTACGTTCTTTTAAAGCTACATCCGCTGAACGCGTAATCAAATTATCACCAAAACCATGGGCAATAGCGGATAATGTTTTCATCGAACACGGTGCAACAATAACACCTTCTGTTTTAAATGAGCCGCTGGCAATACTGGCAGCAATATCATTTACCCCATGCACCACATCAGCCATTTCATATAATGTTGCGCGCTCCATCTCCATTTCGTATTTTAAGTTAACTAAACCAGAGGATGAAATCACTAAATGAGATTCCCAGTCATCTTGTTTTTGTAATACTTGCAACATTCTTACGCCATAAATAGCGCCTGTCGCTCCAGTCATTGCGATGACTAATCGTTTTTTTTGCTTCATTGAACCATTCTATCAGTCGCATCAACTAAAGCATCAATCATTTCATCACCTGCAGCAATATGACCTGCATTGGGTAAAACAATATACTCAGCTTGGGGTAAAACTTTATGCAGACTTAAACCTGCTTCCATTGGACAAACTAAATCATTACGACCATGAATAATAATGCATGGAATATCTTGTAGTTGTTCACAACCGTTTAAAACTTGATTTTCACTAATAAAATATTTATTTACAGCGTAATGAATTTCCATTTGTACCTGTTGCACCATTTTTTCAGTGACATGCACAGGCTTGTCGTCCTCCTGATAATCTTGCATCAAAGCAACTTGCCCTCCCCAAGCTATCCAAGCATAAGCCGCTCGTCTTTGGCTTATTTCATCATCACCAAAAACCACATCATATAAACCTTTGACCCACTTATCTCTACCCTTTTCAGGAATGCTATTGATCAATTGATCCCATTTTTCAGGAAAAATACGTCCAGCACCATCTTTAGCAAACCAATCCATATCTTGCTGTCTTGCTAAAAACACTCCACGAATAACCATCCCCAAAACATGACTGTTATGTTGCTGAGCATAAAGCAAAGCTAAGGTGCCACCCCAAGAACCACTAAATAACAGCCATTGTTCAATCTTTAATTGCTGTCTGATTTGCTCCATATCATCAATTAAATCTTGCGTTGTATTATGCTCAACCTCACCAAAAGGTAAAGATTGTCCACAACCACGCTGATCCATCAAAATAATATGGTATTTTTCAGGATTAAAAAATTGTCGATGCCCTGGCTTTGTCCCCGAACAAGGGCCACCATGAAGAAAAATAACAGGAATACCTTGAGGGTTTCCAGACTGTTCTACATAAACAGTATGCTGAGTGCTTGTTTGCAGAAAGAAAGAATGGAAAGGTTCTATTGCTGGATAAAGGGAGTTCATTGCGTCCAAGATTAAAGATGATGTGTAATACCAGCTTCTATTTTAGCAAGTCTTGTCGTTATTTCATTAACCTTTTCCGTATTTCCAAGTGATTTAAAAACATTCCTTGAGCGCTTAAAGAAATCCAAAGCTATCACCCAACTGTTTTGTTGCTGATAAAACATACCTAATTCTAATAATGTTGCAGCTATACCTGACCTAGAATAACGTCCTTTATACAACAATAAGGCTTGCTTCAAATGAGCTACAGATTCATCCTCTTTGCCTTGTTGCAGTGATAGCTTTGCCTGAAAGCGCAATAATTGTGCATCTAGCTTGCTATTTATATTCTCTTCTTTTTTTAATGCATCACGATAACGTAAAACCCAAAGTGCTTCATTTTCCTTTGTCTCGAAAGCTATTTTAGTCTGACAGATTATTGCCGCCAACTGAATATCGTTTTGCTTAACAGTAAGCAATGCTTCATCAAACGAAGGTAATATTGCTTGTAAAAACTGACTCGCCTTAACATTTTTCTTTTGTTCCATAGCCAGCAATGCATTAAGTAAGGTTATTCGTGCTTGATAATTTGTTAAGCCCTCAATTTCAACTATTTTCTCAGCTTTGATTAAATGTTGTTGAGCCAACTCTTCATCATGAATAGCCAAAGCCACTTCAACCAGATTAATATGGCCTGTTAACACACCTTTTCTATTATCAATGCTTTTATTTAGCTTCAAAACATAATTAAACAACTTTTGCGCTCGCATCCAATTCTCATTGGCATAAGCTTGCATTGCTTCATTTGAATAGTTTTCTGCATTGGATAACACAGTGGGCTGACTAACAGATTTACCACCACAATTAGTCAGCAGAAAACACAATAAAACTAATTTTAACTTACTCATAATGGGAATGAGGAGGTATTAATTGTATCGGCTTTTCCTCCAAATCATCTTCAGATAATGGCCATGTATTTTGCACACTATCGACTAATTTATCAGCCTTGGATAAAGTTCGTTTTGCATCGATAGCCACCCCAGGTATCTCTTGTAATTCAGCATTAACTAAAGCTATTGCAGTACTAGCTTGTTCGATAATACCCTGTAGTTGCCTGACCATTCCAGGTAAATTCTTAGATGCTCCACGCATATCTTTAACCATATATTGAGCATCTGCTAAAACAGGCTCAAGTTGTATAAGTCGTTTTTTAGCAATACTAATAATCCCTTCTGCCTCAGCTAATATTTCAGCTCCCGACTTAACAACCACCTTTAATTCTTTTTCTACTTTTTGATCAAATACCGCAGCACCTAAAACACCATGCCCTGTCGCAATTTGCGCAATAATTTCATGTATATTTGCAAAAGTTTGTTCCACCTTCGGTAAAATATTTTCAACCTGACTAAATAAATCCTTATTATTGACTGAGTGAATAATACTTGCCATACCTAGCAATAACTCATTGAGTGAAGGTGTTTCTTCTACAGGTATAATCGAACCCGCAGCTAATATAGGCGCATCAATGAGTTCTGACTTTATCTCAATCTGTGCGCTGCCAATGTTGGTTAATCGATTCACCAATGCAGTGGCTCCGGTTCTAATAAACTTTCGCTGCTGTTCGTAAACTTCGATCGTTACACGAATTTTATGGTCTCTCGCCAGCTCTAAACTAGCGACACGTCCCACTTCGGCTCCTAATGCTTTTACAACACTATCTGGACTAATCCCCTCACTACTCTTAACGTCAATATAAAATTTCACACGTTTTTCAAATAAATGCTGGTTGTTTACACTAATGAAAACAAAAAATAGCAGCAATATAAATCCAAAAAACACAAAAAAGCCAACCAAACGTTCACGGTAGCTATAGGTTCCTTGTTGATTATATTGTTTGATACTTTGTTCAACGGGTCTATTCATAATAACGATACATTTTCAGCCACTACAAAATACTTAATAAGTCATGAATTTCTGAGTCATTCGACTGTTTAAATGATGTCCAGCCATCAAATTTTAAAATATTATGTTCAGAAATAAAAATAATCTGCTTTGCATGCTGTTCCAAAAAACGAGGATATTGAAGCCCTCCAATCATACAACTTGTATGATTATTGATATATTTTGCCAATAACACTCCCATATTTTTACGGTCTTTCATTCCTAAATCATTAAAAGGGACATCCAAAAAAAGAGCTAAGGGGTCAAGGATTAAAGCGCGTGCCAAAGAAAGCTGTAACCGTTGAAAATTATTTAACAATGCAGGATATGTTGTTGGTTCGAAATCACAATTAAGTTCTGCGAGTAAATTTCTTGCCTTATCTGACGCTTCACGAAATGACGAGTTTTCGTGATAAAGAACTGGCAACATAACATTCATCAAGCCATGCTGTACGGACAACAAAGGGGCTGCTCCAGAAAGATAGCCAACCTGACAACGATTTTTTTGCCCGTCAATCGGATCAAATGGTTCAATTACTGAAACCTTTCTTCCAAAAAGGCTTAACTCACCTTCTGTTAATTTTGTGATACCCGCCAACATTTGCAAATAAGCTCTTAACTGAGCTCGATGCGGCCCGACTAAACAGGTCAAACTTGCTGGCTCTATTTGGCAACTCAAAGGAAGCATAGTTAATTGCTGTTCTATTACCTCAGGAATAGCTTTATCAGCCTTGATACTGACTTGATTTACTTGCTTATTCATAAGGTAAATACAATAAAATAGCTATCAATCAGTAACAAAAACACAATACTCCTTACAATAGCCTTTTGCATTTGCTCTGATACCTGTGTTGGAGAGTTTCCCACTGAAAGACCATGAAAACAGGCGATGGTCCCGATGCTAATACCAAATAAAAAGTTCTTTAGTATAAAGCTCACAAGGCTGGTTATATTGATCAGTTTTAATAGTTCAGTCATTGCTATTTTTGCTGATAAATCATATATAAAAGAACTAAATAACATACCAAAAAAAAGCATAACGGCTGAAAAACAAAGCGCTAAAACCAATTGGCTAATAAGCACTGCAAATATTCGAGGAACGATAAAATAATCATCAATAGAAATACCTAAATAAGCCAAAGGCTCAATTTCGCCCCTCACTTTGGTATTTCCCAAGTCAACTACGATAGCTGAACATGATCGCCCAATCATTACAAACCCGGTAATTAAAGGCCCCATTTCACTCAGGATCAATCGTGCCAGCATCTCCACAAGGTCATTCGCCGTGGTTATTGATGACATGATAAAAACTAATTGCGAGGCAATAACAACACCAATAAACATGGCAAGAAATGAAATAATAGCCATGGCATTAATGCCAGTCAGAATAAGTTGATCTAAAAAAATAGCATAAACAGCGCGATTAACGATGTTACGTTGGGGCTTCCACACAGCAAGAACTTGCATTAAAAAGCAGGTTAAATCAACAACATAACATAGCATTTGGAAACATTGATGACCAATTGAGCCCAAAAACCTTAACATATTATAAATAAGAGATAAAAACACATAATTGCACTGCCTCAATCTCCCTTCTGCCAACATAGCATTACAATTAAAGAATATTTTATAAACCATAGTATATTAACAAGTATTAATATACTAGTAGAAAATAATTTTCCTCAAAAAACCTCGCCCTAACCAAACAAAATAGGCACGATAGTTATCAATAATAAAGTTGTTCCCATTGTGACCAAGGGTAATAATATTTTTTCATGTCTATACCACATACTATCGCCTTCCAAAGCTGCTTTAGCCGTTTCATCATGACCTACCATTTGTCTTGTTAATAGATGATTAAGTGCAACAGGAGGTGTTAAATAACCTAATTCAAAAGCCACTAAAGTGATCATCCAAAAATGGACTGGATTTACCCCATTACTATATGCAATTTGCGCAACGGTTCCTGAGACTAAAACGACCGCTCCAAAAGGATCCATAATCATTCCAATAACAATCAAAACCACAACTAAAAAACTTAATGTTACCCAGATTGAAGAAAAATTAGAAGGCATATGACTTAATAGCCCAGACCGCTCAATCACCCCGCCTAAAGCAAAAGATAATCCCATTAATAATAACAATGCTCCGATATGTACACTGGATTCAGATGAAGCCATTCTCACCGTATATTCAAATTTGTGCCCTTCTGTTTCTGCGGCCGCCACTTGCACCATTTTCACAAAAAACTTTTCGTAAATAACTAACGCTAAAATAATGACAGGTAATATCACTGGCGCAGAAAATTCATCCATCGTTACATTGAGTAGATAAAAATAATTAAAATAGATAAATAATACGATACCAGCATACGATAGCAATGGAACAAGGGCTAATAAACATGGTTTTAATGCTTCTTGTACTGATGCTATATGCATTTTTTCTCGCTTGCTAAGCCATGCAAAAATAAAGAAAACAACCGATGTTGTGATAAAAGTTTTAACTCCCCAGCTAAATAACTGATCCGTCACCACTTCTTTATTTAAAGCTGCAATTAAAACGACCAATAAACACGGCCGAAGAACTACGCCAGCACTGCCAGTCATTGCCGTTGCAGCTAGAGCTAATTGTCTACGTGCGCCTGCTCTGCGAAGCTCTTCATAAACGATAGCCCCCATAGCAATAATGATAATACCCGAAGCGCCTGTGTATGCAGTCGGTACTGCCATAACAAGAATAGCAACAAAGGCCAGGAGCTCTGGTGACATCCGCCAAGGTATAAAAACTTTAAAAACCAAATCACCTAGTTGCGTTCTCTTAAGTAGCATCCCCACCCAAATGTACAAGCCAATATTAAGGAATAAACCCGCTTGATCAAACAATAAACTAAAAAATATGGCGGCCCCTGCCCAATGAGCTTCTATCAGAAAAAAATATCCACAAACAAAATAACTCATAAAAATATACAAGGGCACTGTTAACAATGACTGCATATAACTATGATTTTTTTTATACCAATGATCGGTAGCAAAGGGAAAAATCAGTTGATATAGATTCGCTAGTGTTAAAGCTAAAAAACCAATAATCAATAGAAAATAAATCTCGGGGTGCTCAACAAATGTTGCTGATTGGTAAACCGTTTCCCTGTACAAGAAAGCAGAGAAAAGCATTAGACTATTCCCAAAAAACTGAGCAAAGCTAGAAATTCGATGATCCTGTAAAGTTATTATCGGCCTAAAAGCTATATGTTTCTGTTTAAATGTACTGGTTACCGCACAAATAAAAAGAGTTAAAATCAATATTAATCGTTGTTTTTCAACGATAAATAGACTTATTTTGGCAACACTGGTTTCAAAGGTACGAAATATAACGAGCGACAAAGAAATTCTTGCCTGATTATTTTTTGCTATTTGGTGTTTATCAATACAAAGTTGACGCGCATTTTGCAGTGAAAAAGTGGCGGATTCTCGATCAAAACTTGTCTCATCAAACAAATCTTCCAATTCATCGGCATCAGTAGATTCAGCTTCGAGCTTATTCAGCTCAGCTTCAATATTTGGGTTTGGGTTGCAACGGGGAACTGGAATATCGCTTCTAAGTGTAAAATATTCATGCCAAATTAACTCACCGACATTCAATAAACGCGCATGTATTTGTTCACCATTGCCCGCAATAATGACAAACATCAGTAGAAAAAAAACAGGTAAGGTAGAAAGCCATTCGCAATAACTACGAAGCTTAATAATCCTTTTAAAGCTCATTTAATATCAACTATTCTTTATCAGCAGCAGTACATTCAGCCTGCTGAGGATCTTTCTTACACCTGACCATTCTCATTAGCTTTAACATTTTAGCGTTATAAATACCTTTATCTCTTAGTCTAAGTCTTGATTGTCTAAAAACTTCCAAATACCCTGTTTTATCTTGTTCAGGAATAGAAACCCAAAGTTTTTGAGGAATCTTACTCTCGTATCTTTTAATTAAACCCACGCTAGAATCAAATTGCTGCAAAGCATACTCGCGTGACTTTTGCCCATAACCCTCTGGAAACTCAGCTTTGCGAATAAGCATTTGTATTGTTAACTGAACTAATGGGAAGTCAATGACGCCACCACTTGGCTCCAATCCTTTATAAAGTTCCATTGCCTCATAAACAATAGCAGGGCCATAAGTGACATCAACAGAACCATTATTAAATTTACTGAACATATTTGCGATTGAGCTTCCAACAGGCGATGCGCCGATAAAACTAACCATTTCCACTTGGGCTGGATCTGAATCCAAAATAGCAATACGCTTTCCAGCTAATTCGCCCACAGTATCAATAGCACGATCATTTACAAACATAAATGCGGAGCCTCCAGGATAAATACCGACAACTTCATAATGCTCAACAAACATTAATTTTGCGGCTTTTTTTGAACTGATAGTGCTAATAACAGACTGTAAATGTGGGTACGATGGTATTGCACCAATCGCATCCATACTGCCCGTAAAGGCATTAAACTGACGAGCTCTCATCCCTGTAAAATTGACAGCATCACACAATCCAGCCTTAAAGTCTTCGGCTACAACGCGTTCACTGGTATAAGGCTTAAGCTCTAACTCCACCCCCCATGCTAATGCTGCTGTTTTATAGTCTTTCATTTGAGCATAGGTCGGTCCATTTGCCCCTAATAAATCAAACACGCACATTTTTTTGGATGCAGCCTGAACACTATTTACTGTCATCATCAATATAACAGTGACAAAAAATCTAAACAAAACTCTTTTGCATAAAACCAACGGACTCTCCCAACAATGTTTATTTACATACAAACAAACTTCAAAACCCTGAAACATTTTGTATCTTTATTTTATTTATCAGAGTACATCAAGTATATCAATAGTGTCTATCGGGTTTTTATTATCATCCCAAAAAGTCCCCAATCCTCTGATAGGCGTTCGCTTTCCTGTCGCTTCTGTCCACATAGCATCAGATATTGCCTGTAACTGTAAAATAACAACTTGATCTAAAAATAAAAATTGAGTATTCACAGGTTTCTCATTTCTTGTTAAAACATTATCACGAATGATTACTTTAACCTGTTCTGTATTTCCAAGCCCAATATATATTTTGGCAGCAATGACTTGAGCAATCCGCACACCTTTGTTCATTCCAGTCTGCACAGATAAATCTAGTACCGTTAAGGGATCAATATTTTTTGGTGTGCTTTCAGGAAAACTAAGCCAAATAGCGACTTTTATGGCATTGGGTAAGCCCCACCATTTTTCATTATTTAAACAATGCGCTCCACGCCCAACCTTAAGACTGATATCTAGAGGAACATTTGCGCTGCCTTCTGAAGCCAAATCATTTAACACCGCCTGCAAACCATCCATCAACCCTACAAGCCAGTAAAACTCATCATTCCAGGAATCAAAAATAGGACATTCATCATTAGATGTCTCTGAGTAGGCCGCTTCAAGATTAAGATAACCATTAAGTTGCCGTTTAGCCGCTAAATTGAGATATCTTTTTTGTGCAATTCTAGCATCTTGAGCCTCTCTTACATTTTTTTCGTAAACGGCTCGGAGATAACGAAGTTCTTCTTCCCATGCTTTAAACTCGGCACAACTCCCTGATAAAAAATCAAGAATAACAGCCAGTTTGTGGGGTGATGCATTAATTTCAGCAAGACTAGGGACCAATAATGTTAATGATTCAGCCATAATACAGCCCATTTCCACATCATCTGTCTTCAATACATAAGGAACCGCATGGTCTTCAATCAACTCAACAAAATAGTTACCCGAATTTTCAACCGCAAACTTGATAGCTGCAGCCATCAAGAATAATGACAACACCAAGAATGCCAACCAAAAAAACAATGTCCTACTTTGCTTAATCATTTCCCCCTCCTAAAAACAAAACATGGCTAAATACAAACCATAGGCTCTAAATGCAGAGCGGACTTTAGTCCGCAATAACTTATAAACACTGCCTTTATGGCGGACTAAAGTCCGCCCTACAAATGACTAGGAGGCTGTCCAAGATTCAACTCACCGAGGCTTCGATATCGCGATGGTAAATCATAATGTCCAGCTAATATCAACTCAAATCAAAGGAACTCATCAATATCTATCATATCAACCGTTTTTACAGGATCATCCCAAAAATAACCCAACTTTCCAAGTGGAGTCCGACTCCCTGTTGCTTCCGTCCACAATCTATCAGAAATTGCTTGTATTTGTAATCTAGATACTTGATTCAACATTTTAAAAGTCTCAGTTGCAGGCGTTTCTATCCCTTTTTCATAATGCCTAATAATACCTTTAACTTTTTCAATATCACCTCGCCCCAAATAAACTTGTGCCGCCAATACTTGAGTAATTTTGACCCCTTTCTGCAAACTCATTTTAATTGATTGCTTTAATATTTGTTCAGGATCCTTATCAACAGGATAGCCTGTTGGAGAAATCATCCAAATAGCCGCCTGAATAGCTTTTGGTGTCCCCCACCATTTTTGATTATCTAAACAAGCCGAAGCACGACCAACCTTTGCCGCTGTATTTAAAGGGGCTTCAACCATTCCCCCCGAAGCTACATCATTCATAATGGCTTGAATACCATTGAGAAGTCCTAGCAACCAATATAATTCTTCTGATTCAGAATTAAACTCTGGACATTCACCCCCAGGTTCAACAAAAGCTTTAGCCAAATATTGATACCCTAGCAATTGTCTACTTGCAGCTAAACTAAGTAATCTTTGTTGAGCAATACGTGCATCTTGAGCTTCTATCTCATTTTTAGAAAAAATAGCTCGTAAATAACGTAGCTCCTGTTCTTGTGCTTTAAACTCAGTACAGTTTCCGGCCATTAAATAAAATAAAATAGCTAATTGATCAGAAGACACTTCAACTTGAGAAAAACTTAATAAAAAGGGGGTAAAAGACTCTACCATTGAACATGTGAGCCCCACATCCCCCGTTGCTAATGTATAAGGCACCGCTTGATCAGAAGCATAACCAGTCAAAACCTTTCCTGTACTTTTATAAGTTAATGTACAGCCATTTAATAGAGCCAGCAGAATAAAATAGCAAAGTGATGTTACATAATAATGATTATTTTTTTTCAAAGCCTTAACCTAGTTAATATTTAAACGACTTATTTATAAAACAAAGATACTACAAATACCTATTACTTTCACCTTTCCTCCACTTTCCTTTAGGCATAAAAAAAAGGGAAGGCTTTAACACCTTCCCTTTTCGGGTTTCATTAAGTTTGAATAAACTTAGAATTTAAAACCAACAAAGCCACCTAATGTAAAGGCATCTGTGTCAACGCCATCAATATCATCTGGAGCCCAGTGATAACGACCGTCTAAACCAAGAATAACATTATCAATTAATTCATAATCAACACCTGCGCCAAATTGCATACCAGTGTTTAATACTGTAATTGAAGAAGATGGAGGACTGATAATATTAATATCCAATCCAACAGGAATTAACCAAGGTCTTAATTTACTACCGTGCATAAATTTAATTTTAGGCGCAGCACTAACTCTTAATTGGTTTACATCTGCTTGCTCTACTGCCGCATTTGTTGTTAAACCAGCAGCATTTGTAACTAATGTTGCTCCGTTTTCTTTTCCATCAGCTAAATGTGCATACTCAATACCCAGTTCGATACCGAATGAAACCCCATCCGCCATTCCGAAAAAGTCATTATTCATATTGAAATCAATTGCACCCCCATAATAAAAAGCATCTTTATCAGCGCCAAAATTAGGGTTAACATTATTTCCTAGAGTCCCTGTACCATCACGACTATCATTAAAATGCATCCAACCACCCCGAACAATAAAAGCATGCTCTTTAGGAGCTACTTGCACAGGAGCATTCTTCATAGAAGCCATCCATTGATCCAACTCTTGTACTTTAGTTGTATCAGCCGCACTAGCCGCGATTGTTTTTACACGACTTAATTCAGCTTGCATAGCTTCCATCATAGTTGCCATTTGCTCAACTTGTGATTGCAGAGCTGCTGTCTTTTTAGCATTTGCTTCTGCTTGTGTTTGAGCCGCTGCTTGCGGAGAAACTAACGCTCCAGCAAGTGTTAATGTCGCTGTAGCTACGCTCAGCGCAATCTTTGTTTTTTTGATCATCAGTTTCTCCCTCGAAGAGATTATTATTAAAATTAATGATTTGCTGAAATACAACAAATTTGATGTACGGTAGTAATAGTAGCAGGTAATTTAAATCCTTACAAGGTTTAAGTGTGTTTTTTTTATCCTTATGTTTCAATGTCTTATGACAATATCATAACAAATAACATTTATTTGTCCCCATAAAACAACTAATCCAATACCCATACAGCTCATGTATACTATGCTCCTATAGTATTTTTACTCTATAAACTTATTCAACAATAATATATTAATCAATATGCCCCAAACATCAGACATTACCATTATTGGTAGCGGCGCTATCGGACTGTTAACCGCCAGAGAATTTGTTAATGCAGGGCACACTGTTACTCTTATTGACAAGTCGCTTTCTGGCCAAGAGTCTTCATGGGCTGGTGGAGGCATATTACTCCCTCTTTACCCTTGGAGACAGCCCAAGGCTATTAGCTCCCTGGTTATAGAAAGCAATAAACACTACGCCACCCTATCAAATGATTTATTCAATGCGACACAAATAGATCCTGAGTGGTACGACTGTGGCTTACTCATCTGTAAAAATCCTGATAGTGAATTAGCAACAAGTTGGTGTAATAAATACAACATACCTTATAAACAGGCTAATAATTCCTTTTTTAAGGATTTAAATACTGAAGTAAATAACCCGCTTTGGCTTCCCAATATTGCTCAAGCTCGTAACCCTCGCTTATTAAAATCTTTAAAAGCTTTTTTACTTAATGCAGGCGTTACTTTTATAGAAAACTGCGAAGTAGTTGATGTATTAATAAATAATGCACAAATCGGTACCCTGCAAACCAATCAAGGTGATATAGAAGTTAAGCAACTAGTCATTTGTACCGGAGCTTGGACAGGTGAATTAAGTAAAAAGCTGTTACCTACTAGCTTATGCTCACCCGATATTTCACCCGTCAAAGGGCAAATGTTATTATTTGATGCAGAACCAGAGACTTTATCTCATATGGTATTAGATGCTAATTATTATTTAATCCCTAGACGTGATGGAAAAATTTTAGCGGGTAGCTCTGTAGAACACACTGATTTTGACAAAAGCACCTCACCTGAAGCCAAAGAAAAATTATTTCATATGGCGACTGAGTTATTTCCTACCTTAAAAAACATTCCGATGATAAATCATTGGGCGGGGTTACGACCAGGAACAAAACACGGCATACCTTATATAGATAAACATCCAGAAATTAAAAATTTAAGTATTAATGCGGGACATTTTAGAAATGGCTTAGTGATGGGGCCTGCTTCGGCACGATTAATGGCTGATCTTATTTTGGATAGAGAACCTTGTGTTAATCCAGAGCCTTATAAATTACAATAGCTAATTCTATAAATATTTTCATCGCTCTATACAAGCCACCGGTTTATAAAAATTAGAGTTATCGGTAGGAGGGGTCTTAGCCGCGACCGGAACAAGATCAAGAGAAGTCGCGGCCAAAGGCCCCTCCTACGTTTATTGACAAAAAACTTTCAAGCTGTGGTTAATTAATGGGCTCGAACGTTTTTATAATCTCCTTACCCACCCCTCCAGACCATGAATTTATACCTTTTACTTCGTCCTGCTTTATTTTCACTTGATCCTGAACTTGCTCATAATGTCACTTTAAAGTTATTAAAGCTTGCTGAGACCACGGGACTTTCTGTTTTAAACAAGCCTAGCTCAGACAATAAACCTGTTTCAATAATGGGACTAGAGTTTAAAAACCCTGTAGGACTTGCCGCGGGACTTGATAAAAATGGTGATTATATAGATGCATTGGCCGCTTTAGGCTTTGGCTTTATAGAAATTGGTACTGTTACCCCAAGACCTCAACCGGGCAATCCAAAACCTCGTTTATTTAGATTGCCTGAACATGAAGCCATTATTAATCGCATGGGGTTTAATAATTTAGGTGTTGATCATTTAGTTCAGCAAGTTAAACAAGCAAACTATAAAGGCATTTTAGGAATTAATATTGGTAAGAATGCTGATACGCCTATTAAAAATGCAACTGATGATTATTTAATAGGCTTGCGTAAAAGTTATGAATTGGCTAGCTATATCACTCTTAATATTTCATCACCCAACACCAAGAACTTACGCCAATTACAGCAAGGTGATGAGATCAAAGGTTTATTATCAGCACTTAAAGAAGAACAATTAGCTTTACAAAAAACGTATGATAAATATACACCTCTTGTAGTTAAAATCGCACCTGATTTAGATGATAGCGAAATACTACATATTGCTAAACTTTTATTAGAGTTTGATATTGATGGTGTTATTGCAACCAATACTACTATTTCCAGAGAAGCGATTCAAGGCCATCAACATGCTGAAGAAACAGGTGGATTAAGTGGTGTACCTGTTAGAGAAAAATCTACCTATGTTGTAGCTGGCTTATCTGCTGAGCTTAATGGGCGAATTCCTATTATTGCTGCCGGTGGTATTTCATCAGGGCAAGATGCTCAGGATAAATTAACTGCTGGTGCTAGCCTGGTTCAGGTTTATAGTGGTTTGATTTATCGAGGGCCTCAGTTAATTGAGGATATTTTGCAGACTGTTTAGGCTCTCATTTTATTGTAGGTCGAACGTTGTCTAATTTGGGGCGCAGGCTTTAGCCTGCTCTTAAGCGAAAGAATGCAGGTTAAAACCTGCGCCCCAAAAAGCTGCTACTAATGATGATTTTTTGTTAAATCTATAAATTAACCCACCAGAACTTTTTCCTTTTATTCACCAGCAATAGACATCTGCTCTATCAATATAGAACCCGTCCTAATATTCCCTCGATAATCAACATCATTCCCCACGGACACAATATTTTTATACATATCTTTTAAATTGCCAGCAATTGTAATCTCTTCTACTGGATATTGTATCTGACCATTTTCTACCCAAAAACCTGATGCGCCACGAGAATAATCACCTGTTACTCGATTAACCCCTTGTCCCATTAACTCAGTAACCAATAGCCCAGTATCTAACTGTTTAAGCATAGCGGTAAAGTCATTTTTACCCGAATCGACTACTAGATTATGCACACCACCAGCATTTCCTGTTGTAATCATCCCAAGTTTACGAGCAGAATAACTACTTAATACATATCCTTTTAGCACACCGTCTGTCACTATATCTCTAGCAGCTGTTGCTACGCCTTCCGAGTCATAATTTGAACTTCCTAAAGCCATTTTTAAATGTGGCTGTTCATGTATATGAATAAACTCTGGCAAAATTTGGGTATCTAAAGCATCTAATAAGAAGCTAGATTTTCGATATAAACTACCACCGCTAATCGCTCCAATTAATGAACCTATCAATCCTGATGCCACTTCCGCTGAATACAAAACAGGACATTGCCGTGTTGTTAAACTTCTAGCGCCTAATCGACTCATTGTGCGCTCTGCCGACTTTATACCGACAGCTTTTGCTGACTCTAATTCATCTGCTTTTCTGGAGACACTGTACCAATAGTCTCTTTGCATATCGCCATCACGCTCACCCAAAACTGAACAACTAATCGAATGACGCGTTGATTCATAGCCTTGCAAAAAGCCTAAACTATTCCCTAAAACACGAATACCTTGGTGACTATTAACTGCGGCCCCTTCGGAATTATTGATTTCAGCATGATAGGAGCGCGCTGCATCTTCACATTCTATGGCAATTTCTATTGCTTCTTCAGCACTAATATTCCAAGGATAATTTCTATCAAGCTCAGGAAACTCTGTTGCCAAGTTTTCTTTTTCAGGTAAACCTGCATATTCATCTTCACTAGAAAAACCTGCAATACTACAAGCCGCTTTTACAGTTTCTTTAATTGAACCAGCAGAAAAGTCATTAGTACTGGCGGAGCCTTTCTTTTGACCAATATAAACAGTAACACCTAAACTTTGGTCGCAATGGTGTTCAATGGTTTCCACTTCACCTAATCGCGCATTAACAGAAAGCCCATTATCGACACTTAATCCTGCTTCTGCTGAAGTTGCACCTTGTTTTTCTGACTCATCCAACAAATCTTGAACGAGGTTTTTTAATCTATTAATTTCTTCGTGATTTTGCACAATATTTTTACTAATGAGTTAAGTTAAGACATATTCCAACAAAATAAAAATTTCACACAAAGCCACAGAGGTACAAAGAAAAGAAACAGCTCTTCTTAGTGTCTCTGTGGCTTTGTGTGTATATTTCTTTACCTAGAGACTTAAGGCTTTAATAATCTGGCTTGATATTGATTAGACACTTGTTCCACCGACTGTTAAGCCATCTATTTTTATGGTTGGTTGCCCAACACCAACAGGAACACTTTGCCCTTCTTTGCCACAAGTACCAACACCTGAATCAAGCTCTAAATCATTTCCAACCATAGATACTTTAGTTAACACTTCCGGGCCATTACCAATTAGAGTCGCTCCTTTTACAGGGCGAGTAATTTTGCCATCTTCAATCAAATATGCTTCACTGGCTGAGAATACAAATTTCCCAGAGGTAATATCAACTTGTCCGCCACCAAAGTTTTTAGCATATAGCCCTTTTTTAACTGATTTAACAATCTCTTCAGGATCATGCGCGCCAGGTAACATATAAGTATTGGTCATTCTAGGCATAGGTATATGGGCATAAGATTCTCTTCTCCCATTACCTGTTGATTTAACACCCATCAATCTGGCATTCATTTTGTCTTGCATATATCCTTTAAGAATTCCATTTTCTATCAATACCGTTTTTTCAGAAGGCACACCTTCATCATCTATATTGAGTGACCCACGTCTATTTTCTAAAGTACCATCATCGACAATGGTACAAAGATCTGACGCGACTCTTTCCCCAACTTTTCCACTAAATGCAGAAGTGCCTTTACGATTAAAGTCGCCTTCTAAACCATGTCCAATCGCTTCATGCAATAAAATTCCAGGCCAGCCAGGACCTAATACAACAGTCATACTGCCTGCAGGTGCATCAATAGCTTCTAGATTTACAACTGCTTGTCTTACAGCTTCTTTTCCATATTCAATAGCTTTATTTTGGTCTAGAAAATAGCCATAATCTGTTCTTGCCCCACCGCCCATGCTGCCTTGTTCACGTTTACCATTATCTTCTAAGATGACGGTAACACTCATTCGGGTTAAGGGACGAATATCAGCAGCTAAAGAACCATCTTGATTTGCTACCAAGATTTGTTCATCTACTCCCACTAAACTGACAATAACTTCTTCTATTCTATTATCAAGTTTACGTGTTTCTGTATCCACCTTTCTTAATAGATCTATTTTTTCTTGGTCAGCAAGTGATTTAAGAGGGCTGATAGCTGGGTAATAATCTTTTCTGCTTGCCGTCGTCGCAATTTTTCTTTGTGCGTTATAGCCTTGTCGAGCAATCGCTTTTACATTTTTTGCAGCTTCTAGTAATACAGAAAGTTCAATTCGGTCACTGTATGCAAAGCCTGTTTTTTCACCAGAAACAACACGAACACCCGCCCCTTTTTCTATACTGTGACTTCCTTCTTTTACAATGCCGCCTTCTAATACCCATGATTCAAAATGACTGGACTGGAAATAAATATCAGCCTCATCCACCTGAGAACTGAGCATACTGTCCATAATGGTATCAATATCTTTTTCCTGCATACCATACGGCGTTAATATTGATTGTTTTACTTGGTTTAGCATTTTTTTAAGGAGGTTATTTTAATTTAATTTTTGGGATAGAAAACAACGAGATTTTAAGGTCTTTATATTAAATTAAAGACCTAATTGACTGGATAAAACAACTAGAAAAATCTAGTACAGAAACTTTAACAATGAATATTGAATCCGCATTCCTTACTCAATAGGTAAATCATCTCTTATAGTTAGATAAAGTACTTTAATTAATTTTGCACCAGAATCTATAGAATCTTCAAACTCTTCATCAACATCGTCAAGTACACTTTGGTCGCCTTCATCGATAAGTTCGACGCTGACATCTGTCACACTCTCGCGCCATTGCACAGTCAGTTTATAAGAGGCTTCTTTATATTCATCCTTAAATAGGAAGAAACTAATGCTATCCAGTAACCCAGCATCTTTAGCCGCTTGTTTATCTGGATCAAATTTAAGATAAAAAACACCTTCGTCTCTATTCTTATCGGTTATTTCTATTTCACTCAGGTTTAAACCTTGCTCCACAATGTCCCAAGAACGATTAAAGATTTTTTTGATCTTTATAATAGGTAAATCTGCGGAGCCAGATAAAGACACGACTTGCCCAAGCCCCGTATTTTCATCTTCCTCTTCTGGAATTTCAGGCACGGGAGGTCTTGGTTTTTCAGCTACGACTATAATAGGCGGTTTTTCTAAATGCGCGGTATCTTTGTACCGCGAACTTTTACTGCCCGTACACGCGCCTATCACTAAGGGAACCAAAAGTAGCCCCCAATTTTTCTTTAAATACATATTTACTTACAATAAAAATGTCGATGATCTAATACAGGGAATGAAGCCCTCACTTTAGCCAATCGCTCTATATCTATATCCCCACTCACAAAGCCTGCCCCCGTTTTATAGCAATCTAAAATAACACCCCAAGGATCTACAATCATGCTATGACCAAATGTTTTGCGCCCATTAACATGAAACCCTCCTTGATTTGGAGCAATGATATAACACAAGTTTTCTATGGCTCTTGCGCGGAGTAAAACTTCCCAATGCGCAGCTCCAGTTTCTGCGGTAAATGCTGCGGGTACAATAACTATTTCAACATTCTGTTCCTGCATTTTTCTAAAAAACTCAGGGAACCTTAAGTCATAACAAATCGCAATACCTAACCGACCAAAAGGAGTCTCGATGACTAAAGGCTCATCGCCACTTTCAATAGAATCAGACTCTCTATATTCTTCATTAGTATCAGGAACACTGACATCAAACAAATGAACTTTGTCATACCTTGCGACACGTTCCCCTTTGTCGTTATAGATCAAGCACGCCGCTCTCACTTTATTATCGGCATCAGCGACCAAAGGAACCGTCCCTGCAATTAACCACACAGAATATCTTTTAGCTGTTTCAGAAAGAAAAGTTTGAATGGGCCCCTCCCCATCTACTTCTCTGACTTTTACTTTGTCTAATTCATGCTCCCCCATTAAGGCAAAATTTTCTGGCAAAGTAATCAACTTTGCACCTGCCTTTGCAGCTTCGGCAATTAGTTTTCCTGCTTCTAATAAATTAGAACCAACATTGGGGCTTGATGCCATTTGAATGGCCGCACATTTACTCATCTTCTTCTCTTAAACTCTATATTTTTTTAGATTAAAACGCCACATTAAAAGTTATAAACCAGACATTTTAAATATCAAACTATTCTACGACAGAGCCTTCTCTAAAAAGATCAGCAAACCCCGCCCAAGCTTTGTTAAACACACCATTATGCTCATGTAAATTGGTTAACTTTATATTGCCCCATTTTCCTGTTGCCTGATACTTGGAACCAAAAAAATATCCATCTTTATAATCACTGTCCACAGCCTTAGTGATTGTTCCCGCAATGCTACCGATAATTGTACCAGCTATAGGGAGTGCATCCGAACTTTTCGGAATAACTGAAACAGTATAATCTAATGTATTTTCCACTAAATTGGTCTCACCTAAAATTGAAATTTCAGCAGGTACAGCATCAACAAGCAAATTATCTGTATGGGCAACCCCTTTCTCTACCTTAAATACGCCCGTAATACTATTGAAACTAAGTCCTTTTTTATACAAATCACCAAAATCAAAAGTTAATCGTTTAATCCACTGTTCAAAAGCAAGAATACCTAAAGCACGACCAAACCCTGGCTCAATACTCAAAATTCGCCCTTCATCTAATACCATATCAACTTCGGCATCTAGGTTTGCTAATGAAAATTGATACGGTGCATTGACCAATTCCCCAGTATATTTGATAATCGCTCTCGTTTCTTTTAAATCATGATTCAAGCCAAGACTAAATAAAACATCTCCCAGATCACCTGTTAAAAACTCGCCTTGAAAAGAGATAAAACTTTCTTTTTCATTTCTTATCCAATCTGCCGTCATGTTAATTTCCATCGCTGTTGAAAGCACATGAATCTGTTTAAACCCGATCCCCTCAGAGAACCTTTCCGTTTCTATTTCAAGTCGCCCCAAATCAGTATCATTCCACCAAAATTGCTTACTATATATATCTACTAATGGAAATTCTTTATTATCAATTACATCCCTACTTTCTTGTTGAAACTTCATTTTCATTATCTCTGAAAGAGAGAGGTATTCCATTTTCAGCTTTATCTTATTCTGATCAGTTTGCTCAAAAGGAATAAAAAAATCACCTTTCGCCGCCAAACTATTTAAGTACCCTAACCATTGCTGATCATCTTGCGACACCATCACTTCAACTTGACCTAAATGCTGATCATTCCAAACAAGATCTTCAGTGTTGATTCCAATACTTAGCCTTTCAGGTATTATGCCTTCCTTGCCACTATTATTTCCAATTAACCTCACCCACTCGCTTATATCAAACAATGCTTGCTGTACATAAACTCTTACACCAGCCTCTGTAGAAAAGTCGGCTGGCCCTCCTCCATAAGCGATATTTGCTGAATGTAATATATTTTGTTGTTTATCCACATACATTGCAGCCTTAATACCATCATTATAATTTAAGCTAACAGGCAATAGTTTTTCACTATTTAATATAAAGTTAAGTTCAAGATTTTTTTCTTCTATTGCTTTTTTATTTAATAAGCCAGGAAAATTAACAGAGACTCCCTGCCAATCTGTTTTGATATTTAATTTAGCATCCACCTCATTTTCTTTCGGTAAATCCAGCACAAGTTGATAATCAAAAGTACCTGAAATTTTTTCTTGTACTAGCAAGTCATGCTTCAAAAAACTAAATTGCTTCTGCAACTCACGGATATTTGTTGCTCCTGAAGTACTCACCTCGGTGTTTAAATCTTGAGTATCAATTTTAATATTCAAGTCCCCTCCCAATGATTTCGCAGTCAAATCATCAGCAAACCAGCCATTATTATTAAATTGTAAAAGACCTTCAATATCTGTCACTTGCAGATCTAATGGCTTTATTTTTATCCCCACCTTCTTTAATCGAACTTGAGCCTTAACTTTTGCTGCATCTCCTGCAACTAATGGAATTTTAGCCTCCATATAAACACCTACATCACCTGAAGGCTGGATTATCTCTAAAAACTTATCAGCTTTCATGTGCTCAGGCGTTTTTTGTACGATACTTAACCCATGTGCAGCTTTTCCAACAGCTCGGCCCTTAAAGGAGACAAATTTACTTTTCCCCAACAGCGGAATTTCAGTTAAAACATGTGTCAATCTCATCCCATCAATTTCCGCCTGTTCGGACGTTATCAGTAACGCCTGTCTCTGAAATTCAAACTCAGCATTTACTTTATCCAAATGAGGCCAGTGTGGAGAGACTTCTAATTCCAGATTTTTAGCATCAAATAACACTTCAAACACGCCCTCCCCTTTGGCAAAGGGAAATTCATTTAACTTACCTGAAAATAAGACACCACCCTGTTCAATTTGTCCTGATACAAAGACATTATCTAGCCAATTCAATACATTTTTAGTGATCTTTTTTGCTGGATAATACTCAGGGATAGCACGTACATCATTTATTTGAGAAAAAGAACTCTGTAAATCGATAAAAGGGGATTCATTATTTTTAGGAAAAAGAAACTTAAACCGAGTTTCAGACAGTGCATCTTCAACATTAAAAACCAATCTCTCAGAACCTAGCAACCAACTATCAATCGTTTGCTCCCATGACACAAAACCTGTTAATTCATTAATAGGAATCGCTTTTCTAAAGATTTGAGGAAAAAATACGTGGGACTTATTGCTATCAAAACCAATAATCCCATTTTTATCCGTTCCCTGAATACTGGCTGATAAATTTCTAACCTGAGGAATATTTGAAATAGATGAAGTAAAAATATTTTCAAACTCGCCATTTACGGCATAAGTCTTTTTTTCAACATTTATATAGCTAGAAAAGTCTTTTACCTGACCCTTTATCTTCAAACAGGCCAGAAACTTTTTTTGTTCCTTTTTTAAAGGTAAGAAAAACTGAGCCAATTCACTCGCTTGTTGCAAGTCTAGTTGATCAATTGATGCTGCAAATTGAGTGAGCTCTTGATTCCCTGAAAAGACAAAAGAAGCGCTAGGCCAAATTTTACGTCTGTCAATTAGGCTAAAATTTGCAACGCCAAATTGCCAACCCATTTGCTTATTTACACCATTAAATTCAGTAGACAGATGATCAATACTAAAGGACTCTGTTTTTTTTATAACTCTAATTTTTTTTGCTTGAATATTACCTGTCAATGCAACTCTCTTAGAGTTTTCTAATTGACTCCAAACCTCAAAGTCACCTTGGCCTTCGGTTATTTTTAACCCTAACTGTAATTCTCCAGTTAAAACTTCAGCTAACTGTATATTTTTACCTTTGATATAAACAACGCCATTAATACTATCTTTTTCAAAAACATTACCTTGAATAGACATAGAAACACGAAGAGACTCACCTAATGAATCAGGCAGTTGACTCAATAAATGGATTTCATGATTTTCTGAAAACATGGCATTTTTGAGTAATAGGTCGATACTATCAAACTTAAGCGGTTCTCCGCGACGCTTCTTATCAAGCCAAGTCACTTCACTTTTTAACAGCTCATAACGCCCGCCTTGAAATAACCAAAAAGGTTGCTCTGATTGATCTGAGTTTAGCCCTTTAATTGAAAGTCTGCCATCTTCCTTACGAACAACAGATAGCTTGGCACCTACTAGAGTTAACCAGCTAGAAGGTAAAAGTTGCTGCGTTCTGATTAAATCTAATAGGCTAATACTTATTCGAATTTCATCTAATTTAATATGATGATTTGTACTATTATCAGCATTCAATACCCTGATATTTTTTAAAATAATGCCAGGACTAAAGCCTCGCATATTTGCCTTTACTTCCCCTATCTCGACAGGTATTTCTGTTAGCTGATAAATTTTACCTTCTAATACTTTCTTATAACTATCAACATCCAATAAGAAAAACCGAACGAGACTTAAAGCAATAGCTACCAATATCAACAAATAAAAAAAACACCGACAGGTTAGAGTTTTAAACGTGTGAATCACAAAAAATCCCAGATCTTACCCAAAGTAATTTTCATCTTTTACAGCAACACCACGTCATACTGCTCTTGATTATATTCCAGCTCTGCACGAAATTTAATGCTAACACCTAAAAATAACTCTAACTCTGCTAACATCCCCGCTTCTTCATCTAACAACATTTCTACGACTTCATTGGAGGCTAATACAAGTATATCCTGCACATTATATTGTCTAACTTCTCGGATAATTTCTCTAAAAATTTCCAGACACATGGATTCAGCCGTTTTTATCATTCCACGCCCTCCACACGTACAACAAGTTTCACATAAAATATGCTCCAGACTTTCGCGCGTTCTTTTACGAGTCATTTCAACCAATCCAAGAACAGAGACTTCTGTTATCTTATTTTTAGCGGGATCTTTGTCCAAGTTACGCTGCAAGGCATCTAAAACTTGCGCTTTATGCTCTTCGCTCTGCATATCGATGAAATCGATAATGATAATTCCACCTAAATTTCGTAGTCTTAATTGTCTAGTTATTGTTTGAGCCGCTTCTAAATTAGTCTTAAAAATTGTTTCTTCTAAATTCCTACCACCAACATAGCCCCCTGTATTAACATCAACCGTCGTCATAGCCTCTGTTTGGTCAAAAACTAAATGTCCGCCAGACTTTAACTTTACTTTTCTATCCAATGCTCGAGATATTTCATCTTCTATATTGTAAATATCAAAAAGAGGGCTATCTCCCGTGTAATGTTCAATAACAGGGACAATTTCTGGTACAAAAACTTCAGAAAAATCAATTAATTTTTGATATGTTTCTCGAGAATCAATTCTTATTCGCTTAATACTATCGGTGTATAAGTCACGTAAAATTCGACTACTTAAAGATAAATCCTGATGCACTAAACTTTTAATCTCCGCCTTAGCTATTTTTTCTGAAATAGCTCCCCATAGCTTAGTTAAAAAAGTCATATCGGAAAAAAGTACAACTTCTTCTATACATTCAGCTGCAGTTCTGGCAATAAACCCACCGCTTTCATTTTTTTCTTGAAACTGCTCAATACAAGCCCGTAATCGACTACGTTCTTTGTCTGACTCAATTCTCTGCGATACACCTGAATTATTTGCATAGGGCATATAAACCTGAAACCGAGAGGGAATTGAAATTTCAGTGGTTAATCTAGCCCCTTTAGTCCCTAATGGATCTTTAGTCACCTGTACAACTAAAGCTTGCCCTTCACGTAAATAATGCTCAATATTTTCTGAGCCTTTTTTTTCCAGCTCTTTATTACTAAAATCAGATAAATGAAGAAACGCTGCTCGCTCAAGTCCAATATCAACAAAAGCAGCCTGCATACCAGGCAATACCCGACAAACAGAACCTTTATAGATATTTCCAACCAGTCCTTTTTGCTGTTCCCTTTCGATAATTAATTCTTGTAATACGCCATTATCTACCACGGCTACACGTGTTTCAGGCGGTGTAACGTTTATTAAAATTTCTTCACTCATGTGATAACTTTTATTCCCTGTTTTGATAATAATTCTGCAGTTTCAAACAGGGGTAAACCTACTACCCCTGAAAAACTGCCTTTAATTGATTCAACAAACACACTGCCTAATCCTTGTATTGCATAAGCGCCTGCTTTTCCTTGTGGCTCTGTTGTTTGCCAATAAGCTTTTATTTCGTTTAGCTGAATCTTTCTAAAATTAACCTCAGTCATACTTAATGCTTGATGATGAAATACCTTATCACCTTGTTGTTCTGCACTTCTAAAGGATACTGCAGTATAAACAAAATGCTTATTCCCTGATAATTGTTGTAGCATGTCTATGGCATGCGCCTCATTTTCAGGTTTACCTAAAATATAACCATCAATCACCACACTGGTATCCGCTGATAAAATAGGCAAAGAAGAATCAATTATACTCCGACTCACTGCCGACTTTTCTGCTGCAATCCTTACCACATAGTCTTCAGCAATTTCCTTATATTTAGGTGTCTCGTCTATATCAGCTGCTTGAACAATATAACTGACACCAATCTGGTCTAATAATTCCCTTCGTCGAGGGGATGCGGAGGCAAGAATAAGCTGTTCGTTCATCGATGATAGGGGTGATTATTTAAAATACTCCACGCTCTGTACAATTGTTCAGCAACAAGAATACGTACAACAGGATGAGGAAAAGTTAATTTTGATAAACTCCATGACTCTCTGGCTTGGTCTCTAACAGAGTCAGCTAATCCTTCTGGCCCACCGATCATTAAAGCTACATTTTGCCCACTTTCCATCCACCTTTTCATAGCAACTGAAAGTTCAGGGGTTGTCCATGGTTTACCCGGTATATCTAAAGTAACAATATGAGTTTTAGCGGGAACAGCCTGAATCATTCTTTCACCTTCATCCCGAACAATTCGTGCTACATCACTATTTTTCCCTCTTTTCCCTGGCATTATTTCTTTCAGTACTAAGTCACATTCCTTTGGCATACGTTTGGCATATTCATCATAGCCTTGCTGTACCCAGCCAGGCATTTTATTTCCTACTGAAATTAAATTTATTTGCATCTTCCTAACAACCCACTGAATATGACTTAATTATTAAAATTACAAGCAGGATACACAGAACAATATATTGATGCAATGGACAGCTTTTCTAATTTTAAAAACACTCCCCTTAGTTAAAGTTCAAGCCACTCGTTAAACCCAGATCCCCCAAAAACAACTGATTTGGTGTATAATTGGCGGTTATCTAAAAAAAATACATCTATATAATTAAGCACTTATTTAGATTTTAATATGCAATTTTATAACAGCAAATGATTTCTAGCATCATAACAGCTGCAATATTTATGATGATTCTTGGCGTTGTTTTAGCCATCATCCTAGCGATTGCAAACAAAAAACTCTTTGTTTATGAAGACCCGCGTATTGACGGGGTAGATGAAATGCTGCCCCAAGCTCAATGTGGTGCTTGTGGTGTACCTGGTTGCCGTCCATTTGCTGAAGCAGTGGTGAGTGGTGCAAAAAACCCATCTGCATGCACGGTAAACACGCCTGAAGGTAATGCTGAAATTGCTTCTTATATGGGTGTTGATATGGGCGACACTGAAAAAGTGGTTGCTCGCTTAGCCTGTGCTGGCGGTACCCACGTTGCTTACACTCGTGCAAAATATGAAGGACTTCAAACCTGCCAAGCTGCTGCAGCTGTTTCCGGTGGAGGTAAAGGCTGTAGTTGGGGTTGTCTAGGACTTGCAGATTGTGCTGATGTCTGTGATTTTGATGCCATCTTTATGGATGACCATGGATTACCTATTGTTATTGAGGATAAATGCACCGCCTGTAATGACTGTATTGTGGTTTGCCCTAAAGATTTATTTTCATTACAACCTGTTAGCCATCAATTATTTGTTGCCTGTAAAAGTTTGGATGAAGGTGATAAAGCCGAAGCCGAATGTGAAGTGGCCTGTACTGCATGTGAGAAATGTGTGGTTGATGCCCCCGAAGGTTTAATTGAAATTAAAAATAATTTAGCCGTGATTGATTTTAAAAAATATGATGAGATTCTAGTTGATCGCACTCCTATTGAACGTTGCCCAACTGGAGCAATCGTTTGGATAGACAGCAAATTAGGAACAACGCGTTCTAGCGTAGGTAAAGCCGCTAATCAATCTCATCGTACAGAATCTTTACCCCAATAATAATTCTTTTATATACAACTAGTTTCTTAGGTTAACAATGGCCATTTTTGGTAAGAAAAAACAAAATAAAGTCTACAAATATCCTGGTATCCGCACACTATTAACAGGCAATGAAGCCGTTATTATGTGCGAAAGAGAATCTAGTGATGCTGCTGGCACTTATCTATCAACACCAGCATCTGAAATGAGTACGGGCTGGAATGATCAGAAAAATAAGGGCCACCTTAATATTTCTAACCGACCGTTAATTTCTGTTAACCCTGAAGATAATCAAGCAGCGGCTACTGCAACAGCTGGACTGGCTTTATCTGGATTAAGGGCAACACATTTTTGCTCATCAGCTCAAAGTGTTGCATCTATGCATGAGTCACTTTATGCCTCTGTGGGGAAAAGACTGCCTTATGTGTTAAATATTGCTTGTAAAGCAATCACCAAAGCCACCTCAAACATTCATTGTGGCCATGATGATTATCACAGCATGGATGATACTGGCTTTATTCAATTTTTTGCACGTAATAACCAAGCCGCAGCCGACCTTAATCTTATCAGCCGAAAAATTGCTGAACTGAGTTTAAATCCTGCCGCGGTTGCTCAAGATGGTTTTTTAACCTCGCATTTAATTGAAGCAATAAACTTACCTGAACGAGAATTAATTGAAGAGTTTGTCGGTTTTCCTGACGACATTATTGGCTCACCCACACCCGCTCAAAGTATTTTATATGGCAAAACTCGCCGTCGTGTTCCTGAATCTTGGAATATAGATCAGCCTACACAATCTGGTGGTGTACAAAATGCTGATAGTTATATGCAAACTGTTGCAGGCCAACGCCCTTATTTCTTTGACCATGTTGCAACGATTACTGAACAATGCATGGATGAATGGTTTGAATTAACGGGTCGTCGTTATAACCGTATCAATGAATACTTAACTGATGATGCTGATTATTTAATTATTGCTCAAGGCAGTATTTTAAATGAAGCTGAAGTTACCGCTGATTATTTACGCAATAGCCGCAAACTTAAAGTCGGTGTGGTTGATATGACTCTATTCCGCCCTTTTCCTGGTGACTTAATCAGTCATTTAGTTAAAGGTCGTAAAGGTGTGCTTGTTTTAGAAAGAACAGACCAGCCGCTTGCTGAAGATTTACCTATTATTGCTGAAATACGTTCTTGTATTAGTAAGGCAATAGATAACGGTAATTCTAAAGGAAAATCTTATCCTGATTATGCTAGCTTTAGCAAAACAACGGATGCAGCACCTTTATATTCGGCTTGTTTTGGCCTAGGTGGTCACAGCATACAAATTAACGATATTGTTACTGCCGTTGAAAACATGTTGCCTGAGGGTAAGCAGCAAAAATTTGCTTATCTAGGTATTGAATTTGTTCATAAAAAAGCACTTTCACCACAACAAGAAATTCAGCAGCAATCAATTACGGAAGCTTACCCAAACATTAGCGAACTTGCTTTATTAGCGTCAGATCGTTCTGATATACCTAGCCATAATATTGATTCTGTACGCATCCATTCTTTAGGTGGTCGTAAAACAGCTAATGCGGGTAAAGATTTAGCACAAACATTATTTGAAAAGTTTAACTTTGATGTAAAAGCACAACCCAATTTTGGTACAGAAAAAAAAGCACAGGAAAGTACTTTTTGCTTAAGCTTCTCAACTGAATCACTACCTATCAGCAATGATTACAGTTCAGTTAATACTGTTATTGCAACTGACCAAAATATTTTTAGCTTTAGCGACCCTTTAGCTGGCCTTGCTGAAAAAGGCACGCTGCTTATGCAAAGTGCATTATCATCGGCTGAAGATGTTTGGCAAAGCTTACCTAATCACGCACAACAATTAATCACTGATAAACAAATCAAAGTATTTTTTATTGATGCGATTAAAATTGCTTCCGAAAGCAATAAAGAGTTCTCTGCACAATTTGATTTACAGCATACGATTTTTAAATCACTATTTTTCAAAGTTAATGATATTAGTGACAATACCGATAAATCAGTAGAAGACCTGCAATTATTAATTGATAGCAATATTGATTTAGTTAAACGTGCGTATAACGAAGTCAATGAAATTAATGTTGCTGAAATGAGTATTGGTAATTCTATTTTGCCTCAAGCAACTGAAACAATTGCACCTTTATTATTACAACAAAAACCAGCTAATCAAGATGCCATCGCGGACATTCATCGTTTTTGGAATCAAACAGCAAGCACTAAAGATAGCGTACTTGCAGATCCCTTTTTAGCGTTAGGTATCGTCCCTGCATCAACAGGTATTTTTGGAGACATGACTCCAAACCGTGAACAACATCCAACATGGGTAGCAGAAAACTGTACTGCTTGTGGCAATTGTTATAGTAGCTGTCCTGATAGCGCTATTCCTGGTTTGATCAATACTGTTAACGAAGTTTTTGAAACCAATATCACACGTATTGAAAAATCTGGTCATACGGTTAAACATTTACGCAGAGCTATCCGTACCGTAGAAAAGAAATACCATGCTCTAACTGCTGATAAATCAGTAGGCACAACTTTAGATCCAATATTCGCTAAAGCCATTGGCGATACCATTAAAGAATATGCAGAGCCAGAAAGAGACGAGGTTGCTCAAGAATTTGAATGGTTTAAAGAAGCCGCAGGTGAATTTAAATTTGCCCTGACCGAACCTTACCATGATGAAATGAATAACCGCATGCCAAGAAATGGCGGCTTATTCTCAATTACGATCAATCCAAATAGCTGTAAAGGTTGCATGGAATGTGTCACCGTTTGTGAAACGGAAGCACTTTCGGTTATTGAACAAACCCCTGTCTCAACACAAGCTTTACGTGATAAATGGGAGTACTGGTTAGATTTACCAACGTCCAATAAAAAATACAGCCGTATTGATGACTTACAAGCAAAAGACGGTGTTTTAGATACCTTGTTACTAGACAAGAAAAATCACAATTCTATGTTTAATAGTGATACTAGCCGTGCAGGAAGTTCTGAAAAAACGGCAATTCACTTATTTACCAGCACAGTAACAGCTTTGATGCAGCCAAGAGTTGAGCAGCATATTAAGCACATCAGTCAATTAATTACCGAGATGGAAAAACATATCCGTCTACAGTTAGTTGAAACCTTGGATATTAGTGATATAGATGCACTAGAAACTGCCATTGATGAAAATCAAAATGTAGATTTAACCCTATCTCGCTTAAGTGGTGCGCTTGATAAAGATAAAGCAACTCAGCCTATCGACCCTAAATGGTTAAAGTGGGCATTACAACTGGTTGCTAAATTAAAGCATCTAAAATGGAGTTATGCACAAGGTTTATCGGGTGAAGGTCGAGCAAGTCTAGGTATGACCGATAGCTCAAATGAAGCTTCAGCAAGAACAGCCACTTTTCCATTTAACCCCTACCCTTTTCCTTGGGCTAGCCACTTATCACATGATGCACCGGCATTAGCCATGGGGCTTTTTGAAGGTCATATGGTAAAAATGGCTGAAGGTTTTAAAGCAATTCGTACCGCTGAATTAGAGATAAAAGGCAAATACGACAAAGATGAACATGATAAATTCTTTGCTTATTTTGATTGGCGTCAATTTAATGAAGATGAATACCTACTTTGCCCTCCTTTAGTCTCATTAGGTGCTGAAGGCATTAGTTTTGACTCTGGCTTTCAAAGCGTATCTCATAGCTTAATCTCGGGAATGCCAATAAAAATTCTAGTGCTTGATAATCAGTTACCTATTGATGCTGATAAATCAAACAAAAACTTAAGCTTAATAGCAATGGCACACCAAAATGCTTATGTACATCAAAGTTCGCTATCTAATACGCCGCATTTATTAGAAGGTTATATTGATGGCTTAAATTATAGAGGCCCTGCGCTATGGAGTATTTATACATCAAGCCAGCCTGAAAATGGTTTAGCCAATAACTCCCTTACATTACAAAGTAAACTAGCAATCGAGTCGCGCGCATATCCATTAACTAGCTTTGACCCTAGAAAAGGAAAAACCTGGGAAGAATGTATTTGTTTGCTTGGCAATCCAGATATTGACCAAGACTGGGTGATTTATTCATTAGATTACACCGATGAATATGGTAATAAATATGCCATGGATGTGCCTTTAACTTATGCTGATTGGGCATTAACAGAAATACAATTCAGCCACCACTTTAAATCAGTCGCTGAAGACGCAGGTTCTGATGATATGGTCTTGCTAACAGAATACCTTGATATGAATGAGCGCGATCAGGCCGACAGCATTCCTTTTATTTGGGCTGTTCATCCTCAAAGCAATCATTTATTAAAAGTTATTGTTTCAGCTGAGATGGTTAAATCAACTCAAGCCCGAAGAGCTTATTGGCATACGCTAAAAGGCTTAGCAGGTAAAAATAGAGTTGAAATCGATACCCAGGCTATTGCAGATCAAGCAAAATCAGAAATGGCACACACCATCACTGAAGGTTTAATGAGTATGGTCGGTGGTGATGCAGGGGCTTTATCTCGTATTTTGGCCGATGTACCGGCAGTTTCTAGCTCAGTTCCAACTGCTCCAGTCAGCAAACCCACTGTGGAAAATAAGCCTGAATCTAAAGCAGTCGAAAAACCAGTTAAAGAAACGCCTGCTAAAAAAGATGATGGCTTTGAACCCGTTTGGATTGAAACTCCAGACTGTACAACCTGTGATGAATGTGTCGATATTGCCCCTGCAATTTTTCAATACAATGCTGATAAGAAAGCCATTGTTATTGATCCAACCAAAGGGACTTTTGAAGATATTGTACGTTCGGCAGAAAAATGTACTGCAGTGATTATTCATCCAGGCACGCCTTGGAATCCAGATGAACCAAATTTGGAAAAGCTGATCAAACGAGCTGAAAAGTTTCAATAAGGAAGTGAGGCTTTAGCCTCGCTTTTTAAGAGAGGAAAGTAATGTCATATATTCATTTACCACATCTAGACCTTATAGGACATTATCAGTTTATAACTTTTAGAACTCATGACAGTACTGACAATTTTTTAAAAAAACTAGCTCTGAAAAACAAGCCAAATCAAAAAATACAGTTTGAAGTAGATCAATATTTAGACAGCTCACAGAATGGTGCTTACTTAAATGATGAAGCATTAATAACTTTAACTGTTTTTTTAAAGTCTAAAAGTAAATTAATATACGAGTTAATTGCATTTAGTATTATGCCAAACCATGTCCATATACTAATCAAACCATTGAAGTCATTATCGTCAGTTATGCAGATAATAAAAGGCACAAGTGCAAAATTATTAAATGAATTACTGAAAAGAAAAGGGAAATTCTGGGCGAATGAATATTATGACAAAGTTATTAGAGATCAAACCCACTTTGAAAGTGTTTATAGATATATTAAAAACAATCCATTAGTACTAGGCGAGGCTGAAGCCTCACTTCCTAGATTTTATGGTATTTATGAATAGGAAAATGAAGCTTTAGCTTCGCCTTAAAATATGACAAAAATCACTCAATTATCTCAGTTAGATTTAAATGCAAGTTACACCTATGCAGATTATTTAACTTGGCAACTAGATAAAACAGTCGAGCTGATTAAAGGCAAAATCATGATGATGTCACCTGCGCCCAATGTTAAACATCAAAACATTGTGACTAATTTAAGCGGTCCTCTCTTTCAGTACTTCAAGAACAAACCTTGTAAATTATTTTATGCACCTTTTGACGTTCGGCTTTATGATCACCACAAATCAAAGGTTGCTGACCAGGAAATACATACGGTAATCCAGCCTGATTTATGTATTATTTGTGACTTAGATAAACTCACTGAACAAGGTTGCTTAGGTGCCCCCGACTTAATCATTGAAATTTTATCAAAAGGTAATTCTAAAAAGGAAGTTCAAACAAAGTACCAACTTTACCAAGAAAGTGGTGTAACCGAGTATTGGGTTGTTTATCCCTACGAGCAAACAGTCAATCAATTTGTACTCGATCAATCTAGCAACAAATATCAATTAATCAAAATGTTTGCTGAAGATGATATAGCTACATCACACATTTTCCCTGATTTAGAAATCGATTTAAAAGAAGTTTTTGCCGAATAAAACCTATGAACCTATTTAGCCTTTTTGGCAAAAAAACATTTCCTAAAGGTATTCACCCAGAAGGGTTCAAAGAAGAAACCCACGACCATCAAGCGCGTCGTCTGCCTTTCCCTGCCCAAGTTATCCTGCCTTTATCTCAAAACATAGGAAAACCAGCCGCTTCAATTGTGCACGTAGGGCAACAAGTCCACCGAGGTGAATTAATTGCTAAAGCCGATGGCTTTATGTCTGTTCCTTTACATGCTTCAGTCACTGGCACGATAAAGAAAATAGATTTAGTACCCAATGCCCGTGGGGGTAAAGAACAAGCTATTTTTATTGATACAGCACTTAGCTCGACTCAATCCCTACTTACTCATACGCCTGTAGATTTTGAAAAGATGTCTCGCAAAGAAATTATTCAAGCGGTGCAAAATACAGGTATGGTTGGCTTAGGTGGAGCTTCCTTTCCCACTCATGTAAAGATGAATATTCCAGATGATTGTAATATTCATACCATTCTTATTAATGGCTGTGAGTGCGAACCCTTTTTAACCACTGATCATCGTATTATGCTCGAACAAGTCGAGTATTTAATCCGAGGTATTCGTATCGCAATGAAGTCTGTTGATGCACCAAAAGCAATTATAGGTGTTGAAGATAATAAAATTAATGTATTAGAGGCCATTAAAAAGCATTTGCCTGATGATGGCAGCATTACTATTGAGGCCGTGGTTACTAAGTATCCTCAAGGTGCTGAAAAAATGCTGGTTTATTCTCTACTAGGAGAAGAAATCCCCTCAGGAAAATTACCATCATCTATTGGCGTTGCTATTTTTAATGTAGCAACCTTAGCTGCAATTGGTGAATTACTGCCTTTAAAACAAGCTTTAATTGAGCGGATTGTTACGATTACAGGTGATGACCTTAATAAACCAGGAAATTACCTTGTTCCTCTCGGCACTCCATTAAGCCATATATTGGAACATGCTGAATTTACAGGAAATGAAGCTGAACTTATTTTAGGTGGCCCGATGATGGGTATGCCTGCAGGTTTTTTAAATACACCTGTTAAAAAAGGGACTGGAGCGGTTTTAGTTTTAGATAAAAGGGCAACTAAACGAGATGACATTTTGCCTTGTATAAAATGCTCACAATGTTTACAAGCCTGCCCCATCAACCTAAATCCTTCAGAACTAGGTATGTTAGCAGCAAAACGACAATATGATGTGATGGAAGAAAAGTATCATTTGAATGATTGTTTTGATTGTGGCTGTTGTAGCTATGTCTGCCCTTCTAATATCCCTTTGGTACAGTATTTTAGAATCGCCAAAACTTTGAACAGAGAAAGACATATGATGGAGTCACATTAAATGGCTAACCAACCTAAAATAGATATACGAACATCACCTTACATACGTAAAGCGCCCACAGTCGCAGAAATAATGCGAAATGTAGTTTATGCATTACTGCCCTTGGCTGCTTATGCTATCTATCAATTTGGTATCAGTGCATTGGCATTAATGATTGTTACCGTACTGTCTTGCATTAGTACTGAACACTTATTCTGTAAATTATCTGATAAAAAAACCACTATTGGTGATGCCAGCGCTATTATTACAGGCTTATTATTAGCCATGACGCTTCCTCCAGGTTTCCCTTTATGGATGGGAGCTGTAGCAGGATTTGTTGCCATTGCTATGGGTAAAACGCTTTTTGGTGGATTAGGTTTTAATGTTTTTAATCCCGCTTTAGTAGGTCGGGCTTTTATTCAAGCTGCCTTTCCGGTTTCAATTACCACTTGGACACCTGCATTAGCGACTGATCGCTTTATTGAATTTATTCCATCCACACTAGCCATACCCTTTATGAAGCCAATGGCAACAGCTGAATGGACAGCTCAGGTAAGTATTGATGGCTTTAGTGGAGCAACCCCTTTAGCACTGATGAAGTTTCAAGGCATCATGAGTGATAGCATGGATTTATTTTTAGGCTTAACAGCTGGGTCGACAGGCGAAACATCAAGTCTGTTAATCCTTATCTGTGGCGCTTATTTAGTTTATAAAAACATGCTCGACTGGCGTATTCCTGCAGCCGTTATATTTGGTACAGCACTTTCGGCAGAATGTTTATATTTACTTGATTCAACAAAATATCCCACAGCTGGATTTATGGTATTTTCAGGGGGGTTAATGTTTGCTGCTGTTTTTATGGCCAGTGATATGGTGGCCTCACCAGTTACTCCAAAAGGTATATTTGTTTTTGGTTTATTAGTAGGTTTTTTGACCGTCATTATCCGTCTATTTGGTGGCTTAACAGAAGCTGTTATGTATGCAATTTTATTTGGAAATGCGGCTACACCATTAATTGAGTCCTACACCCAACCTCGAATTTATGGAGGGAAGTAAAAATGGATAATGCACCAGAAAATGAACCTAATAAAGTTCCGCCATTACCCTCCAGCATTTCACTTATCTCAACACTAGGTGTTGTAGCAATGTTATCTGGTTTTTTAGTGGTATTAGTTTACGAATACACCAAACCCATTATTGCAGAAAACCAAAGACTAGCAACAGAAAGAGCCATTTTTAAAGTACTACCCAAAGCAACTAGTCGTTTAACCTTTGTTATTAAAGATGGACAAATCAAACTGGCTGATGATAAAACTAAAGGCGAATTAATCTATGCTGGCTACGATGAAAAAAATAGTTTTGTTGGACTAGCACTAAATGCTGCTGAACAAGGTTATCAAGATATTGTAAAACTACTCTATGGATACCAACCAGATACTGGCTGTATTACGGGTTACGATGTATTGAAAAGCACTGAAACACCAGGGTTTGGAACAAAAATCACGACTGATGAAGAATTTTTAGCTAACTTTAATTGTCTTGATGCCAAAGTAAATCAGGAACAATCAGGGCTTATTAATGTCATTAAGACAGTAAGACATGGTTCTAAAGTTAACCCTTGGGAAATTGATGCTATTTCTGGCTCAACCATTACTTCAAATGCTGTTGGTAGAATGTTTAATAAAAGTGGACAAGCATTACACCCAACTATTCAACAAAATTTAGATCTACTTAAATCTGCAAAACAACAAAGAGGCGACCATGGCCAATCCAAATAAAAAAGATACCCCCATAACCATGGATGTTTTTACTGCGGGAATATGGAAAGAAAACCCTGTATTCGTAATGATGCTTGGGTTGTGCCCTGTACTTGCTGTTACCAACAGTGTTGAAAACTCCTTAGCCATGGGCTTAGCCAGTATATTTGTTTTAGTTTGTTCAAATGCACTGGTATCGGCACTACGAAACTTTATCCCTAAACAAGTCCGTATCACTACCTATATCATTATCATTGCCACATTTGTTACCTTGGTTGACTATATTATCCAGGCAATCAGCCTAGATTTATACAATAAACTGGGGGCTTTTATTCAATTGATTGTAGTGAACTGCCTAATATTGGGTCGCGCAGAAGCCTTTGCTTCAAAAAATTCATTCGGTAAATCTGTCATTAGCGCGCTAGGAATGGGTTTAGGTTTTACCCTAGCTTTAGTTATGCTAGGTGGAGTTAGAGAATTATTAGGAGCTGGACAATTATTAGGCTACCAAATTTTTAGCCTAAACTTTCAGCCATGGATCGTAATGATCCTTCCACCCGGTGGTTTTATCGTTTTAGGTTCATGGTTATTACTTATTAACTATTTTGAGCAACGTAAAACAGGAAAATTAGTAGCTGAAGATTCAGCTTCTCATTGTACTGTTAGCCAACCAAGGAGTTAATGATGAACCCAGAATCACTTAGTTTTATTTTTCTTAACGCCTTTTTAATTAATAACTTTGTATTAGCACTGTTCTTAGGTTTATGCCCTTTCGTAGGAGTCTCTGCAAAGCGCGATACTGCCTTTAATATGGCTCTTGCCACTGCATTTGTTATGTTTGTCAGCTCAACATGTGCTTATGCTATTAACCAAGTGTTAATCACTTATGAATTAGAATTTTTAAGACTCATCAGCTATATCGCACTAATTGCTTCATCAGTTCAGTTAGTTGAAATGATTTTAAAAAAATTCAGCCCAACTCTATTTAGAGCACTAGGCATTTTCTTACCTTTAATCACTACTAACTGCGCAATTTTAGGCGTAGCTCTATTTCAAACATCAAGAGGTTATGATTTCTTTCAATCAGTATCTTTTAGTTTAGGCGGCGGAGCTGGTTTTGGTTTAGCCATTGTTTTAATGGCTGGTCTAAGAGAAAAACTAGAATTATCTAACTTACCCAATATTACTCAATCTGCGGCTTTAAGCATGATGTTGGCAGGTATTTTATCGCTAACTTTTATGGGCTTTGCTGGTTTAGGTACTACAGCATAAAGGGTGGAATTATGATCAACTTAATAGTTACAATAATTATTATTTTTTCTGTATTAATTGCTTGGGTATTAATACAACAAGCAGCTAGAAAGTATGCAGCTAATCATCCTGAATTAGGTCCTGTAAAAGAAGAAGGCCTAGGTTGTGGTAAAACTTGTGGTTGTAAAACTACGTGTAAACAAGAAAATTAATTTTAGCTGTTTTTTCTTCCATGATAAAAACCCTTTAATTTTAAACTAATGTATAGCTTTTCAAATTTCACCCCACTTATAAATATTTGATAATACATTATTTTGATTAAAGCTATAGTATCAAAATAATCTTTCCAACAAAAAAACCAAAACCTATCTATAGCTCACAAGTAAAATTATATTAGCTTTCTTACAGGGTAACCTTTGATAGCAGAGTCATAAGAAAATAGTAAATACGCCTCATTTATCAACTCTGTCGATTGAATAGCTCCCTTTTTAAACAAACGATCAAAATCACCAACCATCAACTCAGGTTCATCAGTATGAATAAGTACAATATATCTTGAATAGACCTTCTTGAGTTGCTGTTTTTCTGAAGGATTATCTTTTTGTTGGATTAACTTATTTAAATGCTTCATCATCCTAGCTGTAGTCCAAGGTTCCTGACTAGAGTATTCTTTATTTAAACGAATTTGGACTTCAATTGCATTTTGATCAACCAACTCAACAATTTCAATAGCAACTTCATTTTCTTCAAACTTTGCAACACAGTCGGGTGGGTCATCACCAAGATCTATAGAGTCAAAAGATTCCCCATGCTCATTTATCAAAAATTGAACAAACTCAGAACAAATTGCTAACTCTTTAGTTTCCTTGTCATGCCAATTGAAAAAATTCGCATGCTTACGAGGCAGGGATCTAGCTTTTCTCATGGATTCAGCTACAGCTTTCTTAATTTCTTCATCCATATCCATAGTACTTATCAATTAAATTCTTAGTTTACTTATCATATACTCTAAAGCTCTTTACATACCAACTCTAAAAAATAACATTTTTCACTTTCCATCAGTCAAAAAAAAACCCAACACCGTAAAGTATTGGGTTTTTCAAATAAAAGCTTGGCAATTCCCTACTTTCGCATAGCAACCTGCTACACTATCATCGGCGCTAA
>Ga0105353_1000153_pt1 | contig 42605 bp, 48 predicted proteins | sample EN1Hudsemesocosm_2_FD_83657 | JGI IMG/M metagenome (GOLD analysis project Ga0105353, IMG submission 83657) | Methane-oxidizing microbial communities from mesocosms in the Hudson Canyon - EN10B Hudson Canyon | ecosystem: Environmental > Aquatic > Marine > Cold seeps | place: Hudson Canyon...
CTAATGAGAGAAACGACATTTACCAGAAGTTTGTCGCCAATATCAAACCCTTCAAGTTCATTGATTAAACTAAAACGGTCAATATCAATAAATAACAAGGCAGCATTATTATTTAATAAGTTGTTACGATTAAGTATTAAACGTAATTGATTTTCAAAATTTTGTCGATTGAATAAGCTGGTGAGTTCATCATGCACAACTAGATACTTTAGTTTTGCATCAATAACTTTTCTTTCAGCGAGTTCATTGATTAAACATTCCTCTTGTTGGTGCCTAAGAAACTTCTCATGTTTTATCATTAATTGAAATTCTATAACAATTAAAAATTCTGAGTATTTAATGGGAAGAGCGATACAACGGTTGAAAGAGTCATTAAATAAATCAATATTATTTTTAATATTCCCAAGAATTAGAAAAGGAATAGGATGGTCATTGTCATTGCTTGATAATGAAAGGCACATCTCTGAAACTTGGCATTTGGGTAAGTTTTCATTGATGATAATAAGACCGATTTTTTCAGGTTCATTAAAATGGGATCTTAAAATTTCATAAACTTTGCCACCATTTTTAGCTTTTTTTATATTATTAAAGCCGTGATCATTGAGACAACTCTTAATTTCATCAGCTAAAATTTCATTATTTTCTGCAATAATGATAACTTTTTCTTTTAATTTTTTACTAATAGCCATAGGGCAGTCCTATTTAACTCAATTATCATTTCCTTTTTATCCAAAAATTGAAAAGTAAACAGTCTCTTGATGTTATTAAAAATAACGGTTAAGCTTATGATGTTTATTCAATTTTTAGAAATATTTGCTAACTATAGACTGGTTTTAATTTTTTGTCATTTATGGAATATAATTCACAACACAATTTTTCTGTTTCTGATCTTCTCAAAAAAGATTTGAAACTTGCTTCTCCCCCCAATTTATATTTTGAATTACAGAGGGTTATTGAAAACCCTAATAAAACAATAGTTGATGTCGCATTTGTTATTGAAAAAGATGCCGCATTAGCTATTCGGTTACTAAAAATAGTGAATAGTGCTTTTTATGGGTTTCCATCAAAAATCACATCAATTAATCATGCGATAAATATTATTGGTAGTCGAGAGTTACAGACTCTTGTTTTGGCTACAATAGTCATTGATAGGTTTTCAGGAATACCTAAAGACCTCATTTCAATGCATGATTTTTGGGCAGGTAACTTGCGATGTGCCCTTATTGCTCAAGAAATTGATCGTTATTTAGATAAGTCGTTTGTTGATTCAATTTTTATCTGTGGGATACTGCATAATATTGGTCAGTTAGTTTTCTTTCAGTGCATCCCTGAGTTGGCTAAAAAAGTCTGCTTATCGCTTCAGACTGATGATGTGGTTAAGGGGAGAGATGAAGTTAAGTTTGAACGTGAAATTATCGGCTTTGATCATTTTGAAGTAGGTTCGGCACTGACTAAATTATGGAAGCTTCCCGATGTTATTACTGAAAGTATCAGATTACATTCTTATCCTGATAATGCTGAAGAATATACTCAAGTAGCTTCTATTCTTAGGGTTGCAGATACTTATAGTAAACTTGACGATCTTGACGAAGAAGTAAAGAGCAATTTAGATATTCCAATATCGGATATGAGTGAAATTATTGACAAGGCCTATGACCAGTTTGATGATATTTTTAAAGTATTTTATCCTGAGTAAGACGTGATTAGGACATTACATTTTGATGATGCTTTTTCCTGTTGTATGGCCTTGTTCAATTTTAGAATGAGCATCCGTTATTTGGTTTAAGGAAAATACATTTGAAATGTGAGGTGTTAAATAGCCTTTATCTACCCATTGGGCGCATTGATTGAGTATGTTAATATGTTGATCTCTTGCTGTATTTAGGTTCTTCAATAAAGGAGTGAGCATAAGCTCAAAGCCAATCAGTAAGTTTTTCATTCTGGCTTCTGATAGGTTTAGCTGTCCAGGATCTAACAGAGTGATTAAACGACCAAAATAGGCGGCGGAACTTATACTTTGTTTAAATACCTCACCTCCGACTGTATCAATAATTAAATTTGCTCCTTTGTTGTCAGTTAAAGACTTAATTTCACTTTCAACGTCACATTCTGAATAAATAATCACATGGTCAGCCCCTAGTGATTTACAAAATAGTGCTTTTTCTTCCGAACTGACAGTCGTTATTACTTTGGCTCCTTTTAACTTTGCTAGTTGAATGGCAACATGACCTACGCCACCTGCACCCGCATGAATTAAAACGGTTTCATTGTGTTTTAAATGGCCTTTATCAAATAAGGCTCCCCAGGCAGTAATTAAAACCAAAGGCATGGAAGCGGCTTCAGAAAAAGTACTGGTTTTGGGCTTTAAAGCAACCCAGCGACTATCAATAACAGTATATTCAGCATAATTTCCTTGTTCTTGCCCAAGTCCGCCATGACAAAACCAGACTTCATCTCCTACTTTAAAATTAGAGACAGTTTCACCAACGGAAATGACTTCTCCTGCACCATCACAGCCTAAAACAATAGGTAGAGGCTGGGAATAAAAACTACCATTCTTGCGTATTTTTGTATCAATAGGGTTAATGCTTGCTGCTTTTATTTTAATTTTCACTTCAGCTGGCTGACTTATCTCTGGTTCATCAATATTGGCTAAATGTAAAACCTCAGGTGAGCCCGTTTCTGTCATTAAAATTGCTTTCATGTTATTACCATTGTTTACGATAATCTTGATAATCACTTTGTTTTAACAGTGATACTGTATTATTTCTATCTAACCAATAAATATCAGGTAAATTATAACCATTAAAGCGATTAGCTTTTATAAGGCTATAAGCACCGACATTTGCAAAAACTAAACGATCACCTACTTTTGGTGATTTTTTAAGTGTGTATTCACCAAAAACATCCCCTGCTAAACAACTAGAGCCGACTAATAAGCAAGAAAATTCACCTTGTTTATTAGATTCGATTAACTCTGGTTTTTTTTGGTACTCAAATATCTCAGGGTTATGATTGACTGAGGTGTCTAGTACCACGATATGTTTATTATCAGAGATAAAACAATCAATAACTTCTGTGACTAAATACCCCGCATTACCCACAATAGCTTTACCTGGTTCTATAAAAATATCTAATGCATAATTAGACTTCAATCTTTTTACTATATCTATAAAAGGCTGATGGTTATTTATGTGATGATAAAGATAACCACCCCCTAAATTCAACCATTTTAAGTGATTTAAGGGGTGAGCTAGTTTTTGTTCTAATAAGTTGACAGTCTTTTCTAAAGCCTCATAGTGGGTTTTGGAAAAAACGGTATGAATATGTAGACCTTGTATATTGTCGGGAATATTAGTTAAATCATCTATCGCCACACCTAATTTAGAATAGGGTCTGCATGGATCAAATCGTAAGTCCTTAGAAAAGGAAAGTTTGGGGTTTACTCTAAACCCAAGTGAGGGAGAAGGCGAGGTTTTAGCTTGTAATCGCTGGTATTGGCTGATGGAATTAAAACTAATATGGCTGCAAAGCTCAGTTATTTGTTGATATTCATTATCTCTTAGCCCAGGTGTTGTTATATGGATAGAGCCTGAACCCTTTAATACTTCGCTTGCTAATTGAGCTTCATATAATGAACTGACAGATAATCCGTCTAAGCTATCTTTTGCGAGTTCTAAAACTTTTTTAAGAGGAAGCGCTTTTATAGAATATAAGACACGGCAGCCAGATTGTTTTTTTAAATCAACTAACTCTGTTAGATTATTTAAAATTACATTTTCATCAAATATATAAGCGGGTGTGGATGCTAAGTTATGTTTTATTTGCTTAAAGTCCACTGTCTCTTCTGTGATAGGTGTTTGATTCAGTTAATACAATATCCATATAAATATCATGGGGTTCCATGGTGACCTTGTCGCAGAGTTGTGATTCAAAGCAGACAGCCGTTAAAAGTGTTTCTGGTCTAACTTGTTGTAACAAGCGGTCATAATATCCAGCGCCGTTTCCAAGGCGTCCACCTTTTCGGTCAAAAGATACGCCTGGCACCATAATTAAATCGAGTTCTTTAGGTGAAATTTCTTTACCCAGTTCATTCCATCTGTTTTTGGGAGGTTCTAAAATATCCCATGTACCAGCAACAAGCTCAGCAATATCTTCTAGCCACCATAAACCTAATTTATTCTGGTTATTTTGATCTTTTGTACAATAAGGAATAACAATTTTTTTGGGTTGGCTTAATTGTTTAATAACCGAATCTAATGTTTTAACTTCTGATCGACAATGTAGATACCACAGAATGGTATTAGCTTGGCGGTACACAGCTTGGGAAATGAATTTGTCACAAATAATTTGGCTGAATTCATTTTTATTAGGTTGGGAATTTCTGGCATCGTAGGCGATACGACGCTGTATTGTTTTTTCTATCATTGATTGTTATAAAAATGGAGTTTAACTTTCAATTGTTGACTATTTCAGAGCCGCAATAATTGCTTCTCCCATTTCCACTGTCCCTGTTTTAGAATCAGGGTTTAAATCAGGCGTTACATATTCACCTACTTCAATAACATGCTCTACAGCGGCTTTAATGTTATTCGCAGCCTCTGTTTCACCTAAATGATGTAACATCATAACTCCAGACATGATGACCGCTGTTGGGTTGGCAATTTTTTTTCTTGCAATATCAGGAGCACTGCCATGAACTGCTTCAAATAAAGCGGCATCTGTACCAATATTAGCACCAGGAATAAGCCCTAAACCTCCCACTAAGCCTGCTGTTAAATCAGATAAAATATCGCCAAACATATTGGTGGTAACGATGACATCAAATTGACTTGGATCCATAACAAGATGCATACAGGTCGCATCAATTATTTTTTCATCAAATTCTATTTCAGGATATTTTTTAGCGACTTCTATTGCTGTATCTAAAAATAAACCTGAAGTGAATTTTAAAATATTTGCTTTATGGCATGCGGTTACTTTTTTTCTACCATGGTCTTTGGCATATTTAAAAGCATATTCAACAATGCGTTTGGAGCCTTCTTTTGTGATAACAGCTAGACTTTCAGCCACATCTTTTTGTCTGGTTAGATAATGTTCTAGCCCCAAATATAAGCCCTCTGTATTTTCTCTTACAATAACAATATCAACATTATCAAATTTTGTTTGGGCGCCTTTCCAGGTCTTGGCTGGACGGATATTGGCATATAAATCATATTTTTGACGCAATGCGACATTAATACTTCTAAATCCACCACCGACAGGTGTTGTTAAAGGGCCTTTAAAGGCAATTCTGTTTTTATCAATAGAACTGAGTGTTTCTTCTGGAATAGGTGTTCCATGCTTATCAAAAGCAGCCATGCCTGCATCGGCTTCTTCCCAATTTATTTTTACGCCAGTTGCATCAATGATTTTGACAGCAACGTCCATAATGGAAGGACCAATACCATCACCTTTAATTAAAGTAACATTATGCATATTAAACATCCTCAAAGGTTTATACATGCTATAAATAATACACAAATTCACATATTTTTGCTGAATAGAGTGTACTTAAACTATAATCATAGAAATTTTTTGATTTAAGAAACTTACTCTAAGAGACGACTATGGAAAAATCATTCATCTTACACATGCTGACAACAGCTAAAAATTTAAGCCCATTTGATGTCAATATGGCTTTAGATGCAGGCTGGGTTTCAGCTGTTCCTTATACAAATGTTGAAGCAAGTGAAGTAAAGGACCTAGTTCAAGATGTTATTTTTTCTCGTAGTGCTAAGGCACTTAAAAGAACAGGTATATTTATTGGAGGTAGAGACACTAAGCAAGCAACGGATATGTTAAAGGTTGCTAAAAATTCAATGTTTACCCCTTTTGAAGTATCTGTTTTTGCAGATCCTAGCGGGGCATTTACGACTGCGGCAGGTATGGTTGCAACGGTTGAAAATGCACTGGATAAAACATTCAATACTAACTTTGAAGGTAAGACGTTACTTGCTTTAGGTGGAACGGGACCTGTCGGGCAAGCTGCAGCTGTATTGGCAGCTCAAGCTGGGGCAAATGTTAGAATTGTGGGTAGGCAATTAGATAAAGCACAGCGTATTGCTGATTTATGTAATGACGAGTTTGGTGAAGGTAAAATTAATATTCAAGCGGGTAGTAATGATGATATAGCAGAATATATTAAGACTGCTGAAGTAGTGTTTGCTACAGGAGCGGCAGGTATCGAGTTACTGAATGCTGATCATATTGCCTCAGCAACGGAGTTAAAGGTTGCTGCCGACATTAATGCAGTTCCACCTTCAGGAATTGTCGGTTTAGATGCATTTGATAATGGAAAAGAGATAGCAGGAAGCTCATCAGGTGCTATCGGCTTAGGTGCTTTAGCGATTGGAAATATTAAATATAAGACACAAAGTCAGTTATTAAAACAAATGATTGATAGTGAAAAGCCTGTTTATCTGCATTTTCAACATGCATTTGAAGTCGCTCGTCAAATTGTTAAATCAACTAAATAAAGGAAGTAAAATGCCAAAGCGCAGTATTCTTCATATGTTTGATCCCATGCCAAACAATAGTCCATTTGATATTAATATGGCATTAGATACGGGGTTTGATGTCTTAATGCCTTATAGTAATGTCAAACTGGAAAGTATTCATGGTTTAACTCAGGATGCCATTTTTTCTCGAAGCCCATCAGGTATAAAAAGAACGGGAATCTTTATTGGTGGTCGAGATATGGGATTATCTATGGATATGATGAATGCTGCTAAACAAGCGATGGTGCCACCTTTTGAAGTGTCGGTTCTTGCAGATCCCAGTGGTGCTTTTACCACAGCAGCAGCACTGGTTGCTTGTGTGGAAAAGCAATTACTAGAAAAGCATGGCAAAGAGCTTAAGAACTGTAAAGCGCTTGTCTTTGGTGGTACAGGCCCAGTAGGTATTGCAACGGGTGTTATTGCTTCCTTAGCTGGGGCAAATGTTTCACTTGTGGATCACATGTCTATAGATGCAGCTAATGATGCAGCTAAAGAATACAACCGTCGCTGCCAAAGTAATCTTTCAGGTGCTATTGCAGGTTCTGATGAAGAAAAAATAGCATTAATCGCTGATGCGGATATTATTTTTTGCACGGCAAAAGCAGGTATTCAAGTATTAAGTAGCGATGTTTTAGCTCAGGCAAAACAGCTTAAAGTGGCGGGGGATGTTAATGCTGTTCCTCCGGCAGGTATTGCTGGAATTGGTGCAAATGATGCGAGTATTGCTTTAACAGCTCCAGAAGGTGCTATCGGTGTAGGGGCTTTAGCGGTTGGAAATATTAAATATAAAGTACAGAACAAATTATTAGAATTAGCATTATCAAATGATAAGCCTGTTTATCTGGATTTTAGAGATGCTTTTTCAGAAGCTCAAAAAATTGTATAAATAATAAAATTGTTCTTGGCTCAATAAAGTTCCTCAAGATTTTCATGAGGAACTTTATTGATTAAACTATTTTAGTGATCAATCACGTAATAATTCATTAAGGCCTGTTTTGCTACGTGTTCTTTCATCGACTTGTTTGATAATGACTGCACAATACAAGCTGTAAGTACCACATTTAGAGGGTAGGTTACCTGGTACAACTACTGAACCTGCGGGTACGCGACCATAAGTGATTTCACCTGTCATACGGTTAAAGATTTTAGTGCTTTGACCAATATAAACACCCATTGAAATAACCGCACCTTTTTCAACGATAACGCCTTCAACAATTTCTGAACGAGCACCGATAAAACAGTCATCTTCAATAATGGTTGGGCCCGCTTGTAAAGGCTCTAAAACACCACCAATGCCAACACCACCTGATAAATGTACGTTTTTACCAATTTGTGCGCAAGAACCGACAGAGGCCCAAGTATCAACCATTGTTCCGCTATCTACATAACCGCCAATATTTACAAAAGAAGGCATTAAGATGGCGCCAGGTGCAATATAAGAACCGTGACGAGCCACAGCATTAGGCACAATACGAACACCACCTTTAATAAAGTCTTCAGGTGAATGTGTTGCAAATTTAGCTTCTACTTTATCGTAGTAGCGTGTATTACCCCCCTCAATAACTCGATTTTCATTGATTTTAAAAGAAAGTAAAACCGCTTTCTTTAACCATTGATTAACCACCCATTCGCCAGATGTTTTTTCAGCAACACGGGCAGTACCTGCATCTAGCATATTAATGGCTTCTTCAACAGCCGAACGAATTTCAGCAGAAACAGTAGCTGGTGAAATGTCGGCGCGGTTTTCAAATGCATCGTTAATGATATTTTCTAAGTTTGACATATATTTTTTAGTCTAAAGTGTTAATAAAATGTTTAATTCGGTTAGCAGCTTCAATGCATTCTTCTACAGGCGCAACTAACGCAATTCGGACATGGTTTTTTCCTGGGTTAATACCATGAGCCTCTCGGGATAAATAACTTCCAGGTAAAACGGTGATGTTTTGTTGCTCAAATAATTTTTGTGCAAAGTCTTCGTCATCAATCGGTGTTTTTAGCCAGATATAAAAACTGGCTGGTGGTTTGTTGATATGACAAACACCAGCTAAAAGTTCAATAAAAGCATTGAATTTTTGTCGGTATAAAACCCTATTTTCTGTGACATGAGTTTCATCTTGCCATGCAGCAATACTTGCATATTGAGTAGGAAGGGGCTGAGCACAGCCCTGATAAGTTCGATATTGAAAATAACTTTTTAATATATCCGCATCCCCAGCAACAAACCCCGATCTTAAACCAGGTGCATTAGAGCGTTTGGAAAGACTTTGAAATATCACGCAACGTTTAAAAGAAGTATTCCCCATATTATAAGCTGTTTCTAATAAACCTTGGGGAGGATTGTCTTCATCATCAAAAATTTCTGTGTAACATTCATCAGAAGCAATGATAAAGTCAAACTTTTCAGCGAGATTAATTAATTTTATTTGCTCTCGTTCTGAGATAACAGCCCCAGTAGGATTGCCAGGGGAGCAAATAAAAATAAGCTGGCAGCGTTGCCATATATCGTCAGGAACTGAATCAAAATCAGGTAAATAATTTGATTGTTCAGTGGTATTTATAAAATACGGTGTGGCACCTGCTAATAGTGCCGCACCTTCATAAATTTGATAAAAAGGATTGGGCATAATGACCAATGCATCTGACCTAGATGAATCAACTACTGCTTGAGCAAAAGAAAATAAAGCTTCACGTGTACCACTGACGGGTAATACTTGGTTGTCAGCGCTTATATCTGATGAGGCTATGTTAAAGCGTTGACTAATCCAGTTAGATATCGCTGTTCTAAGTTCTGGAATACCCTTGGTTGTTGGATATTTGGCAATGCCGTCAGAATGCTTCTTTAATGCATGATGAATCAAATCGGGAGTTGTATGCTTGGGTTCACCAATTGATAGCGCAATATGTACTTTATCTTGAGGCGCTGTTACCTCTTTTTTTAGCTGGGCAAGTTTTTCAAAAGGGTAAGGGTGTAACTGCTTTAAGTTTGGATTCATCTGTTTAAATATTATTTTGTACAACGCGGTATTTTACCGATTGATTGTGCCTGTTGGTAAGCGGGCATTGCTTCGGGAATATGCTCAGACAATTCTTTAATACGAGTAGAATTTGAAGGGTGGGTTGACATAAATTCAGAAGGTTCAGGGCCTTGATTTGCTTGAGCCATTTTTTGCCATAAATTAACGCTTTGTCTAGGATCAAATCCCGCTTTGGCCATTAAATCCATGCCAATAATATCGGCTTCGCTTTCATGAGTTCTACTGAAAGGTAAAATAATGCCGTATTCTGCTCCAATTCCCAGAGAGCTGACAGCAAGCTGACCAAGAGATGATGTTGGGGCACTAACAGCTGAAATTAAGGATACACCCTGGCTGACGGCAGATTTGTGGGACATGCGCTCATTACTGTGTCTGGCAAGAACATGGCCTACCTCATGTCCAATAACTGCGGCTAATTGGTCTTGATTATCAACTAATTGAATTAACCCTGTATGAACACCAATTTTATTGCCTGGCAAAGCAAATGCATTAAGAGATGCATCATCAAAAACGATAACTTCCCAGTCACCGCCTGTTTCTTGAGTGATTGCTTCGGCAATACAATTTACAAATGCAATTTCTTGAGTGTTTTTACTTTGTGGTTTTTTAGTTTTTAAATCATCAAATGCTTGTAATCCCATTTGATTAACTTCAGCATCATCCATGCTGATATATTGTGACCGACCCGTTGGGCTGGTTGCACAGGCAGTTAATAAACAACAAGAGAGCGTTAGGGTTATTTTATTTAACATAAGCTTGATTTGTTTTAATAAAAAACAAACATTTTAACGTAACTTGAAGCTTATTTATAGATGATTTACTATGAATTGTTGGTTTTTTCAGGAAAGAGATTGGATTTAGATGTGAAGCGAAAGTGAATGTTCACATCTAAAAATATTTGATTGATCAAGGATGCTCTTTGGTTTTTAACAGTGTCGCTAAGTTACTTCAATTAATTTCCCTGATTTTACATCGTAAACATAGCCATAGACAGGAATGTTAGCAGGAACTAAGGGATGTGATTTAATTCTTTGTACGTCCTCAATAACACTTTGTGTTTGGTCTTTAATTGTCAGCCATGCAATGTGCTTGCCTTCCGCGGAACCATTACCTTCACAGCAATCATGCCAGCCTTTTTCGTCAACAGAAGCTGTTTTTAAACTGCTACCCAAAAGGTCACTCATGATTTCATTGGTAAATGTTTCCATTCCACAGTCGGTATGATGAATAACAAACCATTCTTTGGTGCCAAGAAGCTTATAAGAAATTACCAGAGAACGAATAGCATCATCACTTGCACGGCCACCAGCATTACGAATAACATGGGCATCACCTTCAGAAAGGCCAGCATATTTTGCAGGATCTAAGCGAGCATCCATACAGGTTAAAATTGCAAATTGACGAGCTGGAGGCATGGCCAAATCTGCTTTGTCAAAAGAATTTGCATATGCTTTATTAGCATCTAAAACTTCATTTAGTATTTGGCTCATCTCGATCTCCAAGGGTTAAATTAAAAAAAACCGTTTGATTTCTTTAAACTGATACATAGTAAAATTATGTTGAAAATCAACGAATATCAGTTGTTTAGAAAAACAAACGGCGATTTACTATCTCCGAGACAAATTATATATTGCCTATGTACAGGTTTAAATGGTTAAAAAGGTTTATAAAATATAAACCCACAGTTTATAAAAGGTCTTGTGGTGAGTAAATTAAACTAGGAGGCTGTTCGAGAATAGAAGCCGTAGCGAGGGAAAGGCCTTTTGAGTCAATTTTTTCGAATATTTGATACGAATAGTTGCTCTCTTAAATGAAAATGTTCGGAAAAATAGCCAAAAGGAATATTTCCGTACTCGTGCATAGGTGCTCGCAGGTAAAACAACGCAGGAGCAGTTGTCGAGTAGGTTTTTTCTTCTCAGACAGTCTCTAGTAGATATGAGTTAAATTATCATAACTAACCCAGCCTAAAAATTAAGTAGAAGTCGATTGTGGCTGAAACTATCTACTAAATATTAAGGGAGATTGCCCTGTTTTATTTAAATAACAGGGCCTTAAGACTATTTCCATTTAATAGAACAGCCAATACTAGCAAGCTGTTCTTTCGGGCCATGTCCTGTTTGAGAAATTTGTTTCATCGCATCGAATAAATCTCGATTAACACCTTCAGCGGCTGTTTCTTTTTTGCTTTCATCTAACCGCCCTCGGTATTGTAATTCTAGGCGGCTGTTATATCCAAAAAAATCGGGCGTGCAAACTGCCCCATATTGCTTAGCCACTTCTTGGCTTTCATCAAGTAAATAAGGAAAGTCAAAATTTAATTCTTTGGCTAGAACTTTCATGTTTTCAAAAGAATCTTCGGGGTAGTTGACCACATCATTTGAAGAGATAGCAACTGTGGCTATGCCTAATGACTTAAGTTCGGCAGTATCTCTTAATAAGCGTTGATGTATTGCTTTTACATAAGGGCAATGATTACAGATAAACATAATTAATAAGCCTTTTTCACCCATACATTTTTCTAGTGTCCAATGTTGCTCGTCAGTGCCAGGAAGGTTGAAGGTATGTGCATTTTCGCCAAAGTTACAAACGGGGGGATTTAAAGAAACCATGTTTCACCTATGTTTACTTCGCGCGGTCACGACTGCGGATTTCTAACCGCTGAGTTTTTGCCGATAGCTGCGTTGCTGAAACAGTTACGTAGCAAGCTATGTGCCCGTTTCAGCGCCTTGCTATCAACAAAAATCAGCAGCTTATAAATTCCGCATCCGTGTCCGCGCGAAGTATATTGTTATATTTAAGCTATATTTAAGAAATGTTAATTTATAACATCCATTGTTGAATGAGTACCAATGTACAGTAAATTAAAGCTTCTTTGTATCTGTTTTTTAACGTGCAGTCTTTGTTCTTTTGCTTATGCTGCGAAGAAAAAAATAGAGCTTAAAAACGAGTTACAAGTTCTTATTGATGTCTCAGGGAGTATGAGAAAGAACGACCCTCATAATTTAAGAATTCCTGCTATAAAATTATTGATTAATCTATTACCTGAGGGTACCAAGGCGGGTATTTGGGTCTTTGCTGAGAACACTAAAGCCTTGGTTAAGACGGGTATTGTCAATAAAAAATGGAAGAAAAATGCATTAAAAAAAATTAATCGAATTCATTCCAGAGGGCTGCTGACTAATATTGAAGGTGCAATTCAGAATGCAGCAAAAGAATGGTTTAAATCAACAGAAAAGCAGAACCGACATTTGATTATACTGACCGATGGGATGGTTGATGTTTCTAAAGATATTATGCAAAGTGCAGAGTCTAGGGCGCGTGTTATGTCGGATCAAATTCCTTTGTTACAGCAAGCGGGAGTTAAGGTTCAAACGATTGCTTTGTCAAATGAAGCTGATGCTGAATTATTAAATAAATTAGCCCTAGATACGCAAGGCTGGTCAGAGACAGCATTATCAGCAAATCAATTACAAAAAGTTTTTTTTAAGTTATTTAAGCAAGCTTTACCTCAAGATTCTGTTCCGATTATTGGAAATTCTTTTTCTATTGATAAATCTATTAAGGAATTTTCAGTTCTTTTGTTTAAGGAAGCCGGGGCGCCAGAAATTCAATTAATAACACCTGATAAAAAGATAATTAAGAATAGAGGAAAGGGTAAGAAAGTCACTTGGTTGAGTGATAAAAATTATGATTTGATTACTATTAAGGAGCCTAAATCAGGGGAGTGGGGAATAGTTACCAAGATGGATCCTGAAAACCAGGTGATGATTGTGACAGATCTGAAGTTTGAGGTAGATGAGTTACCTAATCATATTTTATCTAATGAAAATATAACGGTCAGTGGTTTTTTTACTGATCAGCAGCAACTTATCAGTCGAAAAGATTTTCTTGACTTGATAGAGCTGTCTGTTCAGCAATTAGGAGGGCTGAAATGGAAAATGTTAGCGGTTAAAGAGAAGCAAGGTCTTTTTAGTGTGGAATTAGGGGCTGATCTTAAAAAAGGTCGGCATATATTTACAATGGTTGCTGATGGTAAAACCTTTAAGCGTGAAGTAAGTAAAACAATTGAAGTGATTGAAAGTGTTATTAGAGTGAAAAAGAAGGTCAATATCAATGCTCGAACTGTCACTATTGAATTAATCCCTAATGAACTGGTTGTTAATACAGATATGATGTCTGTTGAAGCAACTGTGACTCAATTAGGTAAGGATGCTGAAAAACGTGTGATAGAAAAAAGTGCGGGGCAATGGCTATTGATAGTTGAGGCGGCTAAAAATGGAGGTAGCAAAATGGTTAATTTTTCTATCATGGCTAATACGGTACAGGGAGAGTCAATATCTCCAGATATTCTTCCTGTTGTAATTAATGAAGCCATGTTTGTACCTCTTAAGATATCTGTTAATGAAGTTGATAAAACCGAGGCAGTAAAGAGTGAAATAAAAACAATAGAAAAGGAAAAAGATAAAGAGGATAAGCAAGAAGAAATAGCCGAGGAGCCCATTAATTGGGTGAAAACATCTCTGTTTGTAGCTATTGCTAATATTATATTTATTGCTGCAGGATTCTTTGGGTTTAAATTTTTTAAGAAGCAGGCCGCGATGAAGCAAGAAACATTATTAAGTAGGTTAGATTGATGATAGAACTTGATCCTTTTATGGTTGTTTTAATGATTGAAACAACTTTAGTTTTAGTCTTTATATTATTAGTTATATTTATTTTGTCTAAAAATAGGGCTAAGGGAGAGCACTCTGCATCTTCTTTACTTATTGATAAATTACAGGATACTGAGAATATCAAGTCAAAAAAAACGAGAGATATGATTGCTGGCCACTGCCATCTTGAGCCTGGGTTATTGGATAATTTGTTGGAGGAGATTAAGTCTAGTGAACGACATTTATATCAGCAAATAATAAAAATTTTTTTAGCAAGGGATATTAAAGAGTTAAAAAAAATTGACCAGCATATAGATAAGGTTTCAGAACCTTATTGCAAGATATTAGCGCATGCATCAGGCAATGGAAACGAAGAAACTCAGATTGAAGAAAAAGTTCAGAAATTGAAGATAGAAAATGAAAGGCTGACTGAGCAACTCACAATTGCTATGAGTACTATGGATGAAATTTCTGCTGAATATACTCGCGTTTTTAGTGGAACCCAGACAGAATTAGAGTTAGAAAATAGTAGCAAAAAAATGTTTGAAATTTTTCAGAAAGCGAGTGGGCAGGTTAAAGAAATAACACCCAATCAAGGAGAGGGATGATGGGAGCTACTCTAAATATATTAATTCTTGAAGTCGCTATCGTATTTTTTGTGATTATTTGTGTGTTATCTTTTTTTATTTGGAAACGAAAAAAAACACAGGCAAAACAATTTGAACAATTGTTAGAAACTTTAGATAAACAACAGGATGAACGTAAACAAAAACTCTCTCTGAGTTTGATTGATGGGTATGCGTTAGAAGAGAAAGTGGCTCAGGAATCTGGAGAGTATATGGTTGAAGCTGAAAAGCAATTTATACAGCAGTTTATGAAGCAGCAAATGGAACAAACTACAATAGCTGGTTTTTATGATAATTTGTGTGAATTATTAGATCAGTACTTGTACTTTGTACCGAAGATAAATGAAGATGAAAAAACACCCTCTGAGTCTGTCATGCCTGAAGAGAATAGCGATGAATCTGATGAAACTCTTGAATCAGAGGCAGCAAAATTGGTTGAGGAGGATGAAGGAGAAGTTAATAGCAAAGATATAACAGAAGAAGTAGATGAAGAAACTGATATTATTGATACTAAACAGGAAATTGATCATCAAGAAGAAGTAAAAGAAGAGGAAGAACCTGATTGGGGAGACGCTTTTTCTGAAGCAGGAGATGAGATGGATGATGAAGCAAAAGAAAGTTACGAATCAGAGCTTAAGAAAGAATAAAGGGTCAGCAAGTACGAATATGAAAATAATAAGCATAGAATATGACAAACTTAAGCAATGTAATTAAAAGAAAATTTGATTATCGAGGGAAATCTAACCTGACTGATGAATGTGCAGTTAATTTAGATGAAATTGCTATACAGTTGACGATAAAACAAAAAGCAGAGGCAGATGCAAGTCATGATCTACCTAGTTTAGGCGCGAATACACCGAATAGTACAGAGCGAGAAATTCAAAGCTATTTTGAACAGCGAATGGCAGCTATAAACCGGATCGCTAATGACGAACTTAGTTTGCGAAATACATCTATAGCCAATACTAATCTTGATGACGAACGGGCGTCTATCAATAATTATACTGAGCATTCTAAATTATCATTAAAAAGTTTAGTGGCAAGAGAATTTAGGTCTTTAGAGCAATTAAAGCAAGAGTTTGATGACTTGCAACAAGAGTTCGGCGTTTTTCAGCAACAGAATAAACTGAGTAGAACGCCTCATTACCCTGACTCGCAAGTATTATATTTCGCAATTATTCTTTTATTTTGGCTTTTAGAATCTGCAGGGAATGGCTATTTTTTTGCCGAAGGTTCTGAGCTAGGGTTGTTAGGTGGGATAGGGCAAGCATTGATTATTGCTGCCATTAATATATCCGTTGCATTCTTTTTTATTGGTTGGTTATTTAAGTATAAAAATCATTGCTCTGTTTGGAGACAATTGAGTGCATATGCTGGTTTAGCTGTTTATATTATTTGTGCATTTGGGTTTAATTTGTTAGTCGCCCATTACCGAGATTTTTTTGCTTTCCATCCTGAGCAAGCAGGTACTTTAGCCGTTCAACGCTTTATGGAAACTCCTTGGGGCTTGTCGGAAGTTAATTCCTGGTTGTTGTTTGTTATGGGGATAGTGTTTGCTGTTATTGCATTTATTGATGGCTATAAAAGGGATGATATATATCCTGGATATGGAAAGTTACATCGGCGATTACGACATTTAAATGAAGAATATGAAGAACATCGAGACCTTATGGTGACAGATTTTGATGAAGTTCGTCAGGCTTTTTTGCATAACTTAGAAGATATGAAGCAAGCCGTATTATTAAAGCACACCCGTTTAGTTCATTTGGTGGAAGATAAGCAGGCTTTTGTCTCTGAATATGAACAAGGGATGGCAAATTTTACAGCAGCAGCGAACACATTAATCTATAAATATAGGGACTTTAATATGAGTCACCGTCAAACTCCAGCACCTGAATATTTTTCTAAAGATTGGGGGTCTACTCATTATTATAATTTACGAGGTGCTCATGACGATATTGAGCAGGTAGATCAACAAAAGCAGTTATTTAATGATTTTCCGAGTTACTGTCAACAGAGAATCAATGAGATTGAAAAGTTATATGTACTTTTTTTACAGCAATTGCAACAGATAGACCCCAGTTTTAAGCATAATATTCAAGAGGCTGAAAGTCATAATGCCTAGATATAGAAAAAGAAGGCGAGCTTCAAGAAATAAAAATTTGATGGGTGCTTTTCTTATTTTCTGCGTGGTTACAATTTTTATTATTCTTGCTTTTTTTCGTTATCAATTACAAGAAAATTACATATCAGTTGACCCAAAAACATTATGCCCTACTGCAAGCTTAAGTCCAAAATATGTTGCTTTAGTCTTTGATAAAAGTGATGCTTATAATCCCATTCAAAAACGTTTTTTAAAACGGTTTTTTAATCAGTTTAAAGATCAATTAGAGCCTGGAACACATATATCTGTTTATCTGATAGGCGGGCTCATTAAAGATAATATTTCTGCTGATTTTGTTGTCTGTGCACCTAGAACAGGAAAGGATGCAAATGCTTTTTACGAAAATCCACGACTTATTCGCCAGCGGTGGCAGCAGCAATTTGAACAGCCTTTAGATAAGATGATTGATGGTTTTATGCAAGCAAGTCTATCTGATTCATCGCCTATTATGGAAGCATTGCAAGTTGTTTCTCTTAGTGCGTTTCCTGTCGATAATAGACAGGTAGAAAAACAAATAATTCTAGTGTCTGATATGTTACAGCATACGCCTGAATGGTCACACTATAGAGGGCAAATGAAATTTTCAATACTACAAAAAAGTAAATATTATCAGAAAGTTAATACTGATTTACAAAATGCAGAAGTTAATATTCTCTATGTTCGTCGAGACGGGATGGAGAAAATTCAAAACAAGCGGCATGCCTTTTTTTGGGCGGACTATATAGAATCAATCGGCGGGCAAGTTACTTTGATTGAAAAAATAGATGGATAAAGATAATGCTGAATACTAAAGAAAAAAAGAAGTTAATCAATAATATCCGCAAAATGTTTTTGTGGGCGCTGATTGCAGGCGTCTTGGGTGTGGTTATACCGCAATATTATAATTATTCTAAACTCGCTATCGTATTGCCCTTAGTGAGTATGGTTGTATACACTGGATTTGGGTATTTTCGAAGTGTAGATAGTCTTTTTTTAGAACAGTTTGCGGATAGTGTTTATTATTTGGGTTTTCTATTAACTTTGGTTGCCTTGGTTATATCATTATATTTTTATCAAGGGGATAGTTTGGAGTCTGGTGTGTTGATAGCCAATTTTAGTTTGGCTTTATTAACTACTATCTTTGGTCTTGCTGTTAGGATTTATATTAATAATTTTCAGATTGATATTGATGGTGCGGAAAGATACATTATGTCGGGTGTTGAATTGGCTGCAAATGATTTGGTAAATAAAGCCAGATTGATTTCTATGCAGCTTGATGTGTCTCATCAAGAAACTCAGGCAGCAATTAGGCGGTCGGTGGATAAAGCATCTGAAGAAATGTATCAAACAGCCTTGAAGGTCAATCAGGATGTCAGAAATAATTCTGATACTCTCCATCAAAATATGCAGGAAATGAATGAAACGATGGTAAGCGCTGTTTCAACCTTAGAGAAAAACCTGCTAAATATTAAATTACCTGATGAAATCTTTGTGGATAAATTAAATGTGCCTATTGATTGTTTGATTCAACGGTTAGATGAGTCACAGATCCTTCTTAAAGAGTTGAATATACAACAAATTAGTGTATCTCAGGGCGCAGAAAATATTGCTGGGAGTATGAGGAAAACGGTTGCTGAAGTGAGAGGCGTAGCAAAGTCAATGGATTCGTTTAATAAAAAATTGAATGTAAATAGTCATTTAAACGAGGATTTGGTCCAAGTTATTAATGAGATGACCTCGTTATCAAAAATCACTTCGCAAATGACAAAAGACCTTGTTCTGCAATCTGAGCAATCAACATCTGTACTGAATAACTTTAGTAAACTAGCGAACTCTTCTGGCCAAATGACTGAAATATTTGACAGTATTGGTAAGGGTTCTCAGGCAGGTGCTAGGATCGGTGATGATCTTCAAGATATTGCTATTGCTTTAGCAAATACACGTGGAACAGTAAAAGAAATTTCAGATTTTGGTGTTCATGTTATTTCAAGTTTTAATCGTTTGAGTTCATTTAATCAGTTAATTGAACAGCATACGGTGTTATTGGAAAATATGGGAGAAGTTGCTCAGATGGATATTAATTTAGCTAGGCAGCATAAAATTGAAATGGCTGAAATTTTACAGCAATCAAGGGATTCATTAACATTTATGCAGCAAAATGTAAGGGATAATATTAGCAAACCGACTAGATTTTAAGATGGCTACAAATGAGCAAAGACGTTCCTTTTTATTAGGTATAACGCTAAATGAGTTGAGCTTTGTTATGTTTTTTTTAATGATGTTTATAAGTGCTACGACTTTACAGAAAACGAATACTAAGTTAAAACAGAAAACACAGCAAAATAAGCAATTACAAGCTGAGCTTATTAAAGAGATAAAAGATCAAAATCAAGTTTTTAAACGCCTCCAATTATTGGAAGCTAGATTAATTAAAGCTGGTAGTTTTTCCTCGAAACCAACAGAACAACAGTTGGATCAACTATTCTCTAGGATGAGGGATGAGAATGCTAAAGGTAACTTACAGCAGCAGTTGGCTCAATTGCAAGGTGAAGTTAAATCTCTGCAGCGCTATAAATTGTTAGATAAGATTATAAAGGATAGCGGTTTAGCCGATAGTTCATTTCATAAAATTGAACAGGTATTGCAACAGGAAAAAAAAATATCACAACAATTACAATTACTTAAAGGGCGTTTAGCTTATTCTCAGAAAAAATTAAAAAATAGTGGCTTAGGTTACCCTCCCTGTTGGGCTGATCCACAAAGCGGGGCTGTAGAATATTTATATACGATTACACTTTATGAGCAGGCGATGCTTATTGAGGCTGCTTGGCCTGACTATCGCAAAGTAGATTTAAACTTGATCCCTGGTGCGGAAAAGTTGGTTGGTCAAAAGTTGGATCAGCAACAAATGAGAAAGTTAGTTAAGCCTATTTTTAACTGGAGTAAATCTCATGAATGTCGACATTTTATACGAATAAAAGATCAGAAGGAAACCTCAAAGCAAGCATTTAAACAGCAAATGTTGGTTATTGAAGACTATTTTTATAAGTACTTGGTTCGCTAATGCCTTTAGTTATTTTGTGTTTGTTCGTGTAATTCAATATTTATAAGTCGAAGAGCCGCCAACACTGCTGCAAAAACCTGATTGGAATGAACGCCCCGAGTTCTTCGGGTTGAGGGTTCACAATCCCAAGTAATAATACATTCAGTCAGCGCATTGGTATGGCCGCCTTTGGGAATTCTTACTTCATAATCTAACAGAGCAGGTAAAGTGTAATTATGCATTTTCATCACTTTATTGATAGCATCAATAAAAGCATCAAAACCACCATTCCCAGAACCTGATGCAATATGTTTTTCACCTTTCACATCAACCCGTAAGCTGACCATAGCTTCTAAATTGAAACCACTAGTGATTGAACAATTAAGTAGTTTTATATGATGGTAATCTTTACTCTCTAAGACATCAGCAATAATAAAAGGCAGATCATCCGTTGTAATGGTCTGTTTTGAATCGCCTAATTGCACAATTTTAGATAGCACTTTCTTTTGATTTTCTTCAGAAAGTTCTAGGTCTAGTAGATCTAGGTTTTTTTTCAGAGAGGCTTTTCCACTCATTTTACCCAAGGCGTAACTGGTAATGCGTGAAAAACGTTCAGGGACTAATTTACTTTTGTATAAATCACCTTTTTGATCGCCATCAGCATGAATGCCAGCAGTTTGAGTAAATACATCGGCGCCAGTAATAGGCGTATTTGCTGCAATACGTTTGCCTGAATAGCTTTCTATCATATTGCTGGTGCGAACAAGGTGGCTTTCATCTATTGATAAGTTCATGTTCATTTTGTCACGCAAAACTACTGTTACTTGGGCAAGTGATGCATTTCCTGCGCGTTCCCCTAAGCAATTTATAGTGCAGTGAATTGAGCTAATACCCGCACGAACAGCAGCCATAACATTGGCTGTGGCTAAGCCGTAATCATTGTGAGGGTGAAAATCAAATTGAAGTTCTGGATAACGTGTACACATGTCATGTAGGCTCGAATACACTTCATCAGGTGACATAACACCTAATGTATCCGGTAACATAAAGTGGCTGATACCGACACGTTGTAAATTGTCCATTAGTCCAAAAACATAGTCGCGATTATCGGCGTAACCGTTTGACCAGTCTTCTAAATACACATTAACTGTCAGTCCTTTTCCCAAAGCATAATCAACGGTTTTTAATATATCGTTGGTATGTTGCTCAAGTGTTTTTCCTAGCTGGTCTCGGCAATGTTTTTCACTGCCTTTGGTGAGTAAATTAATAACACTTCCACCGGCTTCTAAAATCCAATCAACACTTTTTGTGTGATTAACAAATCCTAATACTTCAACACAACCGTCAAAACCTTCTTCTCTAGCCCATTCATTAATCCGTTTGACCGCTTGCTTTTCACCTTCAGAGACACCAGCAGAAGCAACTTCAATACGATCAACGCGTAATGACTGTAACAGTGTCTTTGCTATATTGACTTTTTCATCAGGGGAGTAAGAAACGCCTTGTGTTTGCTCACCATCACGTAGCGTAGTGTCCATTAATTGGATCTGTCTTGGTTGTATGGACATGTTATTGCCTTAAGGGAGGTGTTGTCTGGGGACAGTGTAGGGCGGACTTTAGTCCGCCATAAATCAATGTTGCAAATATAGCGGACTGAAGTCCGCTCTACAGTATTAAGCCCAAAGCCAAGGGAAATCTTGCTTGTGCTTAGTTTCATACTGATCAATAAAATCAGTTTGCTCAAGAGTTAAGCCGATATCATCTAAACCTTTAATTAGGTTTTCTTTGCGGAAAGCATCCACTTCAAATTTAAAACCGTTACCCGCAGGTGTGATTAATTCTTGATTTTCTAAATCAACTGTAAAACTGAGGCCTTCGTTAGCGTCAACCTCGTCCATTAATTTAGCTAATTGTTCTTTAGTGGCTACAATTGGCAAGATGCTATTTTTAAAACAGTTGTTATAAAAAATATCAGCATAGCTAGTAGAAATAATGGTGTTAAAGCCGTAATCTTCAATAGCCCAAGGCGCATGCTCACGTGATGAGCCACAGCCAAAGTTATCACCAACAACTAAAACTTTAGCGCCTTTAAATGCAGCTTTGTTAAGTTCAAAATCAGTGTTGTCGCTACCATCTTCGTTAAAACGCCAGTCGTGGAAAAGGTGTTTACCAAAGCCACTACGTTCTACTTTTTTAAGAAATTGCTTAGGAATAATTTGGTCTGTATCAACATTACTTCGTCTCATTAACGCCGCAATACTTTCGTGCTTTTTATATGCTTCCATCGTATTTATCTCTATTAAAGGGTGCGAATATCAACAAAGTGACCAGCAGAGGCAGCAGCTGCTGCCATAGCAGGAGAAACTAGGTGTGTACGACCGCCTTTACCTTGGCGACCTTCAAAGTTTCTGTTTGAAGTTGATGCGCTACGTTGACCCACTGTTAGTTCGTCGCCATTCATTGCTAAACACATTGAACAACCTGGCTCGCGCCATTCCCAACCTGCTTCTGTAAAGATTTTATCTAAACCTTCATCTTCAGCTTGTTTTTTTACATGATATGAACCTGGTACAGCGATAGCAGTAACGTTGTCAGCAACTTTTGTACCTTTAGCGACTTCAGCAGCAATACGGAAATCTTCAATACGGCCATTAGTACATGAACCGATAAAGATTAAATCAACAGGAATATCTGTAATTTTTGTATGGGCTTCAAGCCCCATGTAATTTAGCGCATCTTTACAAGCCTGGCTTTTAATTTCATCAGCAAAATCTTCTGGAGCAGGGATGATGTTAGTGATGCCTGTTACTTGTTCTGGTGATGTGCCCCAAGTAACTTGAGGTTCAATATCCGTTGCATTTAAAGTAATGGTAGTATCATATTCAGCACCATCATCAGTGGGTAATGATTTCCAGTAAGCTAAGGCTTTATCCCAGTTATCACCAGATGGAGCAAACTCACGGCCTTTTAAATAGTCATAAGTTTTTTGGTCGGGAGCTACTAACCCAGCTCTAGCACCTGCTTCGATAGCCATATTACATAGAGTCATACGGCCTTCCATAGAAAGCTTAGTGATTGCTGTACCAGCATATTCGATAACATGGCCTGTACCGCCAGCTGTACCAATTTTGCCAGTAATTGCTAGGGCAATATCTTTAGCTGATGCATACTTAGATAGTTCGCCATCAATTTGAACTAACATGGTTTTTGATTTTTTCTGAGGTAATGTTTGAGTTGCCATGACATGCTCAACTTCTGAAGTACCAATACCAAAAGCCAATGCACCAAAAGCACCGTGTGTTGCTGTATGACTATCACCACAAACAACAATCATACCCGGATGAACAAAGCCGTGTTCAGGAACAACAATATGAATAACACCATTGTTTGGGTTTTTCATATCATATAAATTAAGGCCATTTTCTTCGCAGTTGTCTGCCATGGTCTCAATTTGTTTTTTAGCAATAGGATCTGCAATAGGCAAATCTCTATTTTTAGTAGGAACACAATGATCCATGGTGGCTAAAATACTATGTGGGTTGCGCACTTTACGTTTTGAATTTCTTAATCCCTCAAAAGCTTGGGGACTGGTAACTTCATGCATTAGGTGGCGATCTACATAAAGTAAAGGGGCTTGACCTGATGCTTCAACCACAAAATGGCTGTCCCAGATCTTTTCGTACATGGTTTTTTTCATAGTATGTTCCAAAACTTTCAGCTCAGTTAAAAGCGTGTTGAGCAGGCGTCTATTGTGTGGATTGTTTAAATGTTAATTAACCGATCATTATCGCTTAAGTGATGGGATATTTGCAATAATATAAATGTTGTTTTATTGGGACAAAAATGTTGCCACATATCTACATTGTATATTTATAGGAAACAATTTATTCATTATCGGCCGTATTGTTTGTTTTTAGTGTTGCTGTATCATGTGCAGCAACTTCGGAGTTATTTAAAACTCTTTATTTAAAACATAGGAAAACAGAACAAACATGAAAAAAGATATAGCCATTGGAACATTATTCATTACAGGATTATGGGGATTTATTTCAGGTGCATTTATCATTTCAACCGTTATGTTTGGCGCTTCAGCTATGTTAAGTAATATCTTTTTAAGAGAAAGATTAGATTAAACCAAATTCATATACCTCCTCGTTGTGATAGCAGAATTTAAGACTGCGAACTTTTTAACCTTTAATAGCATTTGTTATTAGAGGTTTTTTTTACACATTAATTAAACATTGTTCAGTTATCGTTCATGGTGATTGGGATATTCTAAACCCAACATCAAACAACGCTGCTAAAGCAGGAGAAAGTCATGAAAATGTTAACAATCGCAATAATATTAATGCTAGTCCCTTTTGCAAGTCATGCAGAACGAAATAGTCATTTTAAACACAGAAAACATGAACAACAGCAGAACAATTCGTATTTTTGGCAAGATATTGAGCGTCGTCAATATAAACAACAAGGCCGGATAGAACGAGGTATTCATAAAGGGCAATTAACACGTAGAGAAGCTAAAAAGCTATACCGAGAACAAAAACATGTGGCTAAACAAATTAGACATTTTCAACGTCATAATCATTTAAGTCGCAGAGATAAAAGAGAGGTAATGGAACATTTAGATTATGTGAGCGATAAAATTAGAACTTTAAAACATAATCAATATTATGTTCATAGAGATCAGTATAAACATAAGAAATCTGCAAGACATGTACATGCAAATAATAATGACAGAAACTATTATAGAAATGATCGTTATGTGTCATGGGTAAATGATGATTTACAAGCGGGGATCTATTTTAGGTTTTGATTTAATGATTAGTGAAAATATTTTCAGATAGTCATATTTATGTAAATATGTAAGCTGTGAAATAGATAGTTGATTTATTATTAAAAAAACCAAGATAACTTTGTTGATGTAGAATGCTTGAAAAATAATAACAATTATAAAGAATGAAACCACAAACTGATTTTTCAAATTTTAAATTTCTTCGGGATTGCTTTCGTCGCGTTTTACCAAACTCTCAGGCAATTGCGTTAGCATTAATTTTGATTGTTGGCTTTGTGCTTATTTTTACTTTGTCAGATGTACTTATGCCGGTGTTTGCATCCGTGATATTAGCCTATTTGTTACAGGGTATTGTTAAAAAGTTAGAAAATAGAATTCCAAGACTGATTGCTGTTCATGTTGTGTTTTCTGGTTTTATTACTTGTTTGGGACTGATTATTTTTGTCTTGCTACCCATGGCTTCAGCTCAGGCAGTACAGTTAATTCAGCGAATTCCTGATATTATTAAAAGTACTCAGGTAGAAATTATGCGCTTACCTGAACTTTATCCTCAGTTTATTACGGAAGGAAATATTCGGGGGGTTATGTTTTCTTTTCAGGATGAGTTATTGGTTTATGGGCAAGGTCTTATATCTAACTCAGCCGCATCTGTAGTCAGCCTAGTTACTGCAATAGTTTATTTGTTCTTAGTCCCCTTAATGGTATTTTTCTTTCTAAAAGATAAACAGCCTATTGTTGATTGGTTTCTTAAATTTGTCCCTAGAGACCGAAGTTTGACCGTTAAGGTATGGGAAGAGGTGGATATGCAAATTTCAAATTATATTAGAGGAAAGTTTGTAGAGGTTTTTGTATTAGCTCTTGTCAGTTACGCGACTTATAGTTTGTTAGGCTTAAAGTATGCCGTATTACTTTCTGTTTTAATGGGCTTATCTGTGATGATTCCCTATGTCGGTGCCACTTTAGTCACTTTTCCAGTACTAGGTGTTGCGGCAATGCAATGGGGCTTTGTTGCTGATGAATTTATGTATGTTGCGATAGCCTATTCAATTATTCAGGCAATGGACGGGGTTGTGTTAGTGCCGCTATTGTTTTCTGAAGCTGTTAATTTACATCCCGTTGCTATTGTCGTGGCAATTTTATTCTTTGGTGGTTTTTGGGGTTTCTGGGGGGTATTCTTTGCCATTCCTCTTGCTACAGCTGTTAAAGCCATTCTTAATGCATGGCCGACTTTAGGTGACCTAAAGGTAGATACAGCCTTTTAATAATTTGAATTTACGCCCCACCCTCTTGAAAAAGAAGGCGAGAGGTAGTTTGTCAATAATTCAACTTTAAGAAAGTTCTTTTAGTTTTTCTAAAACTTCTTCAATATGAATTTTCACCTTCACTTTGCGCCACTCATATATTAATACGCCTTGTTCATCAATTAAAAATGTACTGCGTTCAATTCCTCTGACTTGTTTGCCGTACATATTTTTCATTTTTATAACATCAAATAATTGGCAAAGCGTTTCATCTTTATCTGACAATAATTCAAAAGGGAAATCTTGTTTTGCTTTAAAGCCTTCATGTACTTTTACGCTATCTCTGGAAATACCAAATATCACAGTATTTAAAGCTGAAAATTGTTCAATATTATCTCTAAAATCTTTGCCTTCTTGTGTGCAGCCAGGGGTGTTATCTCGAGGGTAAAAATAAAGGATGATTTTTTTACCTAAAAACTTTGAAAGTTGAAAGGTAGTTTCCCCCGTTGATTCTGCAGAAAAATCAGGAAGAGTCTCATTTATTTCAATTTTAGTCATATTAACGTTTGATGGGTTCGATAATGGCATCTATATTTAAAGAGTCACAAAAATCTAGGAACTCTTCTCGAAGCATAAGTAAGCGTACTTGGGGGGGGATTAGAATAATAAATTTTGCCGAAAAAATGGGTATTTCATTGTAAGGAGCAGGGTAGCTACTTGCATTTATTTCATTTATGCATATCTCGCGTTCATAGAAAAATTGAGTGATATCTTCTATAACGTTATGTCTATCAATAGATATAGTTTCTAAAGAATAAGGTATACAAGCAATTTTTTGTGTTTCAGTTTCTGGTCTAAGGGTGATAATTTGGATTTCAAGGCGTTTTTGCAAATTATCAAGCAGTGTTTCAATCTTAGAAATATGATTCCAGCTACCATCAGCTAATAAGTAGGTTGCAGTTGATTGGCCGAGGTTCGAAGATCTAATATCTAGCACAGCACAATTACAGTTTGAAATAATAGTTAAAATTTCTGCAATAAAGTGCGTTGATTTATTTCCTAGTGCCGAGATTGTTAGTTGCATAGAGGATATCCTTGTGTTTTTTGCAGTTTATCATCAAAAACGATAATAATATTGAATATTCTTTGGAAATTTTAATATTTTGATTAAGAAATATTATAGTCGGCCGACTTTTAGAAAGAAGAGAGTTATAATCTTAACAATTAACTAACACAATAGCTTGAAGACCTGTTTGAGGGAATTAAAATGGCAGATTCAAAAAACAATACAAATGACAGTTCAACTGATGATTTTGCAGATGATTTAGATGCCATGCTTAAGGATGCAGAGCCAGAGACTGATAAGCAGGATGAATTAATTGACGATGAAGATGTTATTGACCGTTTATTGATGGATGATGAGTTTTCAAGTGATGATGAAATTGAAAAACAGAAAGAGAATGATTCAGATACTTTAGATGTGGATGATTTGATCGACTCAACCACGGAAAAGAAAGAGGAGGTTGATGATTTTGCAGATGAGGATGAATTTGATGTTGATAACTTACTAGATTCTGTTTCTACGAATGATAAAGTCGATGAAAAAAAAGAGGTTAAAGAAGTCGCTGTTGACGATAAACCAATGGATAAAGTGATTGAACAAGTAGATGATGATTTTGATATAGATGATTTAATTGATTCGACAGCCGATAAAAAGACCGAAGATGTTACGGTAGAAAGTGAAGATGATTTTTTAATGGCTGATTTTGATATTTCCTCTGATGACGAATTAATGGAGTCAGATAAGGATGAAGTTGAGGATATTGTCGTTGATAATGAGCCTATAGAGGCAGTAATAAATGAATCTACAATATTAGATGATAACGAAGTATCTGGCGATTTTAAAGACGAGTTAAGTGCTCAAAGTTTAGTTGTAGAGCAAGCAAGACAAGATTTGGTTAAGGCTAATGATGCGATTACCCAATTAAATGCTCAAATGAGTCAATCAGTGGCTGAAAATGAGAGTTTAAAAACATTGCTGACTGAATTAACTGCAGCAACATCAGAAAAAAATAATTCAGCATTAGAAGAATTAGACACATTACAAAAAGAACAGCGGAAATTAAAAAAATCTATTAAAGAAAGTGAAGCGAAAGTCCCCGTTATTACTTATGTTGTTATGGCTATTGCTGTTATTGCATTACTCGTTGGCGGCGGCTTAGGTTTTGTTGGCTACAGTGCAAAGACTGATGCTGAAAGCTTATTGGAGTTAGTTTCAGCATTAGAGGAAGAGATAGAAATTATTACTGCAAAAGATACCACGAAAGATGTTCGTGAAATACACTTTAAGATTAATGAATTAAAGATAAAAGATGATGGTGTTGATGATCAGTTGTTAGGGATGATGAAAGAAATCCAAACCCCCAAAGCTAATAGTTTACAAGAAGTGGTTGATGACTTGACCGTACAAAATAATCATGCTCAAAAAGCGATTGAAAAATTATTAGCAGCGGTTGAAACTTTAGAGCAAAAAGCAGTTATTGCAAAGACCAAAAGAAGTGTTAAAAAAGCTAAGAAAGTTGTTAAAATTGAATGGGTTGTCAATTTAGTTTCTTTTAAACAAGCATGGTATGCAAAAAGAAAAGCAGAAGAATTCAAGAAAAAAGGAATTCTTTCAAAAGTTGAAGAAGTGACTGTGGAAGGCGAAAAATGGTTTCGTTTAAGAGTTAAAGGCTTTAAAAGTAAATATGAAGCTGCTGCTTATGCTGTTAAAGTTAAAAAAATACTTAATTTAAGTTCTGTTTGGGTAACAAAGGCTTAAAACTCATTTATTTGAGATTAAAGAGGATGGTTTTAATAATTTCTGACCCAATAATGAAAAATTATGTATAATGCGCATTCTTTAGATAGATGGGTGTTTAGCTCAGCTGGGAGAGCATCGCCCTTACAAGGCGAGGGTCGGGGGTTCGATCCCCTCAACACCCACCACTTTCTAAAACGAGACAATCCGAGAAAGACCTGAAGCCAGCTACCCTGCTGGTTTTTTTGTGCCTGCGTGTTACGTAGAGACCGAGGAAAACCTATAGCAACCAATAAAAGAGGGGACATATTAGGGGGCACTTTCCAGTCTGCAAAAGTCACATGCCCCCAAATGGTTTTCAAGCCACTAATAACGGGGATCTATGCCTTTAACAACAGCCAAATGCCAAAGCTGGCATTAATTCAGGAGGGAATAAAGCCTAAACCATCTAAGGGTGAAGGGTTTTATCTTGAAGTTACACCGAGGGTCGTACATATTGGAGATTGAAGTATAGGTTTGATGGCGAAGAGAAAAGGAAATACTTTAGTGATGGAGTGATTGAGCGGAAAACCAAGCTATAAAATACAAAAATTGATATGATATGCTTTCATTTTTAGGCTGTTTGAAGCATTTTTTGTGATGTTTTCTCAGTCTATTATTATCGTATTAGCTTTATTTTCCTGCATTTGTTTTGTATAAAGTCATATTGGTCGCGCTATTATTAACAAGTTGTACTTATGTTCAAAAGCCTTTGGATTTAAAAGAGGAGGAGATTGAATATGCGGAAGATTTGTTTAAACGTCAGAACCAAGTCACTTTGCAAGCTATGATGTTGTTTGAAGATGAGCTGAGTATTGCTGAAGAAGACAGACTTTCTGAAGCTGAGCTACAAATGCATGATCAATGTCGTTGGCTTAATGATGCCGCAAATCATGAAATTGCAGGGAAAAAAATAGACATTTTTTTTCAACGCCAAGTTCAAAAAAGCTTAAAACCTTGTGAGATGAGTGTGCAAAAAGTGGAGTCTATTTTAGAGCAGTTAAATTGAATCCTGTTTAACTACTCTAAAAAATTAGTTTTGATATTTGTCTTATCTAAGAACGTTCAGCGTTTAAAAGTGCAATAATCTCTTGAGTTTCTGGCCGTACTCCTCGCCAAATATAAAAGGCTTCCGCCGCTTGTTCTACCAACATACCTAATCCATCAAGACTTTTATCTGCATGATGGGCTAACCCCCACTTTACAAAAGCTGTGGGTTCGTTGCTATAAGCTAAGTCATAACAACTGCCGTTTTTAGCAAGAAGTGTGTCAGTTAAAGGAGGAAGGTCACCTGTCAGACTGGCTGAAGTTGCATTTAAAATCAAGTCAAATTCTTGGTCGATAAGTTCTTGATAAGCACAGCCCATAATATTGCCTAGTTGAGAAAATTCCTGGCTTAGAGTTATTGCTTTTTCAACAGTTCGATTTGCTATAACAACATGAATGGGGGATTGTTCCATTATGGGGGAAATAATGCCTCGACTTGCGCCGCCAGCACCGAGAATCAATATTTTTTTATTTTTTAAGGGAATATGATGATTAATCGTTAGGTCTGTGACTAAACCAATTCCATCAGTATTATCACCAAATAAGCTACCATCTTCTTGTAAAACTAAGGTGTTAACTGCTTTGCTAAACTGGGCACGTTCAGAAAGATTGTCTGCTTTTTGCCAGGCTAGTTCTTTTAAAGGTACAGTGCAGTTAAGCCCTTTGCCACCTTGTTTAAAGAAAGTGGCAATGGCATTATCAAAAGAATCAGCGGGCACGTCTTGAGCTGTGTAGTTTAATGTTTGTTGAGTTTGTTCTGCAAATAAAGTATGAATGCGTGGGGATTTAGTATGATTTATAGGGTGTCCAAACACGGCGTATTGATCAATTGTACTCATGTATTTGTTTTTAACCATTGAGCCGCATCTTTTGCGTAATAGGTGAGAATAGCATCGCTACCAGCACGTTTAAAGGCAAGTAATGATTCTAAAACAACTTGCTGTTCATCAAGCCAACCGTTCATGGAGGCGGCTTTTAACATGGCATATTCACCACTGACTTGATAAGCAAAAGTGGGGACTGCAAATTGTTCTTTTGCTCGACGAATAATATCTAAGTAGGGCATGCCTGGTTTTACCATAATCATATCCGCACCTTCATTTAAATCTAATTGAATTTCACGCAGGGCTTCGTCTGAATTAGCGGGGTCCATCTGGTAACTATATTTGTTACCTGCGCCTAAATTTCCAGCAGAACCCACGGCATCTCTAAATGGACCGTAAAAGCTGGAGGCATACTTTGCTGAATAAGCTAATATTTGGGTGTTGATAAAATTATGTGATTCTAGTGTTTGTCGAATGGCACCAATGCGTCCATCCATCATGTCCGAAGGCGCTACAATATCAACACCTGCTTGAGCGTGAGATAAGGCTTGTTTGCAAAGGACTTCGACTGTCTCATCATTAACAACATAGCCATCGCTATTGATAAGTCCATCTTGGCCGTGAGAAGTAAAAGGGTCTAATGCAACATCTGTAATAACACCTAAATCAGGAAAGGATTCTTTTAATGCTCTAACACAACGTTGAGCTAAACCCTCTGGGTTATAAGCTTCTTTTGCATCATCTGATTTTTTTTCTGCTGAGGTAACGGGAAATAAAGCAATAGCAGGTATGCCAAGTTGATGTATTTGAGATGCTTCTTCAAGGATTAAATCAATAGATAGACGTTCTACGCCAGGCATTGATGCTATGGATTGTCTTTGATTAGATCCTTCAATAACAAATAAAGGGTAGATAAGGTCATCGGGAGAGAGTTGATTTTCTCGCATTAAACGGCGGGAAAAATCGTGGTACCGCATTCTTCGCATGCGTGTATTGGGGAAAATAATGCTATTATGTGACATATTTGTATATATATAAAATGTGTATATAAAACAGTTAGTTGTGATGTAGTAAATGTCCTAAAATCGACGTTATTTACTTGTTAATGTCCTAAAAAAAGTCCTAAAAAATTAGCAATCATTGCCTAATTTCATCATACAAAACTTCGTTGTTCATATTATAACATTTCATAAATAATCTTTATGAATTGGAGCTGATAGTTATTAATAAATGTCTGAGAAATCCAGATGATTATTACAACCGAAATTTACTGGGTAAATTCTACAGCGATAAAGTATAACGCAAAAAAAATCCAACACGATAGGAGAGTAAACGTGTTGGATTTTTTAATATTAAATAATAAATGAAACATAACAAAAATGATTGATTGTTATGTAATGTATTTATAGTTTTGAAAAAACGAGTTTTAACTTTGTGTAACTTTTATAAATATAAGTATAGATAATAAAAAGGAGAAATAATTATGTTTATATTAAGTGTAGTAGCAATAATATTAGTAGCGTTTATAGCAGTTAAGAAAATGGAAACTGATAGTAGTTATATTGATAAATTGAGAAATGAAAATAAATTAATGAGTAGTAAATTACAGTTACTACAATACGCAAAAAATATTAGAAATGAAGAAGAACAATAATAAAAATAATAGGAGAGTATTTAATATGTTAACAAATGAAAAAAACACAGAGTGGATTAAGCAAGTTTTCGATGATTTTGATACAAAGCGAGCTAAAAATTTAGAAAAATATGAAATGCGTGATGTTCCACCAGTATCATATGCTGGTGGTATAGATGATGAAGAATACGAGTTACTTAGAATTGCTGATCTTGAGTCACGAGAGATCGAAGAAAACTATATGTGACATATAAATTAAGGAAAAAAAAGGGTGCTTATACTATATAAGTACCCTTTTTTTTGTCTAAAAAATGTGATGGATGTCTGATTGTTATATTTAATTACAAAAAAGCATGTATAACATTTGACTTTGTTATTTGTATTTTGTAAAATAATCCTAACTTAAACAAGCGGACAATAAAATGGAAGAGACAAAGAAGCAAAGACGGGCTAGAAAAGCTAAAGAATACGCTGATAATGTAGCGGATCGTAAAGCTAGAAAGGCTAGAATGACTGCGCTAAAAGAAGAAATGGATGAAATTCGGGATGTTGATAGAGTTAGTGATAAAAGCGATGAAGTTAAAAAAGCTTATCCGATTCGTATGACAATGGAAGTTCGTGATGATTTTGCTGATATAGCAAGTGAGCAAGGTATAACACAACAAGTTCTGATAGAACATTTTGTAATGTTATACAGTGTTGATAAGAAGGATAGACTAAAAATATGGGATCAATTATTTAAAACGAAAGAAGAAGTTGTGACGATAGAAGACGCAACAATTGAAGAATTAGAGAAGACTTTAGCACTTAAAAAATTGGAGATTGAAACTAGAAGAGCGCGGAAAGGTGATATTAAAAGCCAAGGTCTAAGAGATTTTTTAGACGGTGACTAAAAGAATTTTGGAGTAACAACGAAACGCTGACAAAGGATGTTAGCAACAATTCAAAACTGTAGGGATGTTCCTACGGTTAACGAACAATTACGACTAAAATTTGAGGATAAGTACGATGTACGATTTAAACGTAGAGGAATTGCTAGTTTTAGCAAAAAAAGAGCTTGCAGAAGGTATGGCTATAGCTGTAAGAGAGAATGATGTAGATGCGATTAAAGAAATTAATATAGTACTACAATATATAAAAGATAATTATTAAAGACTACTACCAATAGTCTTTAAGAGTGGGGTGTTATCCCTTTACAACAATACACGGCTAACTATAACACAGTTAGCCACTTTTAGGATAGTAAAAATGTTTTTAGAATATAAAGAAATTGTGACAAACGAAGCAAGATTATTAGCAAAACAAGCTAAAATGGATGCGCCAGATACAACAACAGCACTGGACGCGGTGATTTATGACGAACGTGGAAATAAAGTTGCCATCGTGGAAATTATTACCCCGATTTGGAGCGGTGATGAAATTTATGATGATGAAAGATGCTGGACGGAATATTATATCGAAGATGGTGTTAACGCTATAAAAATGGGCGGAATCATTATATTAAACGATTACTACCGTGTTCCTGTGATGTATAAAAAAGTGGTAAAAGCGGCTAAAACTAGCGGTATGGTGCTTAATATGGCTAAACAAATAGTAGATAATGATTGGGATGATTACGCTAATCAGATGAAAGAATTTGATGCGATGATAGCGAAAGATATTGCTGAATCTGAAGATATTGCTAAAAAGGAATTTAGAGTAGTATTTGTAGAAGAGTAACGATAAGGGGTTGAATACTAAAGGTGTAGGCTCTATATCATTTAGTATATGAGTTACAAGCAGAGTTACAGCAATTATAACAACAATAAAGCTGTAACTATACGTTATGTAGTACATAAATGTTTAAAAGCGTTAAAAAGTGTGATGGAGTTCACATAAATTAAAATAGTTTAAAAATAGTTTTATAATAAAATCAATAACTTATCTCTAATTGTATAAATATTGTACGATTTTTGGAAATAAGAAATTCTTAGGATTATAAATAGAAGTGTAATAAAGATAAAAGCATTATGGAATTAAGGTGCCAGCTTTTTGAATATATAACAAGAACAAACAGAAGATTTAGAAATGTGCGGAGCTATACTTGTTTAGCCACCTTAACCGCACATTTCTAAATCTTTTTTTTGGCTAAAAGAAAGCTGAAAAGGATGATAGCGATGGAATTAACATACGAAGGAAGACTAGCAATAAGTGATTTAGCAATGGCTTATATGCTACAGGAAGTAAGCTATAAAAATATGATGAATGCTAACTTTTGGCTAAACGTTATATATAAAGAGGTAAGGGTATGATGGATTTAACATTACAACAACAAAAATTATATAGAAGAGCTTTTGATGAAGATTACTATAAAAGAAAGGTTGTTAAGCCAATAATTGAGGTAGTAGAGCCTGTTATTGAGTTGATGATGGATGTGGTGAACAACACTAAACGAACATTAACTAAAGTTAATAATGATGATCATAAAATACATATTACTGTTTTTGATAACACGTTTGATAATACTGCGGATAATTCTTTATCGACAAACTGGCGCGAATTTAAAGAATTTATGAGTACTAAACAAAATTTGGAAACAAAAGAAGATGCGGTTAGTTTTAATTGTTGGCGATTTAACGAAGTGGATTATAAGCCAGCATTACATGGTGATGATACTGTAAAACTAGATGAAAATGGTAATACTATGATTGGTAGATATGCGGAAAATTGTATAGAAACAACAGCGGTGGTTCTGGATTTTGATGGTGCGCTTAGTATAGATAATGCTAAGAAAAGATTTAGAAAATTTGAACATTTTGGTTATACAACATTTAAACATAAAGCTAAAAGTATAGGATTTAAAGAAAGATTTAGAATTATCTTACCTTTCGCTGTACCAGTACCTACTGACCACTTTAGATTATTAACTAAATCTATTTTGAAATGGTCTGGTGTGGATGATTTGAGCACTTTATATACAGCACGTATTTATTATGGTCACGGATCACCTGCGTCTCGTCAATTTGATGCTGAAACGTGGAGTAATAGCGGTAAATTGTTGAACAGTGATATGTTTGATAAAGAAGTGATTGTTGATCACGGTTTCGAAAATATGAAGAAACGATTAGAAAGAGAAGCTAAAGGTGATACTAGTCAAGATAGTACACGAGAATGGCTAATGAAGATGCTTCCTACTAGGTTTTTAGGATTTGAACCAACTTGGGCTAGTGTAGCTAATGCAATGTATAACGAAGGCTTTACGTTGTCAGAATTTACTGAAGTTACTGTAGGTGGAATGATGAGTGAGAAAACGGCTAAAGATTGCGAAAAAAAATGGAATACGGTTAGAAGAAGTAGTAAAAAATTAGGGCTAGGATTACTTGTAAATATAGCCAGCGGTAAAAAATAATAATAATAAAAAAGGAATACTAAAATGATTAAATTAAAGAAAACATGGGGTGCTTATACTAAAGAAGAAAGATTTAATAATGAATTAATGACGGCTACTAAAGGTAAATTAGAAGCTGATTTAGAAAATTATGATGAATCATCTTTATATAAAAATGTGGTGGATCAAATTGCCGCTAATACTAAAGCGTTAGCTAAAGCTAAAGAAACTAGTGATAACGAATTAGCTAAAATAACTGATAAACAAGCTGGCGATAGAGCAAAATTACAAGCTGAAATTGATGAATTTTTAAACAAGGAAAATGCTGTTGAGGGTTTTATGCAAGATCACGAATACCACTACGTACAAGAACAAAATTCTTTTGCTAAATTTCACGGTAATCGATGGACGTGGCTAAGTAGTGGTAGCATAAAACAAGCTCATCTATTTTTACGAGATAAAGAAACAAGTGCTATTTTTGACCAAAAGTTGGTGGATGAAGGACGTTGTAATTTGAATAGTACTTATACTTTTCAGGATTGCGACAGTGATACATTAAATTTGATGCGTAGAGATAACTGGCTGGAACGTGTGGTAAGTGATGAGTATCACCCATTCTTCGACGTATTATTTGATAGCCTTAGTTGCGGAAAAGATGAAAATAAAGAACACTTGGAACATGTAATAGCATACAAATACGCACATCCAGAAAACTTTCTTATACCTTGCGTTAATATCTTTGGTGAAGGTAACGTGGGTAAAGGGGTGCTGATGACAGAATTATTACCCGTGATATTTACGACAGAACAAGTACTAAGTACAACTAAAGCCAACGTATTGGGTGATTTTAATAGTATGATCGCTGGTAAAACAGTGGTCATGGTTGATGAAATTACTACTAATAAAAGTGATATGGCGGCTTTTAAAGCACTTATTGGTAATAAAACATTTACAGTGAACCCAAAGGGTCTTACTCAATTCCAAGCGGATCAAACAGCATTATTTTTTACAGGTAGTAATGATGTTCTTAGCTCGGTTAGGCTGGCTGGTGATGGTAGTGATAGAAGATGGTCAATACTTAAAGTTACAGCAGGTAAAACACTTAGGTGGTGGCTGGATAAACACGGGTATGAAGATTATGATATTAAAGATTTGATTGATGTTATTACCGATCCAGAAGAGGTGGCGAAATGGTTGTATTGTATAAGTGTAAAGCATGTTAAAAAAGGGTGTCCAGTAGCATTACACGGTGAAGATTATCAAGACTTAATCAACAACCAAAAAACCGAATTGGCTGAACTCTGTGAAACCATTTTTAATGATGATAGATTTGTGGCGATTACTAAGAAAGATTTTTGGTCAATTTATCAGATGAAAATGAAGTATGAGAACCCAAATTGGCGTGGAAGGGATCAAAGGTCTACGATGGTAGAAGTAGATTCTTGGCTAACTAAGCATAAAGAAGAGGTGGAACTTTTTGATAGAAAGAATTTTAAAGAATATGAAAAGGCTAAGACTACGATTAGACGTAGAAATGTATATTGTTTTAAAATGAGAAATTGGAACGCACCTGTATTGAATGATACATGGTTGAATGAAGATGTTAAAAGTCAATTTATGGAATAACTAAAGAATCTGTTTTTTTTAGGTAAATCAAAGGCTGATACTGTAATGGTATCAGCCTTTTTACGTTTGAAAACCGTGATATTTAGCAAGAAGCCCAAAAAAACGGGTCTGTGCCCACTTTAAAAGGCAAAATGGGCATGGTCTTTTGTTATATAAATCAATGGTTTAGAACGATCTGTGCCCATTTACCCACTTTTTTTAAGAATTAGAGAAAATAGTTTTATATTTAAAAAATTTTAAAAATTTTAAAATTAAACAAAAAGATATATTATTTGGTGGCTATGTTGAAAAAAAGTGGGCTTTTGGGTTTTTATCGCTACAGACGTTGGTAGCCGTGGGATACAGCGTGCCCACTTTGTATTTTAAAGTGGGCATATGCCCGTTTTATACAAAAAGATAGGTGAGGGTGTTGGTTTTGCGTTCCTGAAAAATAAGGAGCGTGGGAACACTAAAGTTAGATGAATTAGGTGGGCTGAAAATTCAGCCGTCGTCATATATTAGAACCGTGATACAACTAAAGCTAGGGAAGTATTTTCCCCAGCTATTATGTTGATAAATACCTATACAACAAACAAACAAAAGGTAAATCAAAATGAGTATATTTAAAGATCACAACAACAATTTTAGTTCAACAAAATTATTTTCAGTAGTTGCATACACTGCTCTAAGTGTTGCTGTAATAGCTGACATTTTTATGCATGTTAAGATGGATGATACGTTACTGTATACGTTCTTAGCCGCTACGATATTCAATAGAAGCGTAAACAAAGCTATAGAGTTAAAATATGATAAAAGTTGATTTTAACTTAAAAGAGATGGACAAATCCACATTTAGATTAATTTTTTGTATTCTTCAAGTAGATCATTATCAATAATAAACCTTAACATTTTGAATGATGTTAGTGCAATAGCACTAGGTGGATTAGTTTCAGCTTCCCACTTAATATAAGTCCTGTATGGAACGTTTAGAAACTTAGCAAACTCGGTTTGATTCATCTCTAGACGCTCTCTAAGCGTGGTTAATTCATTCATAATGTAAGTGATAACGGTGATAAACTATCGTAGTATATCACCGTTTTTATGCTTAATAGTTAAGAGCACGTTCAACAAATCTTTCAAAATTATACTTACCATCTTTAGTAGAAAATAATATATTCGACGTATTATCGTACCTATGCAGATTTACTAATATATCAAGTAATTCGCGTTTATTAAGTGCTCGTACTTTACCATCAAAACATGGGGTATTAGTATTATAAGCAGTTATTACAGCATCAATTTTACTTCTGTTTATGATTGACATAATAACTCCTTAAAGTTCGTTAGCATTGGTTATAAACACATTATGATCAAGTTCGACTAAATCCCCATTACATTCCATATCACGACCCATTGCGTCATAATCAATATAGTTTGCTAAATGTTGAGGTATTTCACTACATTCTTCTGTTATTTCTTGAGCATAATCCGCTCGCGTTCCTTCGAATATAAAAACATTTTCTATTTTTTCTTTTGCTTCACTAATATTTGACGCGTAGTTATCTAGTATATATTCAAATAATGTAGTTTCATTTTCGTCTAAATCTTCTAAAGCTTCCGCTAATTCTGCTATATATTCTAAATTATCGTATTCATTTATTTGTATACTTCCAAAACCTTCGAAGTCGTGGATTGCATACTCTTCCGCATCATCCATAGGTGAAGACTTCATTATTTTATTAACTTCATCTTGTATTTGTTCGTAATCTTCGCAATCAATCCATTTACCGTGTAAAATTCTATTATTATAAGAAGCGAGACATGCTATATATATTTTTTGAGTATTCATAATATTCACCGTTTTTTAATTAAGTTTTTGTTAATGTCGGGTTAAATTATGACCATAGTGGTAAATAAAATCAATAAAAAAGATGACCATAATGGTAATTTATTTTTTATTTCATTATTAATCAATGATTTATAACTTTACCATAGTGGTAATTATTGGCATTTATTGCGGACAATAATATATAGTGTCGAATCGCTACTTTATCTCGGCTATTTTTCACGCTCTTACATTGTATACTATGGTTTTACAATCCTTCACAATCTTCACTATTATAAACAAATAGTAAACAATCATTTATTTTTGTATCACTGTTGGTATGGTTTAATATATTTGATAATAACCTTAATGTTTTTAAGTTGTTGTTTACTATTAGTATATATTTACTGTCTACCTATTTAGTACATTAATTAGGACATATCACAGTTTCAACAATCCCAACAGTTTCAACAATCCCAACGGTGATACGGTTCCAACGGTGATACGCTTCCAACATACTATTTTATAAATTGGATTCAATTGTGATACTAAAGTTAATGTATAACATTCAAAACATACCATAAGTCATTGATATATAAAGAGATAAAAAAGTGATATATACCAAATTTTTCGACCTCGCTCTATCTTAAAGACTCGTTAAAAATGCTGACTCTTTTTCACAGTTTTTACACTTTTTCACGATTCCACCATTAGAGATTACCACCGAATAATTCCACCATTTCCTATACTTTTTCTTATATTTTTATAGTTAAGAACCGTGATATTTGAAATGTATAAATACTATTAAATAATTACATAAAGGAAAGTATTATGAGTTTTGGTGCAAAAGGTGACAATGGTGCGGCGGCTAAACAAGAACGTTTGATGGCTGAAGATAAACGTATAGCAGAAGCTGAAGCATTACGTTTAGCGAATGAACGAGAAGACAGTAAAGCGTTATCAGCTAAAAAATCTTTAGCGGACAAAGAAGCTGCAAGGAAGAAAAAACAATTACAATTATCGGGTTTATCTGACGATTCTACTGGTTTGTTAGGATGAGTAGTTTCACTGGTAATCCATTCATGCCAATTGGGACTAAGAATACTAAGTTTTCAGGAAATCCACTCAAGCCAATTGAAAAACGTAAAGATACATCAGAAGCTACAGCGGCTCAAGAAGAGCGGTTAGCGGCTGAATCTAAACGTGCAGATAGAGCAAAAGCGTTAGCGTTAAGAAATGAACGTTCGGATAAGAAAGAAGCTGAAGCAAACAGTTTATTAGGATAAGACTATGGCGATGTTACATAAATTATTAGAAACAACACTTAAAGAAGATAAGTATCCAAGGGAAATTATACCTACTATCACTATTGATAAAAATCGTAGCGGTATCATTGTAATTTTCGAACCTGAGACAATAAGAAAGTCTTATTCTACTTTGAAATTTGTAGGTAAAGGTTTGAGTGCTGATTTCATATTAGACGTTATCAAGAAACGAATAACGAACAGCGAGCGATTAACTATAAAGAAAGTTAATTTGAATAAGTTCAGGGATGATGATGGATAAAGGTAAACATATACTAAAGACTTATAAACAATTAAAGGACGATAGACAAACGGTTGAATCTTATTGGCGTGATGCTTATGAGTATTCGTTCCCAAACAGGGGTATGTCATTAATAAACAATAGTGATGATACTTCGTCTACATCGGCTCAGAACTATAAATCAAAATTGTATGATACTACCGCATCAGATTCAGTAAGGTTGCTTGCTAGTTCGATGCTAAGCGGTCTTACACCACCAAACAGCCAATGGTTTAACTTACATATACCAACGTCTGATAACGTTCCTTACGAGCTTAAATCATGGCTAGAAGCGTCTTCTAAGACTATCTATCAAATGATACACAGCTCTAACTATGACAGTGAAGCTTTTGAGTTTTTCTTGGATATAGTGATAGCTGGTCAATGCGGTTTATATATTGAATTGAATGAAGATCAAGAATTCACATTTGAGTTCTGGCAACTTGCTGATCTATTCGTTGCTGAAACTTTGAATAGAAAAACAATTGATACGGTATACAGAAAACTACAATACACAGCATCCCAAGCGTTAGCTAAATTTGGTAAAAACTTACCTGATTTTATTAATGACGAATTAAAAAATAAACCTGATTCAACGAAGAAGTTTGACTTTATTCATTGTATAAAACCAAGGATGATAGATGGTAAACAAACGGGCGGTTTTACTGTAAAAACGATGCCTTACGAATCTACTTATGTATGTGCTAAGTCGGGATTTATAGTAAAAGAATCTGGTTATCATGAATTTCCTGTCGTGATACCAAGATGGTTTCAAATACCAAAGTCTAATTATGCGGTAGGTCCACTTGATACTGCGTTACCCGACATTAAAACAGTAAACAAGATCATGCAATTGGTTTTAACAAATGGTGAAATACAGATAGCACCGCCACTAATTGTTAAACGTGATGGGGTGTTGAATCCTAATAACGTGATACTTGGTGCTAGACAAGTAATGTTTGCTAACGATGCTAACAATATAAAACCTCTACACACTGGTAGTGATATGGCGTGGGCTGATAATCAAGTTTTAAGATTACAATCCCAGATTCGCAAGGTAATGATGGCTGATCAATTATCACCGCAAGGTAATGTTCAAATGACGGCTACTGAGATTTCTGTCAGAGTTAAGCTTATAAGACAACTGTTAGGACCTATCTACGGTAGATTCCAGTCAGAATATTTACAACCGTTGATCGAACGTACATTTGGTTTAGCGTTAAGAGCAGGGATATTAGGTAATCCACCTGTTGATTTAGAATCTATAAATTTTCACCCTACATACTTATCACCATTAGCTCGTGCTCAACGTCAAGAAGAGTTGGAAGCGATGGGACAATTTGAATCAAGTATAGGACAAGTAGCACAAGTAGAACCTGAAGTATTAGACATTTATGATTTTGATAAATCAACAACATTAAAAGCTGATTTATTTGGTGTTCCTGTCGATCTATTACGAGATGAACTTGCTATAAAACGTATTAGAAAACAACGTCAAGAACAACAACAAGCTGAACAACAAGCGATGATGATGGAGCAAGAAAATGGATAACGTAACACCTGAAGCGTATTGGAAAACATTCCAAATGGACACCGAAAGTAAGAAAGTATTTCACGAATTAACATCACTTTACTATGACGTTGAAAGTTATACAAAAGGTGATAGCCACGCTACAGCATACAATGAAGGTAAACGTGCTGTTATGGGCTACATTATAAATAAGATGAACGAATCACAAAACTCACCCAAGGATTAAAAATGGATAATGAGAACACAGAAGTAGAAGTAACAAACGAAGAAGTAACA
>Ga0105353_1000156_pt1 | contig 42333 bp, 42 predicted proteins | sample EN1Hudsemesocosm_2_FD_83657 | JGI IMG/M metagenome (GOLD analysis project Ga0105353, IMG submission 83657) | Methane-oxidizing microbial communities from mesocosms in the Hudson Canyon - EN10B Hudson Canyon | ecosystem: Environmental > Aquatic > Marine > Cold seeps | place: Hudson Canyon...
ACCCATATAAATAAAATATTGGACAAAGATAAAAGCTATTCAAAAACAATAAAACAGGCAGTAATAGCCATAAAAAAATAAAGGAAAAGAGATATACGTCACAAAAAAAATCACATAAGCTCAAAAAAAAGAGAAATAGATCACAAAAAAATCTTGAAAATTCAACGGCTAATAAAAAGGTGTTAAAGTTGTTCTGGCAGTGGCCGATTAAAAAGAAGATTTTAAAAACTTTTTCACAAACTGGAAATAAAGGAATAGATATTTCAGGGAAGCTAGGGCAGAAAGTGAGAACTGCTTCTGCTGGAAAAGTTGTTTATAGTGGCTCGGCTCTTAAAGGATATGGAAACTTATTGATTATTAAACATAATGACTTTTATTTAAGTGCTTATGCTAACAATCGGAGGTTATTTGTTAAGGAAGGGCAATGGGTTAAAAAAGGACATGTTATTGCTGAAGTGGGGCTTGTTGGGGGAAAGAAAGCTTCATTACATTTTGAGATTAGAAAAAACGGGAAACCGGTAAATCCTCTAAAATATTTACCAAAATAAATTTTAGCCAAATGACCTGGAGGTCGCAAATGACAGAAGAAATTGTTGAGATGGTATCATCTGATACTACTAATGGCGCATCTAAGATGCTGAATTTTGAGCTTAGTACTGATAATTTTGTAGAACAGCCAAAGCTAGCTAAAGTGGGAGTGGAGGATGCAAAAAATTCTACGACTACTGATGCTACTAGGGTTTATCTAAATGAACTAGGAAAGTCAAAACTACTCACGGCAGATGAAGAAAAAATTTATGGGAAACGTGTTTTAAGAGGGGATAAAGAAGCACGCAAAATCATGATTGAGAGTAACTTACGTTTAGTGGTTAAAATCTCTCGTCGTTATTTAAATAGAGGTCTCCCTTTACTAGATTTGATTGAAGAAGGTAATTTAGGGTTGATTAGGGCGGTAGAAAAATTTGACCCTGATAGAGGTTTTCGGTTTTCCACGTATGCAACGTGGTGGATTAGACAAACCATAGAAAGGGCTATTATGAATCAGACACGAACTATACGTTTGCCGATTCATATTATTAAAGAAATGAATAGTTATCTTAAAGCTCAACGTTTTTTAGCTCAAAAGCTTGATCACGACCCTCGTCCTGAAGATATCGCTGAATATATGGATAAGCCAGTCAAAACAGTGATTAAAATGCTAAAGTTGAATGAACGCGTTACATCAGTTGATGTGCCCGTTGGTAAAGATTACGAAAAACCTTTGCTTGATTCAATTTCTGATGAACAAGAGCAATCACAAACTGACCTGTTACAAAAAGAAAATATTAAAGATAATATTACGGGGTGGGTTCATCAATTGTCGGATAAGCAAAGAGAGGTTATTTGTAGACGTTATGGATTATGTGGACATGAAAATTCGACTTTAGAACAAGTGGCTCAAGAATTAGGTGTAACAAGAGAGCGTGTTAGACAAATTCAAATGGATGCTTTAAAAAGATTAAAAGAAATCCTAGAAGTAGGTGGTTATTCTTTCGAAGCAATATTTCAATAATATTTTTATACAAAATTGTTAGACCATAGCCAGCAATTAGCTGGCTTGTCTTTCAACAGAAGATCTTTTTAATAATTGTATTGTGATTAACGCAATGAATGCACCTAGAGTATCTGCAAGCCAATCAAACACATCAGCATCTCTATCAGGGACATAAGATTGGTGTATTTCATCAGATATTCCATATAAACTACAAAAAAATAAGCTCATCATAAACACTGATTTTTGATTCTGAGTGTAATCATTAAAAAACCGCCAAGCCAAAACTCCCATAATGAAATAAGCACCCAAGTGGTGTAACTTATCTTGATGTTCAAATAACATGGGGGTAGGAAGTGCTGATTGGGAAGAAAGCCAAAATATTAAACTGCAATATATTGTTAAAAAGGTTACATTAATTATTTTTAGCATGAGTTTTATTGAAAGTGAAAAATATTTTTACAGTGGCCGAGTTCTGTCTGCATCACCCAGAAATTGAACAAAAGATTGAAAAAACTCATATAGCAAGACAGTTAGCGAGAATAGGACAATTATCTTTTGATGAGCCGAAAGCCGCTGCTTTAATCAGTCAAACAAAATTTCCAACTACTCCCAAGTTATTACCCCCCAGAGATATGCCAAGGCGGGGATTAAATTCACCTGCAGGTAAAATCGCTTTTTTTCATGCTTTAGCTCATATTGAGTTTGTAGCCATTTATTTAGCTTGGGATATTTTATATCGGTTTAGAGGTTTGCCAAAGCAATTCTATATGGATTGGTTAAAAGTTGCTGATGAAGAAGCGCTGCATTTTACAATGTTAAGAAAACATTTATTAGAACTGGGTGCTGATTATGGCGATTTACCTGCCCACAGAGGGTTGTGGGATCATGCCGAGGAAACTGCTGATGACGTATTAGCGCGTTTGGCTGTTGTTCCTCGTTGTATGGAAGCAAGAGGGCTGGATATTACACCGCAAATGATTGAAAAGTTTGATGTGAAAGGTGACGAAAAAAGCGTTAAATTATTAACGAAAATCCTTGAAGATGAAGTGGGACATGTTCAAATTGGCTCTCATTGGTTTAAAGTACTTTGTGAACAAAAAGGAATAAATCATGAAACAAAGTATAAAGAATTAGTTGGAAAATTTTATAATGGAAAACCAAAAGGCCCTTTTAACAGAGAATTGCGTATAATTGCAGGTTTTTCAAATGCTGAAATTGATTGGTTGGAAGAGCGCGCATGAATAAACAAATTTTAGAATATCCGCTTTTTGCTTTAGGGTTTAGAGCTTTTTTTGCTTTAGCAGGGCTCTTTGCACTGATTTTAATTGCTTTGTGGTCGTCAATTTATAAAGGGGTAATAATTACAGATAATTATTACCCAGTAGTTTATTGGCATGCACATGAAATGTTACTTGGATATTCAATGGCCGTTATTGCAGGTTTTTTGCTGACCGCTGTAAAAAATTGGACGAGCATTCAAACGTTGCAAGGGAATAAATTATTCGGTCTTTGTTTGTTGTGGGTTTATGGGCGTATTGTTCCTTTCTATTCTGAGCTTATCCCTGATGAATTAATTGCACTGGTTGATTTTTCATTTCTACCCATATTAGCCTACTTTATTGCTCAGCCTATTATCAAATCAGGAAACCTGAAAAACTTATTTTTTATTGTCTTGTTACTAGTTATGGCTTTTGGCAATGCTTGTATTCACGCTGAAATTTTAGGTTTTTATGAGGGTTCAGCTGAGTTGGGCTTAGATTTGGTTGTTGCCATTATTGTGATGATTATTTTAATTATTGCAGGTCGAGTCTTTCCTTTTTTTACTGAACGAGGCTTATCTGGGGTTATGGCTATTCGCAATCCAGTGTTAGATCAGTTGGCTGTTGCAGCAAGTATATTGACTTTTATATTGCTCATATTTAATGTGAATGGCTTGATATTAACAATAGCTGCATTTGTTGCAGTCGCTGCGAATGTATTTCGTGTTGCGGGATGGTATGAGCGTAGAGTCTGGTATGTGCCCTTATTATGGGTGCTTTATTTAGGGTATGGCTGGATTATTGTCGGGTTTGTTTTTGTTGGTTTAGCTTCATTAGGGATTGTTCCTGCTTCTGTTGCTACGCATGCTTTTACTGTAGGCGGGATTGGTGTATTAACGCTGGGTATGATGGCTAGGGTATCATTAGGACACACAGGACGAGCTATGAAAGCATCAAACACCATTGCTCTTGCTTTTGTACTTATTAATTTTGCTGCATTATTTAGAGTATTAATACCTGCTTTGATGCCTGCCTGGTATAGTCACTTTTTAGTTGTTTCTGTTTATTGTTGGTTAGCGGCATTTTCTTTATTTGTATATGTTTACACGCCAGTTTTGAGTTCCTTAAGAATTGATGGAAAGGAAGGCTAGCCCTTTAAATTTTATTTTTAGAGAAAAAAAGTCTTATCTATATGGGATGCGTTTTAATAGCGTATCCCATATAAAGACTTAAAAATTTAGCTAAAGTTATTTATTTTCCATAGAACTAATAAAGGTATTCGCTTCATTAATTGATTTTTCCATAGAGTCAATCAAAATTGAAACATTAGACTCTATTCCGCTTAGCTCTTCTTTAAGTGATGAGATAGCTCTTGCATTTAAATTATGTTTTAAATACAGCACTTGATCTTTAAAGACTGATAATACAGGGTCTAATTTATTTTCAGCTTGTTCCATTGCCCGAATAAGTTGTTTGTATTGACGTTTTGTGTCATTAAGCTGACCTTGGCTATTGCGCTTTAATGATGCACTACTGTACTGAGTGATTTCCTCTTCCCACTCTTCGAACAATGCTTCTGATACATCCTCTATATCATCGATACGTTTTCTGACTGATTCAGCTTGCGATACGCTATCTTCATATTCATCATTAAGTTTATTGTAGATAGACTCTAAATCACCGCCATCAAAGTTAGTCACCGCAGTAAATTGTGCTAAAGCAGATTTGAATTGTTCTTTAGTCTCCTCTTGAGTATCGCGTGCTTTTTCAACGCGGTGGACCATCAGCTCCCTTTTTGGAATACCTATACTTTCTAGCCCACTGTAATACATGCTAGAGCATGCGGATAATGATAATGCGAATAGAATAAACAAACTGCGAGTGATAAAAGTCATAAATTTTCCTTCTGATGTAATTTGTATTAATTATATTAGAAATACTCCAGTTTATATAATCAGTTATAATTTGCGGTTATTTTAGATCAGCAGATTATTCAAAGCATGTCAGAATTACTCTCAGAAATGCAGCGTCGCCGCACTTTTGCCATTATTTCCCATCCCGATGCAGGGAAAACAACCATTACCGAAAAATTATTACTTTTTGGTGGTGCTATTCAGTTAGCAGGTTCAGTCAAGGGGCGTAAAGCTGCACGTCATGCAACATCTGACTGGATGGAAATGGAAAAAGAACGGGGTATTTCTGTAACGACCTCGGTGATGCAATTTGAACATAATGACTGTGTTTTAAATCTGCTTGATACACCAGGTCATGAAGATTTTTCAGAAGATACTTATAGAACATTAACAGCTGTTGACTCTGCATTAATGGTCATTGATGTTGCCAAAGGTGTCGAAAATAGAACCATTAAATTAATGGAAGTGTGTCGGTTAAGAACAACACCTATTCTTACTTTTATCAATAAGCTAGATAGAGAAGGGAAAGAACCTATTGAATTATTGGATGAAGTTGAGTCTGTTTTAGGTATTAAGTGTGCACCGATGACTTGGCCTATTGGTATGGGGAAACGCTTTAAAGGGGTTTATCATCTTTATAAAGATGAGGTACTTCTATTTAGCGCGCAACATGCAGGGAAAATTGTTAAAGCCGAAGTGATTAAAGGTCTTGATAACCCTAAATTAGATGCATTATTGGGCGACCAGGCTGAGGAATTAAGAGAAGAGATTGAATTGGTGCAAGGTGCGAGTCATGAGTTTGACTTAGAAGAATATTTATCGGGTGATTTAACGCCTGTTTTCTTTGGTTCAGCGATTAATAACTTTGGTATTATCGAGTTATTGGATGCCTTTGCTGAATATGCACCTTATCCTAAATCTAGAGCGGCTGAGCAGCGTGAAGTTTCACCTGAAGAGGAGGCTTTTTCTGGGTTTATTTTTAAAGTTCAGGCGAATATGGATCCTTCACATCGAGATAGGATCGCTTTTTTACGTGTTTGTTCTGGTGTGTTTGATAAGGGGATGAAAGTAAATCATGTGCGCTTAGGTAAGAAAATCCAAGTAAGTAGTGCAATTACCTTTCAAGCAGATTCTAGAAAAAGTGTTGAGATTGCTTATCCTGGCGACATCATTGGGTTACATAACCATGGAACCATCACTGTCGGAGATACTTTTACTGAAGGTGAAACTTTAAAATTTGGGGGTATTCCATTTTTTGCGCCTGAATTATTTCGTCGCGTCGTTTTAAAAGATCCTTTAAGAGCAAAAGCTTTACAAAAAGGTTTGGTTCAATTAACTGAAGAAGGGGCAACCCAGCTGTTTAAACCTTTAAAAAATAATAACTTGATTTTGGGAGCTATAGGAGTATTACAGTTTGATGTGACTGCCCACAGACTTAAAAGTGAATACAATGTTGAATGTGTTTACGATAATATTGCAGTAAATACGGTTCGTTGGATTAATTCTGATAATGCAAAAAAGCTGGAAGAATTTAAAATAAAAGCATTTGAAAATTTAGCTGAAGATGGGGGGGGATATTTAGTTTATTTGGCAACCAGTCGTGTTAATTTACAACTGACTGAAGAACGCTGGCCTGATATTATCTTTAGTGCAACTAGAGAGTTGTAATTGATAGATATTATTATTCCATAAGTTTTGACACACTAGCAGCTTAACTTTAAAGCTGATTTTCTTTTAAAACTGAGTTAATTGTTTGTGTTTTTTGGAAAATACAACAAACCCGTTTATCGCGTTATGGTTCAATTGGTTTAGTTATGTCATCGTTTAAAGTGTTGAAAAGTCAAAGTTGCTCTTAAATGGGTCTCTCCTGCTGGAGGGGGGGTGAGGAAAAATCAAACTATTCTCTTCTTTAATATTCTCTTATAAATCAAGAAATAAAAAGAAAACTTGAATTACATGCTATTTATTTTTACCTCACTTAAGTCCTCTCCAAAAGGAGAGGACTTAAGTGCTAACTAAATCCACATTTAACAGTGACATAGCTATTGGTTTTGCTAGAAGATCAATATATTTTGACTGTTTTTAAAATTTTTTAGTTCTCGTGTATTTTTTTAGAGCATATATCTACAATATTATTTTTTTGGTTATCTATAAATCCGACTCTACAGCCTATCAAATCAGGTTATAATATAGTATTTTAATGCTACTTCACTACCTGACATAATCAATGGAAGAATTTCATCGTATCAGCCGTCTACCTCCTTACGTTTTTAATATTGTTAATGATCTGAAAGCTAAAGCGCGTTCAGCGGGTGAAGATATTATTGATTTTGGTATGGGAAATCCTGATCAACCAACTCCAAAGCATATTGTTGATAAGATGGTTGAGGCAGCTCAAAGAGATGATACGCATCGTTATTCAGTATCTCGTGGTATCCCTCGTTTAAGACAAGCAATTTGTACCTGGTATAAAAATCGATTTGATGTCGATTTAGACCCAGAAACAGAAGCTATCGTCACTATCGGTTCGAAAGAAGGTTTAGCACATTTAGCATTAGCGACTTTAGGCCCTGGTGATGTGGTTTTAGTCCCTAACCCTGCCTATCCGATTCATCCTTATGGTGTTGTTATTGCTGGTGCAGATTTACGTCATGTGAAAATGGTGCCTGGTGTAGATTTTTTTGAAGAGTTACATAAGGCTATCGTTGACTCTTGGCCTAAACCAAAAATGTTGGTACTCAATTTTCCTGGTAACCCAACCAGTGAATGTGTTGAATTAGATTTTTTTGAAAAAATAGTTGCGGTTGCTAAAGAACATAATATTTGGGTAGTTCATGATATAGCTTATGCTGATATTGTATTTGATGGTTATAAAGCACCTTCAATATTACAAGTAGAAGGGGCTAAAGATATAGCAGTCGAATTTTACTCTTTATCTAAAAGTTACAATATGCCTGGTTGGCGTGTTGGTTTTATGTGTGGTAATAAAACATTAGTATCTGCACTAACCCGCATAAAATCTTATTTAGATTACGGTATGTTTACACCGATTCAGGTCGCTGCAATTGCCGCACTTGAAGGGCCTCAAGAGTGTGTGGCTGAAATCACAGAAATGTATAGAAGCCGCAGGGATGTACTTTGCGATGGTTTAAATAGTATGGGCTGGATAGTCGAAAAACCAAAAGCAACAATGTTTGTTTGGGCGCCTATTCCAGAACAATACAAAGAAATGGGCTCAATAGAGTTTTGTAAAAAAATGATTATTGATGCCAAAGTGGCTGTTTCACCTGGTGTTGGTTTTGGCCAATATGGTGATGATCATGTTCGTTTTAGTTTAATTGAAAATGAACATAGAACACGACAAGCATTACGTGGCATTAGAGCAATGCTTAAAAAAGACGGTATTATAGAATAAGGCTATGTCATCTACGTGTGGGTTTAGTTAGCTCTTAAGCCCTCTCCTGCTGGAGAGGGCTTTTAAGAACATATGCTGATTTAAGTGACATAACCAGAATAAAGATGTAGAGCGGACTTCAGTCCGCCAAGCTCAAGAAGACATGCGGACAAAAGTCCGCTCTACAAAATATTAGGAGTTTCAATTGAAAGCGGTAAAAATTGGTGTTTTAGGATTAGGTACTGTCGGTGGCGGTGTCGTCAACATACTTAAAAGAAATGCAAAAGAAATTTCTCGTAGAGCAGGAAGAGAAATTGTTGTTACTTGCGCTTCAGCCAGAGATATTACACGTGAACGAATTTGCGATACTCAAGGTATTGAATTGACGACTGATTCTCTTGAGATTATAAACAATCCAGAAATTGATATTGTTTTAGAGTTAATTGGTGGTACAACCTTAGCCAAAGATTTGGTTTTACAATCCATAGATAATGGCAAACATATCGTTACTGCTAACAAGGCACTTATTGCATTACATGGCAATGAAATTTTCGCTAGAGCTAGCGAAAAAGGCGTTATGGTTTTATTTGAAGCGGCAGTCGCGGGTGGTATTCCCATAATCAAAGCGATTCGCGAAGGTTTAAGTGGTAACCAAATCGAATGGTTAGCAGGCATTATTAATGGTACAGGCAACTTTATCCTGACAGAAATGCGTGATAAAGGCCGTGATTTTGCTGATGTCTTAGCAGAAGCACAAGCTTTAGGTTATGCAGAAGCAGACCCAACATTTGATGTAGAAGGCATTGATGCTGGACATAAATTAGCTATTCTTGCTTCATTAGCTTTCGGTATACCACTACAGTTTGATAAGGTTTTCACAGAGGGTATTACTAAAATCACCCGAGCTGATGTTGAGTATGCTGAAGAGCTTGGTTACCGTATTAAACACTTAGGTATCGCTAGAAAAACAGAGCAAGGTATTGAGTTAAGAGTTCATCCTACTTTAATCCCTGCTAAACGTTTAATTGCAAATGTTGATGGGGTAATGAATGCTGTTTTAGTTCAAGGTGATGCTGTTGGAGCAACACTATACTATGGTGCTGGTGCGGGTGCAGAACCAACAGGTTCAGCAGTTATTTCAGATATAGTTGATGTGGTTAGAGTCTTATCAGGAGATCCTGAACATCGTGTACCGCATTTAGCATTTCAAGCAGATGCAATTAGTGATATTCCTGTTTTACCTGCTGAACAAATACAAACAGCTTATTATTTGCGGTTAGGTGCAGAAGATAAACCAGGTGTATTAGCTGATGTTACAAGCATTTTAGCAAAGCACAATATTAGTATTGAAGCTCTAATTCAAAAAGAACCTTTAGAGGGTAATACAAGTTTACCCGTTATTATGTTGACACAAACAACATTAGAAAAAGAAATGAATGCGGCGATTGCTGAAATTGAAGCATTATCAACTATTACAGGCTCTATCAGCCGAATTCGTTTAGAAACATTAGGATAAGTCATGGCTACTCGTTACACAGGATTAATAGATCGTTATAAAAATCGTTTACCAGTAAGTGATGACACACGTGTTATCAGTATTGGTGAAGGAAATACTCCTTTAATTCAGTTACAAAATATCCCAAGAATTATTGGTAAAGATGTTGATATTTATGTCAAATACGAAGGTCTAAATCCAACAGGTTCTTTTAAAGACCGTGGCATGACCATGGCTGTAACCAAAGCGGTAGAAGAGGGCAGTCAAGCCATTATCTGTGCTTCTACAGGTAATACTTCTGCATCAGCTGCTGCTTATGCCGTACGTGCAGGAATTAAAGCTTTTGTATTAATTCCTGATGGAAAAATTGCTTTAGGTAAATTAGCGCAAACATTAATGTACGGTGCTGAAATTATCCAGATTAATGGTAACTTTGATGATGGCATGTCTTTAGTTAAAGAGATTGTTGACCATGCACCCGTTACGATTGTGAATTCAATTAACCCCTATCGTATAGATGGCCAAAAAACAGCAGCTTTTGAAATTGTTGATGAATTAGGTGGTGCGCCAGATTTTCATTGTTTACCTGTAGGTAATGCAGGAAATATTACAGCTTATTGGAAAGGTTATACAGAATACGCTGCTGATCAAGGTGATTTAAAAGCAGTAGCGACTAAACGCCCTGTCATGTGTGGTTATCAAGCAGCGGGAGCAGCACCTTTTATCAGTGGTAAAATGATTGATAATCCAGAAACGGTTGCAACAGCTATTCGTATTGGTAGACCGCAATCATGGGATTTTGCTTGGGCAGCTCAAAAAGAGTCAGGTGGATGGTTTGATTGTTTTGCAGATGAAAAAATATTGGAAGCACATAAAATGCTTTCACAATATGAAGGTATCTTTTGTGAGCCAGCATCTGCAACTTCATTAGCAGGTGCATTAAAAGATATAGCTAGCGGGAAAATCCCTGAAGGTAGTAAAATTGTTTGTACGCTAACAGGTAATGGTTTAAAAGACCCTGATACTGCAATTAATCAATGTAAAGACTCTCATCCTGTGACGATTGAAGCTAATTTGGATGCTGTTAAAAAAGCTATTTTAGATAATATGTAAGATTGTAGAGCGGACTTCAGTCCGCTATCCTAAACCTTTAATGTCTAAGTGAGTCTACCCATTTTGTCTATAGCGGACTGAAGTCCGCTCTACATCCCCTTTATCCATGCATATTGATACTTCTTTTTTGCAACGGTGTGTTAAAACACTTGAAATGTCATTAAAATTGCTTAATGACAGTGATAACGAGTCAATTCAATATGATATGTATCGCTCTGCCTGCGTTAAAGAGTTTGAAATTATCTTGGAGCAAAGTGGAAAGTTACTTAAAAAAGCATTAAAACCCTATTTTCATAGTTCTAAAGAAGCTGATCGTTTATATTTTAAAGATATTTTCAGGCACGCGGCTAACCACAGTTTAATAACAATAGAACAAGCTGAACGATGGTTAAAATACAGAGATAATAGAAATAATACTGCTCATGATTATGGTGAGGGCTTCGCAGAACAAACCATTGTTTTGCTTCCACAGTTTATTGTTGATGCTGATAGTGTAATTCAAGCTATTAAATTAGTTTGTGATGATTGATATAAGGGATAAAGATCATAAATCCCTGTGTAATATTGCTAATGAATGTTTTACAACAGCAATAGAAATATGGGCTTATGGTAGCCGCGTAAATGGTGAAAGTCATGATGCCAGTGACTTAGATATAGTTATTCGTACCGTTGATTTTACCCCCCTGGCTATTAACGAATTCGTAGATTTTAAAGAACAGTTACAAGCATCAAATATTCCTATCATAATACAAGTCATGGACTGGAATAGAATCCCCAAAAGTTTTCATGGCAATATATTAAAAAACCATAAAGTAATATACAGCACACTGTAGAGCGGACTTCAGTCCGCTATGCCATAAAACAAATTGGTAATATTTTTTATTATGTTTAGAGTTGCGGACTGAAGTCCGCTCTACAGCCAGTTAAGAGAACTATGATTGAGATACAGGATTATATAAATAGTTTAAATCAACGTTATCAAACAGGTATCTCAAGGGAACATAGTTATAGAGGGGATTTACAAAATCTGTTAGAAAGTTTGTTGATAGATATATTGGTTACCAATGAACCGGCTCATATTGAATGTGGTGCGCCTGATTATATTTTAACCAAGAAAAATATTCCTGTTGGCTATATTGAAGCTAAAGATATTGGGAAATCACTCAAAAGCAAAGATTATAAAGAACAGTTTGATCGTTACAAAAAATCCTTAGATAACCTAATTATTACAGACTATTGTCACTTTATATTTTATGAATATGGTGAAAAAGTAGCAGAAATTGCTCTGGCTGATATACAAGATAAGCAACTACAAGCTAAGCCAGAAAACTTTAAACACTTCATTGACCTTATCACTAATTTTGCCCAACATATCGGGCAAACCATCAAATCGCCAATAAAACTTGCAGGCATGATGGCTGGTAAAGCCAAGTTACTTGCTAATATTATTGATCAATCACTAACAAGTGATGAAGAAAATCAGCAAGATAGTAGCTTAAAGCAACAAATGGAAGCTTTTAAAGCTATATTGATACACGATATTAATGCCAAAGAATTTGCAGATGTATACGCCCAAACTATTGCTTACGGCATGTTTGCCGCACTATTACAGGTTACAAAGGGACTAAGCAACAAAGACTCAATGTTTTTTTAACCAACACCTTAGAACAACCACACCCCGATACAGGCACATTATTTGCCACTTGGTTGTCTAATGAAGCGACAGAAGCTAATCGTATAAAAAAAAGATACCCCTGTTATGGTTGTGATGGGGAATCCACCCTACGCTGTCAGTAGCAGTAATAAAGGTGACTGGATTGCAGATTTACTGCAAGATTATAAAAAAGATTTAAAAGAACGCAATATTCAGCCACTCTCAGATGATTACATAAAATTTACTCGATATGGCCAGCATTTTGTTGATAAAAATGGTGAAGGTATCCTTGCCTATATTTCAAATAATAGTTTTATTGATGGGATCATTCATCGGCAAATGCGTAAGTCACTATTAGAAAGGTTTGATAGCATTTATATTATTGATTTACACGGAAATAGCAAAAAGCAGGAAACCGCTTTAGGTGGAAGTAAAGATGAAAATGTATTTGATATTATGCAAGGCGTATCCATTAATATTTTTGTAAAAGCCAGCAATAAAAAGGGTTTAGCACAAGTTTATCACTTAGATATGTATGGTAAACTTCAAGAGAAATATCAACAGTTACAGGATAATACTTTAGGCTCTTTAGATTGGACTCAATTAGACTGTCGTGCACCAGAATATTTTTTTGTGCCTAAGGATTTTAAGGTACAACAAGAGTATCAAAAAGGGGTTTCTATTAATGATTTATTCCCAGTCAATTCTAGTGGTATTAAAACGCATAGAGATCATTTTGTAATTGATATCAATAAAGATAAGTTCAGTAAGCGTATTCAGTTATTTACCGATTTTAAAAATTCTACGAGTGATCTAATTTCAGAGTTGGAGTTAAAAGAAACGAGTAGTTGGAATATTACGGATGCTCTTAAAGGTTTTATATTTGAAGATAGTAAAATTCAAAAAATCCTGTATCGGCCTTTTTATTATCAATCTATTTATTATGACTCCTGTCTTATAGATAGAGGGCGTAAAAAATAATGAACCATTTTCTTAGTGGCGAAAATATTGGTTTGATATTTCCTCGGCAAGCAGCAACTACAAACTGGTCTCATGTTGAGATTACGAATTCACTTGTTGATAACAGAGTTCATTATAGTAATAAAGGGATCTGTCTTGTTTCTCCACTTTATCTTTATCCTAAAGAAATAAATCAACTAAAGAGTGATGCTACTTTAAAGGTAACCCGAACCCCAAATCTAAATCAAGAAATAATCCAACAAATTGAAACAAAATTAAGTCTATCTTTTACTCCAGAAAAACAACAAGACAGCAGTACTTTTGCCCCTATTGATTTATTAGATTATATTTACGCTATCTTACATTCGCCCAATTATCGTGATACCTATAAAGAATTCTTAAAAATAGATTTTCCACGCGTCCCATATCCAGAAAAAAACAACTTCTGGCAACTGGTAAAACTAGGTGCAGAATTACGCCAAATCCATTTATTAGAAAGCCCCAAAGTAGAAGACTATATTACTAGTTACCCAGAAGATGGTGATAATATAGTCAGTCGAAAAATCAATAAAAAAGATTTTGAACTAAACTCAGATAACAATACTCTTGGCCGAATCTGGATTAACGAGCAACAATACTTTGATAATATTCCTGTTATCGCATGGGAATTTTACATAGGTGGATACCAACCCGCACAAAAATGGCTAAAAGATCGACGGGATAGAGAACTAAACTACGATGATATTTTGCACTACCAAAAAATAATAGTCGCCCTAAGTGAAACCCATAAAATAATGAAAAAAATAGATGAATTATTGTAGAGCGGACTTCAGTCCGCTATGAGCAAAGTATATGACGATAGGAATAGGGCGGACTGAAGTCCGCTCTACAATTTTAATGCTGGAGGTGGTTTATGGGATATGAGAATTTAACGAAGGGTAGAGTATCTGAGTTAGGTAGAGCTTATTCTATTACGATAGTTACAGAAAATCGTATCCCTCATTTTAATGATTTTTATCTTGCCCGCTTTTTAATTAAATTTATGAATAAATTTGAAAGCTCAGGAAAAATAGAGTTGTTAAGCTGGGTTTTAATGCCTGATCATTTACATTGGTTATTTGTGATAAAAGAAACTAGCTTATCTGAAATTATGCGTGTTTTTAAAGGGACGAGTAGTCATTCAATAAAAGGATTATTAAATTGGCAAGGTGCTTTTTGGCAAAGAGGTTTTTATGATCATGCTATTAGAGGTGATGAAGATTTAAAACAGCTTTCAAGGTATATAGTTGCAAACCCATTAAGAGCAGGTTTAGTTAAATCAATTGCGGATTACTCTCATTGGGATGCAAAGTGGCTGTAACAACAGCTGTAGAGCGGACTTCAGTCCGCTGTGGTTTTACGGCTAATAAAAGTATTGTAATTTTTATTGCGGACTGAAGTCCGCTCTACAGGGTTTATTTATGTATCATCAAGGCGTTCAAAAAAAAATAGTTCCCAGACCTGCAGGTAAGAACAAATCACATCTAAAAGATATTGAACCTATTTTATCGGGTATTTTTTCTAGTCGTGGCATCACAGAAAATCAACAATTAGAGAGAACTTTAACAAACCTCCCTTCACCTTGGCTTTTGTCAGGAATGGAAGAAATGGTTGAGCATTTAATTACTGCGATAAAACAGCAACAGAATATTAGTATTGTGGCTGATTTTGATGCGGATGGGGCGACGAGTTGTGTGGTGGGAATTAAAGGCCTTGAGCTCTTAGGGGCGAGTCATGTTTCTTATGTTGTCCCTAATCGCTTTGAATATGGTTATGGTTTAACGCCTGAAATTGTTGAGTTAGTTAAAAAGCAAAAACCTGATGTTATTATCACCGTTGATAACGGTATTTCAAGTCTGGATGGGGTTAAGGTTGCAAAAGAATTTGGTATAAAAGTTTTGGTGACAGACCACCACCTGCCAGGTGATGAGTTACCTGATGCGGATGCTATTGTTAACCCAAATGTAGTCGGTGATAAATTTCCTAGCGGCAATATTGCAGGTGTAGGTGTCATTTTTTATGTATTGATGGCATTAAGAAGCCGGTTACGAGAACAAAAGTGGTTTGAGCTGAATAATATTGATCAACCTAATCTTGCGCAATTATTGGATTTTGTTGCTTTAGGGACAGTAGCTGATGTGGTTGCCTTAGACCAGGTTAATCGTATTTTGGTACATCAAGGTTTACTGCGAATCCGTTCTGGCCAAGCCCACCCAGGTATTTTGGCATTAATTGAGCAGTCGGGTAAGCAATACCAATCACTCACATCTACTGATATTGGTTTTGCATTGGGGCCAAGAATTAATGCGGCTGGGCGTATGGATGATATGTCTTTAGGTATCCAATGTTTACTTACCGATGACTTGTCTTTAGCTAAAGAGATGGCTGAACAGTTGGATGAGTTAAATAAAGACCGAAAAGATATTGAAGCTCAAATGAAAAGTGAAGCCATGTCTTTGCTTAAAGATATGCAGATGTTAGAAGAGCATCATTTGGCTGCGGGTATTTGTTTATTTGATAAATATTGGCATCAAGGTGTTAATGGTATTTTAGCTTCTAGAATTAAAGATCGCTTACACCGTCCAGTTGTAGCTTTTGCTCCTACAGATAATGGTGAAATTAAAGGGTCTGCTCGTTCAATTCCTGGTGTGCATATTCGAGATGTTTTAAGTGAAATTGCTGTTTTACATCCTCAAGTATTAAGCAAATTCGGTGGTCATGCAATGGCTGCGGGCATGTCTATTAAAATGCATGATTACCCAGTGTTTGCTTTAGCGTTTGATGAAGTTGTGGCAAGGCATTTAGATAAAGTAGACCTTGAACAGAAAGTTTTGTCGGATGGAAAGTTGACTGAAAAAGAGATTACAATGGAATTTACTCAACAATTGAGTGATGTAGGGACGTGGGGACAAGAGTTTCCTGAACCTGTTTTTGATGGTGTTTTTGATGTTATTCAATGTCGAATTGTTGGGCAACAACATTTAAAGTTTGTACTGAGATTCCCTATGGGAGACTTGCTAATGGATGCTATTTGCTTCTTTGTTGATAAGCCTGAAAACTGGTTGGGTACGCGATCAATTAAAGCGGCATATAAATTAGATATTAATGAGTTTAGAGGTAGTAAAACAGTGCAGTTGATGTTGCAGTATATTGAGAAAATAACTTAACTCCTTTGTGGTTCTTTGCTTGGCACAGTTTACTTTAAAAAACTAAGGCTGAGTTTTGTCGGATGGTTGTGGTTTTTTAGATCCTATAAGGATAATGTTTGACTGAGTAGTCCTCCACCTACAATAGATATTAATGCATTATTAATAGGCTGTAATTTATTTTTTGAGGAGTGTATAAAAAAGGGAGGAGATAAAAAATAATAACCGAGTCCTTTACTTGGTATGAACATTAGAATATACTAATACCATGAATTGCTTAATTAGGTTTATGCAATTTATATCACTGTATTCAATAATCCAAGAGGGGATGAAAATGAAGTCTAAAATTTTACTTGCTACAGCACTAATGACATTAGTTGTTGGGTGTACTACAACAGCGACAGAAAAAGGTATTTCAGTTACTGAAGCTCCCAAACTTTATAACGAAACTTTAAACCCACGCCAAAAAGAATATGATAATCACTTAGGTTTTAATGATCTACATATTCAGGCTATTAGACATTTAAAGCCAGGTACACATGATGTACATGATCCTGATTTACAAACAATTGTTCATCACCATTGTAAAGCTTACGAAGATTCAACTTTAATTTGCTTAATGTTTCATACCGGCATGAAAGACCAAGATAAGCCGATGGGATTTGAATATATCATCACAACAGCTCAGTTTAATAAATTACCAGAAGAAGAGAAGCAATATTGGCATTATCACGAAGAAGAAATTCCTCGTGCACATGCGAGTTTCCCTGATTTAACAGCAGATGAAGCCGCTAAGATTTTACCAGCGGTCAACGAAACTTACGGTAAAGTTTATTATTTTAAAAAGCCACATGACAAAATGCCACTGGGCGAACCATATATCTTAAAAGTACAGGATATGCCTGTACAAGATTAATTTATATTTGAAATCATGATGTAAACTTAAAAACCAGCAGAAACTTTGCTGGTTTTTTTGTAGAGGGGGAATGCAATGTATAAAAACCTAATAATAAGTCTAGTCACTTTATTTTCTAGCTTTTCTTATGCAAACCCAACATTGGGATTGCCTCCATTACCAATTCCTGCTGACAATCCTCAAACAGTGGAGAAAATTAAGCTAGGGCAATTATTGTTTAATGATTCCAGGTTTAGCGATGATGGAACAGTTAGTTGTGCAAATTGCCATCATAGTGACAAAGCTTTTACTGATGGATTAGCTGTAGCAAAGGGCATTAATCAGCAAACAGGTGTTAGAAATGCACCTACTGTTATAAATTCTGCTTTCTATGAAACCTTATTTTTAGATGGGCGCGCCAAAAGTCTTGAAGAGCAAGCTCTAGGTCCATTTTTAAACCCAGTAGAACATGGCTTAACTGATTTTAATAAAATCATTGAAGTTATTCAGAATGATATTCAGTATATACAGCTTTTCTATCAAGTCTTTAATATTCAAGCTGAAGAAATCACTATAAACCATGTTGCCAAAACTATTGCTAGTTTTGAGCGTACTTTAGTTTCAGGTAATTCTTTATTTGATCAATATTATTTTGGTAGAGACCATTCTAAATTGACTGAAAGCGAAGCAAGAGGAATGAGGGTATTTAGGCGTAAAGGAAATTGTGCTAATTGTCATGAAATATCGTGGGATAACGCACTATTTATGGATAATAAATTTTATAATATCGGAATAGGGTTTGAGAGAATAAAAGACCAAGTTGATAATATTATTTCCAGTCTCAAGCAAGGTGAAAGTATAGAATCATTAGAACTAAGTCCCGAGCAAGTTTCTGAGTTAGGGCGGTTTAATGTCACTCGTATAATTTCTGATATAGGTAAATTTAAAACCCCGACTATACGAAATATTAATTTAACAGCCCCTTATATGCATGATGGAAGCATAAAAACATTGGAAGAAGTAGTTGATTATTATGATAAAGGCGGAATAAGTAGTCGATTTACAGATGCTGCGATTTTCCCTTTAAACTTTACTGAGCAAGAAAAAATTGATCTCGTGGCATTCATGAAAGCCTTAACAGGTTCTATGTGATAGTTATTCGTATAGTTCGTTTTAGTTAACCGTGCTTGAGCCGCATTTTTTTATAAGATTAAGCGGTAATAAAAGAGTGTGAACTTCCACTAATTTTTTAATGTTCTCTTTCACTATATTTGTTTTAAGCATTTTAATTAATAGTGAGAAAAACAATGAGTGATTTAAATAAAGATATTTTGGTTAGTGGTTTATTTGTTACGGGTGCTTTTGGTTTTTTAAGTGGGGCATATATTGTCTCTTCAGCAATACTTGCGAGTGTTGTCGTTGTTAATAGTTTAAGACTGAGTTCAGATTGAATTTATCAGGCCTGTGCCATTGTCCTAAGGAACCTCTGATCAAGTCCAATTATTTTTAGCTTGCTCTAAAACGGCTGATATTTTTTCTGCGCTAAATTATAACCAACTTAATCAAGAGGCTCCTTAATTGATAAATAAGATGGTATTATTTTGACATTTTAAACTGCGAAGCTTTAAGTTCATGCCGATCGAGTAATCTGTAGAACTCAGTTCGGTTTCGTTTAGCTAATTTAGCCGCTTTGGTGACACTGCCATTCGTTAATTGAAGTAGTTTAATCAAATAGTCACGCTCAAAATTCTTTTTAGCATCATTAAAACTGATTAATGTGGTCTGCTTTTCTTGTAATGCTTTCTCAACAAGGCTAATGGGAATTATGGGTGTCGAGGTGAGTGCGCAAACATGCTCAATAACATTTTTTAATTGTCTAACATTACCTGGCCATTTGTAGGTAATTAATAGTTCCATCGCTTCAGTTGAAAGTCCTTTGGCAACTGAATAATCTTTTGAAGGATTAGTCGCAATAAAGTGGGTAGCTAATAAGGGGATATCTTCTAGTCTATCTGTTAAATTGGGTATTAAAAGGTTCACAACATTTAATCGATAATATAAATCTAATCTAAATGTTCCTTCTTCAGTCATTTTTTTTAAGTCTCTATGACTCGCAGAAATAACTCTCACATCAACTTTAATTATATTGTTAGAACCAACAGGTCTAAGCTCACCTTCCTGAAGAACACGTAATAGTTTTACTTGGAAGGCAGGGGACATATCACCAATTTCATCTAAAAAAAGACTACCACCATCCGCAGCTTCAAATAAACCTTTACGATTTGAAGATGCGCCAGAAAATGCACCTTTACAGTGACCGAATAACTCAGATTCTAATAAATCTTCAGGAATAGCACTACAGTTTACTGTGACAAACTCTTTATTGCTACGTGGACTTCTTTTATGAATTGCTTTGGCAATCAGTTCTTTACCTGTGCCACTTTCACCTTGAACATAAACACTAATATTACTGAAAGCAACACTTTCAACTTCTCTCAATAAATTTTCTATAACAATGCTTCGGGTAATAATATCTTCTGACCAAGATTGTTCTTTTTTTAATATTTTTCCCGGGGTCTGATTAATATTTAATGCTAAAGCTTTTGTTGTTAATTCAACAAGCTCTTTACTATCAACAGGTTTTGTAAGAAAACCAAATAAGCCTTCATTTGTAGCAGCCACAGCATCTTTTATAGTGCCGTGAGCGGTAAGAACGATAACGGGAATAGATGGGTAGAACTCCTTTATATGCCCAAATAATTCGAGACCATCCATTTCTTTCATTCTTAAATCTGTAATAACCAAATGAGGAAGATAACTGGGGATTATTGCGACAGCCTGTTCTGCACTTTCTGCTGTATTAACCTCAAGACCTAAAGACCGTAAGCGAAGTGAGAGTAGCTTTAGTATACTTGTATCATCATCGACCAGTAATATTTTATGTTCCTGTTGCTTATTTTCTTTTTTTTCACTCATCGCAAAGTCTTTTTATTAATAGTGGTTTCTATAACTTTTAAAGCTTGTATTTTAGAGATAATAGTCTGTAACTCAGTTTCAGTTTTATTTAACTTAATTTTCAAACTATTGTATTTTGATTTTATTTTTTTATTATTTGATTGAAGATAAGATAATTTTTTTAATAGTTTAATTTGATTCAGGTTTACACTATATAAAGGAGATGATTCTTTAATTTTGGGTTTTATAAACTCTAATAGTACTCGCTTTTTCTTTAAGGAAACACAGTTAAAACTGTCATTAAAAGAATAAGCAATAAACCATGCTGTTTTCCAATTATTATGTTTTTTATAAGCGAGTTTTAATCGATTACAAAGGGTTTTTTTCTTATCTGTTGGGTAATGACTATATTGATTACTTTGTTTTAATAACAAATATATTTCATCTTGCTCTAATTTATTCTCTTGTTCTAATTTATTATCGTGTTTTGTAGAGTCACTTAAAAGGGGAAACTTAAATCCTTTAAGGCTTTCACAGCCTTGAGATGTAAAAAGCACAAAAATAAAGATGAACTTAATTAATTTTGGCATTAAACTGTTTTTGTCTTAGAGGTAAATGGATAGAAAAACGAGCGCCACAATAGCTCTTTGTTTTTGGTAATAATTTGATGCTTCCATGATGGACATCCAGATAATGCTTTACCAACGTAAGACCAAGCCCTGACGCTTTAATTTTCCAGTCAGATGATGGCGCCCCATGAAAAAAGTCTTTAAACATTAAGGGCTGTATTTTTTTTGGTATTCCTGGTCCTTGGTCTTCAACTATAAGGGTTGTCTGGTTCTCAGAAGAACTCAATATTAATTGTATTGAGCAGTTTGGGGGGGAAAACTTAACTGCATTGGAAAAGACATTACTAATAATAATTTTTAATTTCTCATAATCAGCACTGATTTGAATGGGTTCAAGATGAGTTTCTAAGGTAATGCTTTTACTTCTAAGCAGTAGCTCATAATCATTTGTTATATGGGTGATCAAGGATTCTAATTTAAAAGTAGAACAATTAAAAACAACTTTTGTTGAGATGGTTCTTTGATACTCTAACAAATTTTCCACTAAATCATTGATGTTGATATTGCCGATTTTCATTAGTTGAATAATTTCTTGTTGTTCAGTATTCAGGATGCCAACAACATTTTCGGACAACAAATCTGTTCCTTCTTTTAGAGTGGCTAATGGTGTCTTAAGTTCATGGGAAACATTCCTAATAAATTGTTGTTTTTCATTTTCTAAATTTTCTAGTTTTACTCTTAACCATTCGAGATGCTCGCCTAAAATTTGTAAATCTTTGGGGCCTCTAATTGCAATGGATTGTTCAAACCCTTCATCGCCTAAAGTGCGGATGGCTCCAGAGAGATCATTAAAAGGTCTTATTAATAAAACGACAAAACGTAAAGATAGTAAAAGTGCAAAAAAAATACTGATAATGGCTAGATAAACAATTTGCAGGGTAACTGTTTCGGCATCAACAGATAAAGCGGCTGCTTTGGTTGAAACTCGAGTTTCAGCTTCAGACAATAGAGTTCTTGCTTGTTGGGTTAATTGATCAAATGCATTTAAATCTTCTTGAGTTAGAGCATTATTGTCTTCTTGCAACTTGGAAATGATATAGGCATTAAGAGAGGATTCATTATCCGTTAGTAACATTAATTGTTTAATGAGTTCTTCACCCATTTCTTGTTGTTTTAGTGCGTTCATTTGCGCTAAAAATTCTGTTCTATTTTGTTGATATAGATTATAAAAAACGGACACCCCAAATAAAGGAATTTGTCTAATATTACGTTCCATTGATGTCAGCCGTTCTAGAATAATACGGGTGCTTTCTGTTTCATGAACAGCTTTAAATAAAGTAGATTGACTTTTATCAGCATAATTATCCATTTCAAAAACGGTATAAAAGATTGAAAAAATTAAAGGCAGGCTTACTATAAAAAAACTAGTTAATGCCCATTGCTTAAGTGAACCTTTATTGAATGATTTAGTGAATAACTTTTAAATTTGCACAAGGTCAGGTTATATAAGCATTTTATAATTTCAAAAAACATAGACTATAGGAATCCCTGAAAATTCAACAAAGAATTTGTCTGAAAGAGTTTCTTATAAAAAATTTTAATTAATTTGGAGATATTGTTTAATATAACATTAGAGATCGTATAGGATGATTCTATTTAATTAAGGAAGCTCTGATTAAGTTGGTTATAATTTAGCGTGCTAAAAATAATTGGACTTGATCAGAGATTCCTTAAGGTATTAAATTAATATTAATGCCTATACCGTCAATAACCTCTTGTTTTTCAAGATACTGATCATCTTGAGCAATAAAATCTCCATCAATTTGTACTGTGCTTTTTTGATGTTTACGAATAAACAAATCAGGCAATACATTTTTATGATTAAAATGGGGAGGGGTATCAGAAAATGATTGTTGTTGATTATCGAAGGAAAATGATAAATCTAAAACTATTTCGTTTTTTTCTTCAATAATGATGGGTTCACTTTTGATCACCACTTTTTTTGGTTTTTGATACGAAATTACTAGTTTTTGAATTGTTTTTTTTGCTTTTTCTTGTTTTGGAGGAGGTGGCTGAGAAGCTACCATAGGTTTGGGGGAAGTTAAGTCTTCACATCCATTTATTAAAATCGATAGTATTAAAAAGTAAAAGATAGTAGATTTTTTCATCGATACCTAACAAAACTATAATTCTTAATTATTATTTTTGTACGAGTTTAAATATGTAAAGCTCGATTATCTAAAGCTAATGCCGCTTCATGTAAAGCTTCTGAAATAGAGGGGTGAGCATGAATAGTTCTTGCTAAATCTTCGGCACTAGCGGAAAACTCCATGGCTAATACTGCTTCAGCGATAAGTTCTGATGCTTGATCCCCAATTATGTGAACACCCAAAATGGCATCAGTTTCAGCATGCGTTATTATTTTAACTAAGCCTTCTGTTTTTCCTGATGCATGAGACCTTGCCGACGCACTAAATGGAAAAACTCCTATTTTATAGTGTTCACCGATTGCTTTTAATGCTTGCTCCGTTTGCCCTACCCATGCAATTTCAGGTGAAGTATAAATAACACTAGGAATGATGTCATAATTGATTGGGTTGTGTTTTTCAGCTATCAGTTCTGCAACAAAAATACCTTCTTCCAATCCTTTATGAGCTAGCATAGGGCCTAAAGCAGTTAAGTCACCAATGGCATAAACACCAGGCAGTGCTGTACAGCAGTTTTTATCAACATGAACAAAGCCATTTTCATCAAGAACTAGGTCAACATCTTCTGCTGCCAAGTTTTCTGTATTAGGCTCGCGGCCTGAAGCAGCGATAAGTTTATCAAGGTGGATAGTATGATTACCTTCGCTATCCTGATACTCTAAAATAACTTTTTTTGAGCCTTTTTTAGCCGAAATAACTCGAGCACCTAAGCGTAAGTCAAGCCCCTGGTTGGTGAAAATTTGGTAGGCTTCGTCAGATATTTGCTGATCAGGTGAAGTTAAAAATGATTCTTGAGCTTCGAGTAAAATAACATCAGAACCTAATCTATTCCAAATACCAGCAAGCTCAAGTCCAATTATTCCTGCGCCAATAATACCAAGTCTCTTAGGTACTTCTGTCAGTTTTAGAGCTTGAGTTGAGTCAATAATAAACTCGTCATCTATGGGAGCGCAGGGTAAAACTGTAGAATGAGATCCTGTCGCTAAAATAATGTGCTCAGCAGTGAAGTTAGATTTTTTATTGTTATACTTTTCAAAAACCTCCACTTTTCCAGAGGCTAATAATTTAGCTTGTCCGTGGATGGAAGTAATTTTATTGCGATTAAATAAATGACTTATTTGTTGATTAAGCGAAGCAATAATTGAATCTTTTCGGTTAATCATTTGGGATAGGTCTATTTCTAAATTATCAACCTTAATACCATGTGCTGAAATATCATTATTTAATAAGTGATAAATTTTTGATGATTCTAATAATGCCATTGAAGAAATACAGCCGGCATTAACAAAAGTTCCACCGGGACTCGGGGTCTTTTTGTTATTTTCCCAATCATCAATGCAAACGGTTTTAAAACCTAATTGAGCAGAACGAATGGCTGCAATGTAGCCAGCAGGGCCAGCGCCTATAACGATAACATCATAATGGGAAGAAGAGGGCATAGTAGAGCCTATATATTAAGTAAAAGATGAGCTGGAGATTCCAGACATTCTTTAATAGTCACTAAAAATTGTACCGCTTCTTTTCCGTCGACTAAACGATGATCGTAAGATAAAGCAAGATACATGATGGGACGAATAACAATTTCACCATTTTCTACCACAGCACGTTCTTTAATAGAATGCATACCTAAAATTGCACATTGTGGTGGGTTTAAAATCGGCGTTGATAACATTGATCCAAAAATACCGCCATTAGTAATGGTAAAAGTACCGCCGACTAGGTCTTCATAACTTAAACTACCTTCTTTAGCTTTAGTCCCGTAATTGAAAATACTTTTTTCAATACCTGCAAAATCGAGTTGATCAGCATCTTTTATGACAGGAACAATGAGTCCACGTTCAGTTGATACGGCAATCCCCATATCATAATAGCCATGATAAATAATGTCGTTACCATCAATAGAGGCATTGATAGCTGGGTATTTTTTTAAGGCCTCTATTGAGGCTTTAATAAAGAAAGACATAAATCCTAGTTTAATGTCGTGCTTATTTTGAAAACGGTCTTTATATTGGTTTCTTAGATTAATCACACTTTGCATGTTAACTTCGTTAAAAGTGGTTAACATGGCCGCATTTTGTTGTGCAGATAATAAGCGTTCGGCTACTTTTGCCCGCAGGCGTGTCATGGGAACGCGCTGTTCTGGACGAAAGTTTGATGAGACAACAGGTGCTTCGGTGTCAACTTGTACCGTTTGTACAGGAGCCACAGGTGTGGGTTGAGGTGCTTGAGGTTGCTCTTTTTTTAGAGACTCAATATATTCTAAAACATCAACTTTAGTTAAACGGCCTTTTTTTCCAGAACCATGAAGGGCATGAGGATCAATATTATTTTCTTGTAAAATACGTCTAACTGCGGGACTTAACGGTAAGTCTTCAGTTGATAAAGTTTCTGTTTCTTCAGTCTCTGAAGATTCCTTTGCTGTTTTATCAATTGCTTGAATGTTAAATATTGCTAATACTTCCCCTGCAATGACTGTCGCACCATCCTGTTGTATTATTTCTGTCAGAACACCGGACTCGGGTGCTGGCACTTCAAGTACAATTTTATCGGTTTCTAAATCCACAAGATTTTCGTTTTTGTTGACAAACTCACCTGGTTTTTTATGCCAGGTTGCTAGTGTTGCATCAGAAACGGATTCGGGCAGGCTAGGGACCAGAATTTCTAAACTCATGTTAAATTTCCTTCATTTGCGTCGTACAGTGCTGCTTTAATGACTGCTTTTTGTTGTTCGGTATGGACAATATAGTTTCCAACTGCGGGCGCTGCAGACGCAACTCTTCCTGCATAAAAAATAGTAATGTCTTTGCTTATATTATTATAAAAATGATGCTTTGATTGATACCATGCTCCTTGATTTTTAGGTTCTTCCTGACACCAAATAATGTGTTCTACATTTGGGTATTTATTGATTTCTGCTTTAAATAAATCATTGGGAAATGGATATATTTGTTCAATACGGATAATAGCAACGTGTTGAAGGCTGTCATTTCTACGGGCTTCTAATAAATCATAATAGACTTTACCTGAACAAAGTACTAGGCGAGTGACATGTTTAGCTTTGATTTCATCTTGCTCTGGAATAATCGGAAAAAATTCACCATCAGTAAAGTCTTCGAGTGTTGATACCGCTAATTTATGCCTTAATAAACTTTTAGGACTCATTATAATTAAGGGTTTTCGGTAGGGCCTGAGTAATTGACGCCTTAATAGATGAAATATTTGTGCGGGAGATGTAGGAATACAAACTTGTATATTATGGTCAGCACATAATTGAAGATAACGCTCTAATCTAGCTGAGGAATGTTCTGGACCTTGCCCTTCAAAACCATGTGGAAGAAGCATCACTAAGCCACTTAATCGTCCCCATTTTGTTTCTGCAGAACTGATAAATTGATCGATAACTACTTGCGCACCGTTTGCAAAATCACCAAATTGAGCTTCCCATATCACTAATTTTTCAGGATCTGTTGAGCTATAACCAAATTCAAAACCTAAAACACCAGCCTCTGATAAAAGGGAGTCAAAAATCTGTGCTCGCCCTTGGGTTTCTGATAAATGTTGTACTGGAAAGTAGCTGTCACCATTAAGCTGATTATGTACCGCAATATGTCTGTGAGAAAAAGTGCCTCTGCCAACATCTTGTCCAATGAGTCTAATATCTTTACCTTCTATCAGTAACGTAGCATAAGCCATATTTTCAGCAAACCCCCAGTCTATCGGTAAAGCACCAGCAGACATTTTTGCTCTGTTCTCCATTATTTTGGCAACACGAGGGTGTAGCTCAAACTCGGCAGGTAAGGTGAGCATTTTTTCGTTACACTCGCGAAATTTTTCTAAAGAAACACTGGTATCGGTGTGAGTATCCCATTCTTGGTTGTAATATTTATTCCATTGATCTGAAAAAGAGTAACTTGAGCTACTTAAAGTGGGGCGTGAAACTGGATTACCTTCATCTAACAATTGTTGATAATCTTTTTCTAATTGTGATGCTGTTTGTTCTGTCACAACACCTTCGGATATTAGTTTATCAGCATATAATTCACGAACAGAAGGTAAACTACGAATGGTTTTATACATCATAGGCTGAGTTGTTGCGGGTTCATCGGCTTCATTATGGCCTAGTCGACGATAGCAAATAAGATCAATCACGACATCTTTATTGAATTTCATCCGAAATTCTAAAGCCATTTGAGTGACAAACATAACAGCTTCTGGGTCATCTCCATTGACATGAAAAACAGGTGCATGAATCATAGTAGCAACATCTGTACAATACTGTGTTGAACGGGCATCAAACGGGTTACTGGTAGTAAAACCAATTTGGTTGTTAATAACAATATGAATGGTTCCACCCGTAGAAAACGCACGAGTTTCTGACATATTAAGAGTCTCCATCACAATACCTTGGCCTGCAAATGCAGCATCACCATGAATTAAAATGGGGATAATAGTATCTATGCTACCTTTACCTTGCCGATCTTGCCGCGCTTTAACAGACCCTTCAACAACAGGGTTAATAATTTCAAGGTGTGATGGGTTGAAAGCAAGTGTTAAGTGAACAGGATTTCCTGGTGTGGTGATATTTGATGAGAAGCCCATATGATATTTTACATCGCCTGTAATAACACCAGGTGATGATGTATGAGTGCCTTCAAATTCACCAAAAAGTTTGGCTGGGCTTTTGCCGAGTACATTAATCAGAACATTTAATCGGCCACGATGAGCCATGCCAATAACAATTTCTTTAACATCTATTTGACCCGCAGTTTGTACAATTTCATCTAATACTGGAATAAGACATTCACTTCCTTCCAGAGAGAAACGTTTTTGTCCCACATATTTACGATGTAAATATTTTTCAATACCTTCAGCCGCTGTGAGTAGTTTTAATATAGAAGATTTTTTTTTATCAGAATGAGTTGATGAGGCAAAGCGAGAAATTTCAAGTTTATTTTTAATCCAGCGTTTGGTTTCTGAATCAACAATATGCATATATTCTGTGCCAATATTGCCGCAATATATTTCTTTTAATGCGGAAATGATCTTCTTTAGTGGAAGTTTATCCGTCCCATAAAGAGAGCCTGTATCAAAAACGGTATCCATATCGGGTGCAGCTAATCCATAGTAAGCAAGTTCAAGATCAGGAGGGATTTCACTTTGTTTGCCCAGTGGATTGTTTTCAGCTATTTGATGCCCGCGTACTCTATAGTGGTTTATTAGCCGAGCAACAGCTGATTGTTTTTTTACGCTTTCCTCAGTATAACCTTGTAGTTTTGCAAGTCTGCCTTGTGTAGATGTTGCAAGTTTTTCAAATCGGGCAACGATAGGGCTGTGCGCTGTTTCGTGTGTTAGTTGATCGTGCATGTTATCAAACTTATCACGCCAGCTTTTTGTGACTAAGTCTGGGTTTTCAAGGTATTGTTCATACAAATGTTCAATAAAAACAGCATTACTTCCATAAAGAGCAGATGACTCTTGAAATTCTTTTAACAGGTTGCTCATGTTTTTCCGTTATATCCATGATTGTAGACAATAGACTTCACACGTGGCCGTGTGAAACATATACTAGGACTAAAGTGGTATATTATCAATATGTAAAGTATAACTGAAGAAAATAATTGCTTGGGTTCTAATACTTCACGCGGCTAATAGCTTTTCAATTTTGGGTTAAAGAAACTTTAAGAGTAGATCAATGGAAGAAAGTAACAAAGTAGTGGTTAAAGTTAAATATAATAAATCAAATTTAGAGCAGACAAAAAGTGCTTCTCCAGATATGGTTACGGAATGGCATGTTGGTCGTATATTGGCTGCCGTTGTAATATTAGTATTAATCATAGGGTGTTTTGTTTATCTAGTAACTGGTGAAGCTGAACAGCCAATTGAACAAAACTCTACCCAGAAAGAAAATGATATTAAATCTTCTGCCGTCAATATAAATAAAATAGAAAATAAACAAAAAAAAATAGTTTTAAGAACTCCTGAAACTATTGTTAATTTACTTGAACCAAAGCAAAAAAATAAAAGGGAAGAGAAAGTAGTTGAGCCTTCTATTGCAATTATTAAAGAAAATAAAAGCACTCAATTAATAGTAGAGACTAAAACCAAGGCACATAAAAATGTTGCACGCGCCTTGTTATCCAAAGGCATTAGGAATAAAGAGCCAACAGAAGAAGTTATATTACCATTGATAATTAGTAAAGAAAAAGCGGGGAGTATGTATTACTTTACTGAGATAATTAATATGAAAGGAAAAACTTTATATCACCAATGGTTTAAAGAAAATAAACTTGTTTACGAAAGAAAGATGAACATATTAGGAAATAGGTGGCGTGCCTCTACTAGCAAGTTAATACCCTATTCATATGCAGGTATGTGGAACGTTAGACTAATAGATAGTCAGGGTAATATTTTAAATAATATTAATTTTGAGGTTATTAAGCAGCAATAGTTTTGTATTATATTGATGATATAATTTATATATTATTTTTTTATTGTTGAGATTATTATGTCTGAATATAGCAATCTTTCAGAAACTGAATTACAAACTGTTATTAATAAAGCTGAAATTGCTTTAAAAGAAAAGAAATCAAAAAAACGTAAAGAAGTGATTTCTCAAATTAAAGAGTTAGCCGCTTCTATTGGTGTAACAATCATTATTAATGAAGACACCGCACAAAATATAAAAACGGTTAAGAAGGTGGCAGCAAAATACCGTAATCCAGATGATGAAACACAAACCTGGACAGGACGCGGTGTTTCACCGAAGTGGATGCAGGCATTAGTTGATGCTGGACATGATAAATCAGAATTTTTAATTTCTTATTAGGTGATATAAGTGACAATTACAGCAACCGATTTAGAAAAAATCATGTATGAAGCTGGCTCTATTGCAATCGGCTATTTTAAAAATTTGGACAATGTGGGAGTTATAAAAAAAAGCCCTAGAGATTTAGTGACTGATGCTGATGTTGCTGTAGAAGAACATTTAAAACAAGCATTAGCTAAAGCATATCCTGAATATGGTTTCTGGGGTGAAGAAAGTGGTCAGACAGATAACCAGACGAATCGTTGGATTGTTGACCCCATTGATGGAACACATTCCTTTGCTAAAGGGCAATATTTTTGGTCTATTAGTGTTGCATTAGAAATAGACGGTGAGCTTATTGCTGGCGCAGTTTATGCCCCAGCACTTGATGATTTATATCTTGCAATAAAAGGCAAGGGTGCCACAAAGAATGGTAAAGCAATTAGCGTTTCTACAGAAACCAGTTTAGCTGATTCTATGATTGCTACTGGTTTTGCCTGCTTAAGGTCTTATTTAGTTGAAAATAATTTGAAGCGGTTTTGCCGTATAGCAGAAGAAACAACAGGACAAAGAAGATTTGGGTCAGCTGCAATGGACTTATGCCTAGTTGCAGATGGTCAAGTTGATGCTTTCTGGGAACAGGAATTAAATTTATATGATGTTGCCGCAGGTGCTTTAATTGCAAAAGAAGCGGGTGGTACGGTAACTGATTTTAAAGGTAAGGAAGGCGTTTTTCCCAAGCAAATTCTAGCGACTAATGGCGGAATCTTTAAAGAGTTGTTAGTTTTAATGTAACACTGTTCGACATAGAATTATGTGTTTTGACTTGGCTCGATCTGAAGTTACTTTTTTAAAAGTATCTGTTAGATATATTGCGCAATGAAGGTATGGTCAGTTGAAGGGAGGGGCTAAAATTAAATCAGCCCTCCTGATTAGACTGATAATTAAGTTGTTTTTGGTTGAAGTTTTCTTATACCAATAAGACCCATTAAACCTGAACTCAGTAACCATACAGCGGCTGGAACAGGAACTGGAGCAAGACCGGCAACACCAACTGTAAACCCATGCCATCCTTCTGATGTGTGGGTAAATGAAATTGAATCGAATGAACCTGCTAAGCTAATGATTCCATGCACTTCACCAGAACCAGTAAACCCAGTACCTGAGCCATTCAAAATAGGGGTGCCAGATCCCCAAAAACCAGCCCCAAAACTATCAATGTCAATGGGAGTGCCAAAATCAGCTATGTTACTATTCCAACTGATTAATCCAATATAAGGGTTTAGTATAGTTTCTGAGAAATTGATGGTGACAGTACCACCTTGATTTAAAGCAACTAATTCGGCAGCAGGTGGGGCATTATCTACTGTCCCATTGGTATAAGCTGATCCAGTCCAATAGTTTGTTCCCGCGCCAGTTTGTACAAAACTATGATTACCAGTGGCTGAGTATTCGACATCTACAGTCGTCGTACCTACTAGTAACTCACCTAATGCAGCATTACCATTAGTCGTGGATATCCAATCAGTCCAAGATGCAGTGACTGCAAACGCTGTTGAAGTAAAAAAAGTCGTAATAATTAGTCCAAAAAAAAGACGTAAAAAGTATTTCATTTTCTTTTCCTATTGTAATCCCCAGTAAAACTGTTTGCTGGGTTTTATAATGGGGAAATCAGTAAAACCAAACAAGTAGCCCATTGAATAGGCAAGTGTACCAGATAAGTTCGCCATGAAAGGGGATAAACAAAATCAATTTGGCTCCCCCATATTATAATTATCTAGCCTTTAACACATTACACGAAAAAAAGCACATTGTAAATTTGTACTTCAACGTAATTTGTTTCAGTGTCAGTTAATGTTAATGTCTTAGATACTATAGATAGGGAGGTACTCTAAGCCGAAACTAATACCAAGAAATATGCATGGATATAACTGCAAACCCGGTCAGTCATTTCATTACAACTTTATGAGTATTTATGAAGGTTTCTTGCAAACCGCTATTGTCACAGGCATTTTTCACCAAAAGTAATTTTAATTTTTTCAAGGTTGACTAGTTATTTATCTGTTTTGATATATTTACCCGAATAAACACGATTTAAGTGTAATGTGTTAAACTTGACCTATTATTGAAGCAATTTTTAAAAATGTATAAAGCAATTAATTATTACTGGCGCTTGTTCGCTACAGGCTTAAGTTTTAGTGTTTTTGGTTTGTGTGGAATTTTTTTAAGAATTTTTGTGTTTCCTATTTTGAGGGTTACCTCATCAAGTAAACATAAGTGTGTATTAAAGGCACAGTGGTGGGTTCACTACGGGTTCTATTTCTTTATTGGTTTTATGCATAGAATTGGCGTAATGACCTATGATATTAAAGGATTAGAAAAGCTAAATAAGCCAGGGCAACTGGTTATTGCCAATCATCCCACTTTAATTGATATTGTCTTTTTGATTAGTCGAATTCCTGCGGCCAATTGTATTGTTAAAGAAAAGTTATGGCATAATCCTTTTATGAAAGGTGCGGTTGTTAATGCTGGATATATTAGCAATGGTGATCCAGAAAGAATGATTAATGAAAGTGTAGCTTGTTTAAAAGCGGGAGGAATTATGATTATTTTTCCTGAAGGTACACGTTCAATACCGGGTAATGATTATAAATTTCAAAGAAGTGCTGCGCATATTGCCTTACAAGCAAATACAATAGTAACGCCAGTTACTATTCATTGTTCACCTAGTACTTTAACAAAAGCAGAAAAATGGTACCAAATACCAAAGAGACGTTTTCATTTATCGATGCGGGTCGATGATGATATTGTTTTGGACGATTTTTTAGCGATAGAACCAAAAACTATTGCTGTTAGACGGTTTAACCGTTATTTACAGAATTATTTTGAAAAGCAACGAGAATGCAATGAGTAATATGGAAAATGAATTAAAGCAATTAATTATTGATTGTTTAGATTTAGAAGATTTAAGTGTTGATGATATAAATAGTGAGGAAGCATTGTTTAATGAAGGGCTGGGGCTGGATTCCATTGATGCACTTGAATTAGGTTTGGCAATTAGAAAAAAATATGATGTTCGGATTGATGCAGATAAAGATGATGTGGTTAATATTTTTGCATCTGTTACCGCTTTAGCACAGTATATTGAATCTGAACAAACGGGGAAAGTATGACAAGTCGTGAAGATATTTTGCAGCTTATAAAAGACATTATGCTGGAAATGTTTGAGATTGAACCAGAGTTGGTTACTTTGGAGGCTAGATTGAGTGAAGAGCTTGATTTTGACAGTATTGATGCAGTCGATATGATTGTTAAACTTAAAGAGCTAACTGGTAAAGCAGTACAGCCAGCTGATTTTAAAAATGCGCGGACTATTAATGATGTGGTAGAAGCTGTCTTTAAAATAACCAATGATTAATATGAGTTTAAATCTTTCTGGTTTTTAAATCTTTTTAAGTCAGAGCTAATATAAAAAATGCCATCAAAGAATAATATTGTTTTTGTTAATCCGCCATACGAACGTATAGCGGCTGGCTATGAGTTTGTTAAACATGTTACTAACCGATCAGCTTCATTAGGGTTGATGTATTTAGCAGCATCCGTTAGAGAAGCAGGATATCAAACTTCAATTATTGAAAGTGATATTGAGAATTTAGATATTGATCAAGTTGCAGACCGACTGATTAAAGAAAAGCCAGATTATATAGGTATTACTTTATTTACTGTGGGTGTTTGGCAGGCGGCAGAAATTTCAAGAAAATGTAAAGAAAAACTTCCTGATTGTAAAATTATTGTTGGTGGCCCTCATATTTCCTCCATGAGTACGGAAACCATGGAACGGTTTCTTGAATTTGATATTGCCGTTATTCATGAAGGTGAAGAGGTTGTCGTTAATTTATTAGCAGAACTTGATAATAATAATGACCTTGATGATGTAAAAGGCATTATGTTCAGGAAAGAGGGTGAAATAGTTAAAACACCTCCCTCACCTAGTATTAAAGAATTAGATGATTTAGCCCTTCCTGCCTGGGATTTATTACCTAATTTCCCTGAAACTTATTTGCCTGCAATTTTTGATTATCCTCAAGGACCTGTGGCAACCATGGTGGCTTCTCGAGGGTGTCCTTTTTTATGTAAATTTTGTGATACGTCCACTTTTGGCGCTCAAGTGAGAGCTAATTCGCCTGAAACTGTTTTTAACACCATGAAGCATTTACAGCAAAATTTTGGGATTAAACATATCCAGTTTGTTGATGATCTTTTTTTAGCCAGTCGAATTAGAACACTTAAATTGTGTGACTTGATCATTGAAAACAATTTAGAGATGAGCTGGAGTTGTACTGCTCGAGTTGATACTGTTAAATTAGATGTTTTAAAACGCATGAAACAGGCAGGTTGCTGGGAAATTAGCTTTGGTTTAGAAACTGGATCAAATGAATTGCTACAGAAAATGGAAAAAGCGGCTCGCGTTGAATTATCTGAGCAAGCAGTAAACTGGACAGCTGAGGTTGGTATTCGGAGTAAAGGCCTTTTTATGTTGGGTTACCCGGGTGAAACGAGAGAAAGTATTGAAATGACTAAAGCCTTCATAAAAAGGTTACCAATGTCGACAATGAATCTCTCAAAATTCACACCTTATCCTGGTTCCCCCGTTTATAGAGAGCTTTATGGTACCAATATTAAAGATGACCATTGGCAAAAAATGAATGGAATGAACTTTGTTTGGGCTCCCGATGGTTTTACAGTAGAAGAATTGGATATTGAATACCAACAGATTCTTAAAACTTTTTTTAAACGTGTTTCAACGACACATCGTTATTTATTTATGGGTCTCAAGCACCCCATACATTTTATACGTTTATCTCACTTCATTAATGGCTACTTTAAAGCAAAAATAAAAAGCTATATGGGGGGGCGACAAGGTATATTAATGAAAGAAACATAATGAATGTTATGGTTATTTATAGGAAGTAAGGCCTTTTGGCCGTGACCGAAACAAAAAACAACCACTTTTTAGTTCTCTTCTAAAAGGTACATCAGAAGATACACTTCTATTTTTACTCTAGCTGGCATGTAATCCTTTTATAACTTACTGCTGCATCTACTTTTACTAAGACATTAAGGTATAATTCCCCTATTTTTTAAATCATTATTTGTAATTGCTACTTAAACCAGAATATGACATCAAAGCAAAGGACAATTGGCCAACTTTCTGATTGTGCAATTACTTCAACAAAGCAAAGTTTAGTAGCGATTTACCAAGGGCAAGCAATTGATCATGATCAATTTAATGCTGATGTATGCCAGCTAGCTAGTTCTCTTTCTAAATTAGAACACGAATTTTTTGCACTTTACTATGAGCAGGGGTATTCATTTTGTGTCAGCTTGTTTGCATTATTACATAGCAATAAAAAGATTTGGATTGCTGCAAATAACAGACCTGTTACTGCTGAACAATTAATTAAGCAAAGTTGTTTATTGTTAGGGGACTGGAACGGTAAAGAAACACTCATTAATCCAGTTGATGATAATGGTTTTGAATTAACACCTTTAAACCTTAATGATGCTGTCCTCACTATTTTTACTTCAGGTTCTAGTGGTCAGGCAAAGGCAATCAATAAAACCTTGCAGCAATTTCAATCTGAAATTGAAACTTTAGAAAATGCTTGGGGTGATTTATTAAAAGACGCTCAAATTTTCGCCACTGTCAGTCATCAACATATCTATGGTTTATTGTTTCGTATTTTATGGCCATTAGCTGCAGGACGATGTTTTCAAAGTGAAATGTTTCTAAGTCCTGAGCCATTATTAAAATCGGTTGACGATGTTTCGGCTTATTGGGTTGCAAGTCCTGCACAGTTAAAACGATTAGATGAATTAACCCCTTGGTCATCATTAGCAAAGCTAAAAGTAATTTTTAGTTCAGGAGGTGCTTTATCTATAGAAGCCTCAAAGCAAATATACCAACAAAGTAAACATAAAGTTTTTGAGATTTACGGCAGTTCAGAAACTGGGGGGATAGCTTGGCGGCAAAGCATTGATACTCCCTTATGGACAACATTCGAGAATATTTATATTTCAGTTAATGAGCAAGGGCAAAGTTTTTTATCATCACCATTTTTAATCGGTCAACAACCCTATAAAATGGATGATAATATTAAATTAATGGAAAACTGCCAGTTTGAATTATTAGGTCGATTAGATAGGATCGTGAAAATTGAAGAAAAACGTTTATCGTTAGATGAGCTTGAGTTAACCATCAATACTATTGATGGGGTGGAAAGCTGCCATACTTTATTGATGTCAGACAAAAGAGATAAAATTGCAGCAGTATTAGCACTTTCCCAAAATGGCTATGAGTTGCTTAAACAACAAGGGCGAGCTGCATTTATTAAGTTAATAAGAAAACAATTGATGGCAAGGTTTGAGTCCGTTGTATTACCAAAAAAATGGTTGTTTATGGCTACTTTGCCAACAACATCTCAAGGTAAAGTTGATAGAGAGTTGTTGCTTAATTTGCTTTCTCTAGATCGTCAACGTGCACCTCAAATAGTGTACTGTGATTTTCAGCAACAAACGGTAGATTTACACTGTCGAATTTTACCTAGCTTAGTGTATTTTGATGGACACTTTCCTGAACAGCCAGTTCTTCCGGGCGTTACACAGCTTGCATGGGCTGAACGATTAGCTAAACTATTTTTTACTATTGATGCACCCTTTTTACGGATGGAAGTAGTGAAGTTTAAAAAAATCATTCAACCTGAAGAGGTAATTACCATTACATTAACCTGGAAACCTGATAATAATAAATTATATTTTGAAATGAATTCAGAGCAATATGCTCATAGTTCTGGACGAATAGTTTATGGAGAGCAGCCATGACAACGTGTGTGATTGTTCCTGTTTATAACCATCAACATGCTATTAAACAGGTTATTGACCAGCTTAAACCAAAAGGACTCTATTGCTTTTTAATTAATGATGGCAGTTCTGTTGAGTGCTCAAAGGTTTTACAGCAAATAGCTAAATCGGAAAAGGAATGGCTAACTTTAATTGAAAGAGATCAAAATGGCGGTAAAGGGGCTGCTGTTATGGATGGTTTTAGATCAGCTATTGCCAAAGGCTATAGCCATGCTATTCAAATAGATGCAGATGGACAGCATCAATTTGATGATATTGAAAGGTTTTTAACTGAAAGTGAGAAATATCCTGATCGTGTCATTATAGGGCAACCTGTTTTTGATGAATCAGCTCCAAAGAAAAGGCTTTATGGTCGAAGATTTACTAATTTATGGATTTGGATTCATACGCTTTCTTTTTCTATTGCTGATGGGCTTTGTGGTTTTCGCTGTTATCCTTTGTCAGCCATTGATAAATTGATGAAGTCAATCTCTCTTGGTAAAGGGATGAATTTTGATGTCGATATTATTGTACGTCTATATTGGCAAGGGTTAGAGGTTGTTAATATACCAACGAAGGTGCAATATCCAATAGACGGTGTTTCTCATTTTAAGATGTTGCAAGATAATATTTTAATATCAAAAAAACACACACAATTATTTTTTGGCATGTTGTGGCGATTGCCGATGCTTTTACTAAGGAAGTTAAAGTGAGTCACTGGTCAAAAATCGAAGAGGGTGGCATTGTTTGGGGCATGGAGTTTTTGCTTAAAGTTTACCTTATTTTTGGGCGAAAAATTTTACAGATATTTTTATACCCCGTGGTTAGCTATTATTGGTTGCTCAATAGCAAAGGGCGAGCTGCAAGTCAGCAGTATTTAGAAAGAATTTCTGTTTTTAATAATGATGTTGATATAAATAAGGGTATGAAGGGTAGTTATTTACATTTCATCAGCTTCGCCAATGCACTCATAGATAAATTAGCAGCCTGGAGTGGAAGCTTAACATTGGATGATGTACAAACTCATGGGCGTGAGGCTGTGATAGGTCACCTTGCACAAGGGCAAGGTGTTTTTATTATGGGATCTCATTTGGGGAATTTAGAAGTTTGCCGTGTTATTGCAAAATTAAGAAAAAACATTACCATTAATGTTCTTATCCATAGTAAACATACTGAAAAATTTAATACAGTACTCAATAAATATGCGGACTCTGAGAAGCTTAATTTAATTCAAGTCACCAGTGTTAATGCCTCAACTGCTATGTTATTGCAAGATAAAATTGAAGCGGGTGAGTTAGTTATTATTGCAGGGGATAGGACGCCAGTAGGGACAAAAGGGCGTGTGGCACAAGCGGATTTTTTGGGGCATCCGGCATCATTTCCTCAAGGCCCTTTTATCTTGGCGTTACTGTTAAAATGCCCTGTATTTACTTTATTCTGTTTAAAAGAGCAGGATAAACAAGTTATCTATTTTGATCATTTTAGTGATGGTTTAGACATTCCTAGAAAACACAGAACAGCGACAATTCAGCACTATGTCGAAAAATATGCTGAAAGATTACAATATTATTGTGCAAAGGCACCTTTGCAATGGTTTAATTTTTATGATTTTTGGCAAATAGAAGATGAGTAAGCAGACAGTAATAGTCGATGGAAACCCGTTAACAGTTGAAGATATATGTGCCATTGCGGAACTACAGCAAGCACTTACTCTAAGTAATGATGATTTATTTGTAAAAAGAATTGATAAAGGGGCTGAATTTATAGACACCTTATTAAAAGAAGAGGGTTGTGTTTATGGGGTAACCACAGGATATGGTGATTCTTGTACTGTATCTATCCCTTTACAAAATGTTGAAGAGCTCCCCAAACATCTTTATACCTTTCATGGCTGTGGTTTAGGTAAACATTTTACGGCTGAACAAACCCTAGCTATTATGATGGTAAGGCTAAATAGTTTGGCACAAGGTTTTTCGGGGGTACGTTATTTATTATTACAACAAATAACAACGCTTATTAAACAAGGTGTTTTGCCGTTAATTCCTGAAGAGGGTTCTGTTGGAGCGAGTGGTGATTTAACTCCCTTATCCTATTTAGCCGCCGTATTAGCAGGTGAAAGGGAAGTGCTTTACCAAGGGAAAGTGCAAGCGACTTCTGAATTGTTTAAACAGTTAAATATAAGTCCCTTAGTATTAAAGCCTAAAGAAGGATTAGCTATTATGAATGGCACAGCTGTGATGACGGCTGTTGCTTGTTTGGCCTATCAAAGAGCCTGTTATTTATCTCAACTTTGTACACGCATTACCAGTTTGGCATCTATTGCATTAAAGGGTAATGCCTATCATTTTGATGAGAAGTTATTTTCAGTCAAGCCTCATGATGGACAGATTAAAGTGGCGCAAAGAATACGAGCTGATTTGCAATTGTTAGCCGAAGCACCGCGTAATGATAGTCGTTTACAAGATCGTTATTCACTACGTTGTGCTCCACATGTAATTGGGGTGCTAGAAGATGCTTTACCTTGGTTTAAGCAATTTATAGAAAATGAGTTAAATAGTGCTAATGATAATCCCATTATTGATGCTGAAGGCGAGCATGTGCTACATGGCGGACATTTTTATGGCGGACATATTGCCTTTGCAATGGATAGTATGAAAACAGCTGTCGCAAATTTAGCCGATTTAATGGATAGGCAGATGGCACAGTTGATGGATACCAAATTTAACCATGGTTTACCTGCAAACTTGTCGGGGGCATCAGCTGATCAAGCCATGTTGAACCATGGTTTTAAAGCTGTACAAATTGCAGTTTCAGCTTGGACTGCTGAAGCATTAAAAAACACTATGCCAGCCAGTGTGTTCTCTCGCTCAACAGAATGTCATAATCAAGACAAAGTCAGTATGGGGACTATTGCTGCTAGAGATTGCATTAGAGTACTTGAATTAACAGAGCAGGTGGCATCAGCCATGTTAATGGCCGTTGTTCAGGGTGTTGAGTTACGAGGTCACCAAGAATTATTAAGTGCTGATTTACAAACAACGGTCACTCAAGTAAGAGATAAAATTGAATTCTTAAGTACTGATAGAGCTGTGGAACAAGAGTTACGATTAGGTATTAAATTGATAAGAGAAAGACATTGGAGTCTTTATGAGTAAATCAATTGTTGCCTGTGAAGTTGAAATTGATGTGCCATTTTTTGATGTCGATTTAATGGAAATTGTTTGGCATGGTCATTATGTTAAATATTTTGAAGTGGCGCGTTGTGTATTATTGGATAAAATCGGTTACAACTATATGCAAATGCGTGATTCAGGATACATTTGGCCAGTAATTGATATTCGTCTTCGTTATGCGAGATCAGCTAAGTTTGGGCAAAAAATAATTGTTCATGCCGATATTAGTGAATGGGAAAACCGCTTAAAAATTAATTACAAAATAGTGGATAAACTAACTGGGGTACGCCTAACGCGTGGGTATACATATCAGGTAGCTGTGGATATGGCAACAGAAGAAATGTGTTATGAATCGCCAGCAATTTTATGGGATAAATTAGGGCAAACTAAATCGTGAACAACTATGATGTCATTGTTATTGGGAGTGGCATTGGAGGCTTAACCTCGGCTGCTTTGTTGGCAAAATCAGGGAAGTCAGTCTTAGTCCTAGAAGCGCATGATAGACCCGGTGGCTATGCGCATGGATTCAACCGTAAAAGATATCATTTTGATTCAGGCGTACATTTAATTAGTGGTTGTGGCCCTCAAGGGTATCAAGGTGGACAAGCGATTTATAAAACATTAAAGGCTTTGGATGTTTTAGATGAAATTGAGTTTATTAATATCAATCCTTTTAGCCATGTTTCCTACCCAAGTTTAAATATAGCCTTACCTCAAACAATCAAGGACTTTGTTGCAACCTTATCGAGTCAATTTCCCAATGAAGCAAAAGGAATAAAAGATTTAACTGAACTCTGTTTGAAATTATCGGAAGAAATTGGGGTAGCAGGAGAAGTGTTAAATAAAATTGACCTTGATTCAGCCCAACAATTAATGCCCGCTTTATTCAAATATAGAAAATCAACATTAGCAGATGTCGCAACTGAATTTATATCTGATCCAAAACTATTGGGTGTGTTTTCCAGTAATTGGCCTTACTTAGGTCTACCTCCATCGCAAGTTTCTTTTGTTTATTGGAGTACTATGTTGATAGGTTATATGGTTGATGGTTCCTACTATTGTAAAGGCGGTTTTCAGCAATTAGCCAATACACTAGTCAAAGGATTACAGCGTTACAAAGGTGTTATTCAATTTAAATCTACCGTTGATAAAATCATTGTAGAAAACGAGCAAGTCGTTGGTGTTATGGTTAAAGGGCAAAGGATAAGTGCTAATACTGTTGTTTCAAATGCTGATTTTAAGCAAACAGTTTATAACATGGTAGGAGAACAGTATTTTCCTGCACGTTATTTACAACGTACCAAAAAAATGCAACATTCCTTATCCATTTTTGTTGTTTATATTGCAACAGATTTAGATTTAGGTGCAATGAATATTGCCCATGAATCGTTTTGTTATCAAGACTTTGATCATGATAAAAATTTCTCAAGAACCCAACAAGGTGATGTTTCCTGGATAAGTTATACAGTGCCATCTTTAATTGACTCTAGCCTAGCACCTCAAAACGAGCATGTCATCATGCTAACGACACTGTTACCGTATCAAGCCGCAGATAATTGGAAAGAAAAAAAAAGTATTACCATACAAACAATGCTTGATATTGCAGCAAAATCAATTCCAGGTTTAGAAAAGCACATTTTGTATATTGATGGTGGATCACCTGCCACAATGCAGCGCTATACTCAAAATCATCAAGGTTCAGCTTATGGCTGGGATGTAACACCCGCACAAGTTGGGCCCTCCAGAATACAAAACCAATCACCTATTAAGGGACTTTTCTTTGCAGGGCACTGGGCATCTCCTGGAGGTGGGGTTTATGGCGTTAGTGTTTCTGGTGTACAAGCGACGCAGAAGGTTTTAGGCATTAATAAACAGTCTGAATTTTGGGCTTTTATTGCTTGATAGTACAGATAGGCTGAGATAAAACTTTGCGGAATTTCCTTTTTATGAGATAAGTATCAGTGGGGCTATATAAATTATATAGCAATATATTTTAATATTGCCCCATTCCTTTTTTATTCCATTAAGGGGGAAATAAAGATGAAATCTATAAAAATAACAATCCATAACATTTTATCCACTACATTTATAATGATATTGCTTGGTTTTGGGGCAAATGTTTATGCTGAAAAAAGTGGCTGTTGGGCTAAGTTTTATGAAAATGCCCAATTTAAGGGTAATAACTTTCGCTTACAAGGGCCGTCATATAAAAGAAATTTAGTTAAAATACAGGGTGAAAATTGGGACAAAAGAATTGAAAGTATTCTGATTGGCCCTAAGGCTACAGTGACAGTCTATGAAAATAAAAATATGAAATTAACA
>Ga0105353_1000165_pt1 | contig 40656 bp, 35 predicted proteins | sample EN1Hudsemesocosm_2_FD_83657 | JGI IMG/M metagenome (GOLD analysis project Ga0105353, IMG submission 83657) | Methane-oxidizing microbial communities from mesocosms in the Hudson Canyon - EN10B Hudson Canyon | ecosystem: Environmental > Aquatic > Marine > Cold seeps | place: Hudson Canyon...
AAACAACCACTCGCCTAAAGATACCCGAGTCATAATCATCACAGTCATAACCATCGTAAGAGGTGCCTGTCGCTGCATGGGCATTAGTACAATAGGCTTGCTGTGGACCGGCACCAATACCGTCTCCATCAATGTCGTCATAGGCTAAATCCGTACGCCAAATATTTATATTGCCGTCATTGCAATCCGACGAGTCGAAAACGGTATCATTAGGCGGTTGATAACCGATACAGGCGAGCGCTTCACCTGATATTGCACCATGGCCATCACCATCTAAATCAGGGTAAATTAATTCATTGCGCCAAATATTTACATCAGTATCATCGCAGTCGCTTGAGTCTAAAACCCATTGAGTGGGTTGGGTATTACCGTAACAATGCTCAGTCTCAACACCCGCGCCTTTCAAATCATTATCGCTATCTTCATACAGCCAGATAATGCGCCATATTTGATCATTTACATCATTACAGTCAGGTAGTTTAGAGTTATCAAAACTGGCTTGGTAAATTTCAGATAGATGGCCATTTGTGCACTCAGTACCCGTAAGACTTAATTGATAAGAGTCTAAATCTTCATCAATAGCAGAGTAATTTAAACTTTCAAAAATAGCTGAGTTGTCATCATTACAATCGGTTGAGTTAATAGACAAATTTGAGGGGAGATTGGTACCAATACAATAACTCCCCCCTGCACCTGTACCATAACTATCACTATCTGCATCTTCATAAGCAACAACTGAACGCCATACTTGATTATCAGTATCGTCACAGTCAGCCAACTTAGAAGAATCAAAAGTTGCTTTGTATTTATCTGAAAGACTACCACTGGTACATTCAAAACCTGTAGCCCGCACCTGAAAGCTATCTAAATCCATATCAACAGCTTGATAGTTTAGGCTAGTAAAAACAGCCGAGTTATTGTCATTGCAATCGCTAGAATTTGTAGAGACATTACTGGGAAGATGCTCTCCAATACAGTAACTGGATTCATCACCCTCTCCAAATCCATCCCCATCAGTATCTTCAAAAGCACCGACAGAACGCCATTGTTGAATATTTGAATCATTGCAATCTGGCGCTTTGGATAAATCAAACGTTGACTGATATATTGAGGAAAGAGATCCGCCAGTACATTCAGTCCCATTAGTGTTTACTTGAAATCCATCCAAGTCCATATCGGCAGCAACGTAATTTAAAGATAGAAATATGGCCGAATTATTATCGTCACAATCTGTAGGTTCGCTAGGTAAAGACTCTAAAAAGCCAAAAGGCAAAGAGTTTCCTGCACAAAGGCCACCTTCTGCGGCAACAAATACACCATCTGAATCATTGTCCTGAGCTTGGTAAGTTCTAACAGTCCAAGCCTGTGGGTTGCTATCATCACAATCACCTGACACTAGAGCTTGGCTGATGGGAAGTGCGCTACCGTAGCAGCTAATTTGTTGCTCCCCTGTACCGAAACCATCTTTGTCTGAATCTAGAAAGGTAATAGAGCTGCGCCAGATACTTTTATCACCATCGTTACAATCAAGCTTATCTTCTGGGATAGCATTCGCTAGGTAGTTGGCAGGTAATGCTTCCCCAGAACAAATCTCACCAGAGACTCGACTGTACTTACTATCGAGGTCTTTATCTAAAGAATTGTATGTTCTTAATACCCAGGTCTCTCCATTATTATCATCACAGTCGATATCAGCTGTAATTACCTCACTTGCCGCGTATTTAGCTGGGAGCTGTTCCCCCACACACACCTCCCCTTGCGCTTCAGCGAATATTCCATCTAAATCAGCATCTTCGGATAGATATGATTTGAGTTGCCACTTGGCATTATTTTGAGGAGCACAATCTAAAGTATCAACAGTACCGTCATCATCTAGATCACTAAGAACATCAGAGTCACTACCACACCCAGAAAGAGTTAGAATGATAAAAAGGGGGTAACCCCAAACACTTTTAAACATTAACTGCACACTCCAGCTATTTTTAAAAATAGAAAAAATTGATATTAGCAAAAGGTATAAATTCAAGCAGATTTGAGAAGAAAAATGAAGATCTTCCTTAATATCATGAGCTTATATCCCTTAAGCAAAACGAGCATGAATCCTAGCCGACCCCATCAATTTGGTCAAGATATAGGCGAGTGATAAGAACTCTTTAAAGTAATTTTTTTAGGCATTAGCCTACATATTACTGAAACTATATTCCATCAAGACATGGCTTCACTTTGTAGTTGAACGATCAGACATGAATGGTAAAAATAGATATTAAACCGAATACTCGGCCAAGCACCACACAGTAATGGTTGGCCCAGTAGCTTATTTATGCGCGCCTACGCGCAGCTAATCCTGTAAGAAGAAGTGTTACCCACCATAGTGAGCCCCCACCTAATAAGGCATTTTCTGAATCCGACTCATCTTCAGTTAACACCACCTGCAGTTGAAGCTCTGAACTGCCAGATAAGTTATTTTCCCCAGTATCGGTTGCCTTAACACTGATTGCATAACTACCCACAGCGATAGAAGTTGGATCAAACGTTAACACTCGTCCAAAAGGGGAGTCTAAATTCAATTCATCCAGTCCCCACTCAAGTATATGCTCATCTATAGCATTTCCGTCAATGACTAAAGCAGTAATAGTAACCGGGCCTCCATCTTGTAGGGCGTGCGTAATTTCCTGCCCATTTTGTTCAATCAACAATTGAACCTGAGGAGCAATATTTTGATAGGCCAAAGTTAAAGTATGCTGAGCGTTATTCTCATCAACTGCATATAGGTTTTCTTGATCTTCATCTACCTTAATACCTACTAAATCAACAACCAAATTCTCATCGTATTCATTGGCGCTATTTTCAGCCGTAGGTACGACTAACTGCGTTTGCGTATTAGCAGTATCGAGAACGTCACCCCTTTCAATTATTACTTGCTGAGTAGCGTAAATATCAAAAGAAAAATCAAAATCATATTGATTTAAGTCGTCACTAGATAATTCAAGGTTAACTTTTAGATCAATAACAACAGGGTATTCAGGAGATTCTCCACTCAACTCCACAATGATATTCGCGGTACTGTTGCCACCAACCATACTATTAGTAACTTCAAAACGTACTTGCGGATATACATTAATAACCTGTATTAATGTATTGCTTCGATTACCAGCTGCATCAATTGCAACCCATTCAATATTTAGACGCCCTGCCGGCAAATAAATACGACCGCCATCATTAGGCCCTATCAGCTCACCTTTTAATTTCGCTTCGAAATCAAGACTGTAACCATCTACCACGTCATAAGCATTTAAATGGCTGAAAAGTGCTTCATCCCAATTTAATACAACCGTTTCGGAGTCATCACTATTAACCATAACGGACACTTCACTTGCTACTTGAGATAACTCAGGCGCACCATTGTCAGCGCTATTGTCAGTATCAATGTTATTAATAACACCATCATTATCTGTGTCATTTAATTGCTGATCTAACACTAGCCCTGAATCCAGTTGACACTGAACCTCACAACCTACATTCCATGCGTCAGGGTAACCATCTTGGTCTTCATCCAAAGAAGCGGCACTGCTCAAGGGGAAAGCATCTGCTTCTTCCAATATTCCATCGTTGTCAGAGTCTCGATGAACTACGCCATTTATGTATAAAGCGGGCGATTGTAAGTTATTGCCAAAGTCCCAGAGTGATTCGTTCCAGTCGTCATAGAGAGTTAAAGCATTATTGAGATTTTCAGCAGAGCCATCTTCCGAAATACAATCACTATTAGTGGAATTAGTAGCGGATTGAATTGCACACATTAAAGTAGCCAGGGGTAAACCTACGTAGCTATTGTTTTCTGAACTAAGATGGCTAGTAGCTTGACCAGAGATATCCGTGGCCCAATAGCTGTTTTCTACTGTACTAGTATTATTAGAAGTAAAATTAGAGATTCCAATTAGGCCGCCCACATCGGTATTACCACTGACCAGACCACTGCTATAACTGGAAGCAATTCGATTACCATCAAAGATAACTGACCCTACAAGGCCGCCTGCAGAACCAGATAAACCAATAATAGAACCTGTGTTAAAGCTATTAGTGATCGTATTTCCGGTGACAGCAGCTCCCGTGATCCCTCCCACATAGAAATCTCCCTCCACTACGCCACTATTAAAACAGGAAGTAATTTGATTGCTATCATCAAACCACCCCACAAGACCACCAACAACAAAGTTACCTTGCACTGAACCTATATTATAACTGGCGGTAATTTCATTGTTGTTCAAAACTCGACCTAGTAAGCCACCAACTCCGTCACCTCCTTTCACGGAACCTGCAGTATAACTACCAGAAATTAGGCTACCTTCATTAACCCAGCCCGCCAAGCCCCCCACAAAATTCCGCCCACTAATAGACATCAAGGGCCCACTTAAACCGAGTTGACGAATTTTAGCTTGATTAATGTAACCAAACAGCCCCATAAAATCAGTATCTGCCCTGTCGATATACAGGTTTTTAACCACATTGCCATTACCTTCAAAGATACCAGTAAATGCAGCATTTGAGTTACCGATAGGCAGCCAACCCTCACTGGCGTTCCAATAAGTATCACCTTCATCCATTTGGCCATCCTGATCGGTATCGAAATTTAGACCCGCTGTAAGTTCAAAGCCGATACAGCCACCAACAGGACAGCCCGCGCTGTCGGTATAAAGTGAAGTACCATCTAGGTTATTACGAATTTCGTTAAGGTCAGCCAGGTCATTAATTTCAATGAGCCCATCATCATCTAAGTCGTAATCGATCCGGCCTGAGTCGGCAAATGTGATAGAGGAGGATAAGGCAGACAACAAGATAGCTGCCAGAGTTATGGCCTTACCACTACCTAGCCAATCCTTAGCATAAAGAATGAACATATTCGATTCCGTAGATAAAAGTGAGACACTACCAAAAATTGGTTTTAGCATCCACTCTGTACTATTAATTAACTAAGTAATAGAAGCATCATCAACAGTGATTTAATGACAAATTACCGCTGTACCATTATTAAAAAAGGTCTAATTTCGTGTATTGGTAGAGTTCAATGTAACCCCCCCCTTGCCGTTACTAAATTTATGATTCTTAGTGACACAGAGTTGACTACATCTCTTGGCTAATCACATACAATGATTGTAAGTTCAGCTATTAACTCTATCACCAGCTCCCCTGCCAATCACCGTCTGTAAAATATAAGAAAAGTACTTGCCTAAAGACATACACCTAATCATTTTTATATCCGTTTCAGCTAAGAGCTTTGGCATAGACATATCAATATCACTGAGTTGTGCAAGCCCTGTAATACCCGGCCGCACATCATAAACACCTAACCTTACCCTCTCCTCAATTAATTCCTTCTGGCTTAACAGATTGGGCCTAGGCCCGACTAAACTCATCTCCCCCTTTAAAACATTCCAAAGCTGTGGCAATTCATCCAGCTTAGTATTACGTAAAAAACCACCCAGGCGAGTAATTGAAGAAGTACTTGCTAAATGACTAGCTACAGATTCTGTATCAAGCTTCATAGTACGAAACTTAATTAATAAAAAAGGTTTCTTATTACGTCCCACCCTTTCTTGTACAAATATGGGTGACCCAGTGTCAAATAACCCTACAATGAAAATGATTATAAAAATAGGAAAGCTGGCCAGCAACCCCAAGATAGAAAATATTAAATCCAATGAACGAATCAAAATAATGCCCCTAATCGTTTATCTTTAAAAAGTTATCAACAGTAACTTTTAATCCTTGCTGTACGGTATAGGGCGCTACCCAGCCCAATAATTTTTTCGCCCTTGTAGAATCAACCTGCAGAGATCCACACAAACGCTCTACAACATCCGATTTACCTGAAACCTTCCCTGCAAGCAAAAACAATGACTTTGGAACAGGTATTAACCTTGGAGGGATTCCCATATCTGAGCGTAATTGCGTGAGCAGCATAGGGATTGATAAGTCATCTCCATCTGAAATTAAAAATGTTTCATTCGCTGCATTAGGGTGATCAATACAGTTAACAATAAAATCAACCAAGTTGCTAATAAAAATCATACTGCGCAGGTTATGAATAGCACCAAATGGCAAAGGCAAACCTGTTTTAGCAAGCTTCAACAAATTATGAAAATTAGCCTTAACTTCCGGCCCATAAACCAATGGTGGCCGAATAATAACAACCTCCATGCCGGTTTCACTAGAAATGGCCCGCAAACCTTTTTCCGCCTCCCATTTTGACTGACCATAAGGGTCAATTGGACCTACATCGTCAAGCTCATTAAAACTGCCTCCATTCGTGGTACATTCACCATTAACCTTTATAGAACTTATAAATATAAAACGCTTAACGCCTGACTTTGCGGATTGGCAGGCTAAATTTAAAGTTCCCTCAACATTCACTTTACGACATTCATTAAGTGCCGCCACCACGTCATCCTTCATCATATGAATACGGGCAGCCGTATGTATCACGACCGATACGTCAGCCAAAGCAGGAGACCAGTCTGTAGAATTAGACAAATCTTTAACGTTAATACAACTAACATCATTCGGGAGAGACACACTATTTCTAGCTGCTGCAATTACACGACAAGAAGTATTTGTCATTAAGTGATTTATAAGGGCCGAGCCAACAAAACCATTAGCCCCTGTTACTAATACGTTCATTCCAACGCTCCCTATTTGACAAACCTTAGAATATCATTTGTCATGTCATGCATAATTTTTGATCTAGAGTAAGCATCGATAAAATCTTTCCGAGGCAAAGTCTCCAGTTTCAACAAATCCAAGGCTTTCACAGCCTCTTCAGCATTACAAGGAGAAAATATCTCAGCATTTGAAATATCCTCTTTAATGAACTGAGCGGCATACCCTGAAACACCCGCCAAAATAGGCTTTCCTAAAGCAGCATATTCAAAGACTTTAGAAGGTAGCACCTTACGAAATGCATCATAATCATTCAAGTGTAAAAACAGCACATCCGCCTCTTGATATTTAACCAATAACTCGTCTCTCTTAACTGGCGGCACTAAAGTCACATTTTTACAATCCAGTGCTTTTAACCCTTCCTCTAACTTAGATCTTCGCCCACCATCTCCAATTAGCTGAAAATGAACTCTGGCCTCCAGTTTTTTGGCCAACGTAGGAATAATATTATGCAGACCCTGTCCTTCACCAAAGTTACCCGCGTACACTATTGAGATTGAGTCATTTTTTTCATTAACCTCATCAAGTGTAGCGACTTGATAATCTATAAATTCAGAATCAATACCATTGGTAAAAAATGAAAACTCTTGCTTAGGGTACCTCTCTGAAAAATAGTCTTGAAAACCTTGTGATACCAAATTTACTTTATTAGCCTTATTGATAGTCCAACGTTCAAGCAAACTAAATACAGGTTTAGCCAAAAGAGACAGCTTCTTAGGCAAAACATCTTTTATCGTATCAACAAATATATCTCGTATATCGATGTAAAAATTAGTAGATTTTTTATGCGCAACATATGCACCTAGTGCTGCTGTCATTAACCTGGATGATGTAGCAAAAACCAAATCGTATTGACTTTCCTTAACCAAGTTCAAAACCTGCCTAGAATACGCTATAAAAGCCTTACTCTGATCGATCATTCCGCTCTGGTGAGATGGCAACTGAATCCTATGTACAGATATTTTACCATCGCTTTCATATTCTGGAGCTTCACTTTGGTAACTATCATAACGATTTGGAAGAGTTGTGATAATTTCAATTTCATCCCCCGCTGATAGTTTAGGCATTAGTGACCGGATCATCGCAGAACATCGGAAAGACCCAGCACAGAGGTCTGGTTGATAATAAAAGCTAAGTACAAGTATTTTCATGATTTTAAATATTTAGAGTTTTCTAGATAACATAAAAGGTGAATATTCATATTGCCACATTGAGAATAGGTAAAAACCTATTAAGAGCTAGACCCAATGCAAACAACAAGGTTTATTAGTAACACTACGACGTTAACACTAGACCTCACTATAAAATCTGGTCTCGTATTGCTCACTAGTGAATTCATCTAGCCAGCGATTCAATTCTTGATTGAATATGGTTTTAGGTGAGTAGGCCTTCAAACCGACCAAATCAGCTAGCTTTATTAAAGGCTTCTGAAGTAGGTAGAAGCAAAGGTTATTTCTTAACTGCCCCTCATGATTCTCTCGTGCCAAGCGATTTGAAAACATTGAAAAACTATGGAAATTAATATTCAAACAGTCTAAATCCTTAAACGCGTACTTAACACTATTAATGGTAAAAAAGTCAGGACTGAGATTTACCTGCTCAATTACACCTGGCTTGATCGATTTAACTTTAACTGTAGTAACATTGAATTCTTTGATATCACCTACTTTTGAAATTACTTCGCTACTATTCGCAGTTTTATTAATAAGGTCAATATTGGGTGTTTTAGATGTATTCATTAAACTAGAAAATGAATACCCCGCCATCTCCAGCGCTTGATAATAAGAATCACCAGTTAGGTAGCTACCTGAGCGAAAGCCTGACACCTGAACTCCCACTTCAGCAAAGAACTCTTTAGCCCAAATCAACATCTCTGTTTGTTGTTGTAAATTATAATCTGCGAAAGAATCTGAAGGGCATTCAAATGAAACAGGTAAATTTAGAGCATGGATATGCGGTTGTATATCAATATTTTCAAACCCTTTTAGGCACAAGATCAAATTACGTATTTCTTTTAAATATTCTGCGCTATTCAGAGATAAGTCCTTTGCAGACAAACTAATAAAAAAAGTTCCTTTAAGTCCTCTTTCACGCAGCAAACGGGCGATTTCAAGAGCCCCTTGAGTAACTGTTACCTTAAAATCTAGATTTCTTGAGCGGCGGCTGACAATAGTCTCAATGTCGAACGATAAAAACACTTGTTTTTTTTTCATTGCTACATATTACCTAATCTGATATTTTTGCTAAATCTGTGAGCTTCAAAAGACTATCCGCGAAACAATACTTTGCCTCATTGGTCATATCCAGCACCTTCATATTAAGACAGTTACCCACTTCTAATAAATTATAACCAACACCATATTGCATAGTTACAATTTCTATTGAGGCATTATCTATAAATAAATACAACTTAGCCCCATGGCTCATTTCAATTAATACAAGCTGTTCATTAATGACGCGTAACTGACACTCTTTTGAAAAATGCAAAAAACTATCGATTCCATTTACATTTTTCGATCTAATAGAAGAGTCTAAATCAAAATTATCAGTAATTATAAATAACCCCGTTTGATAGCTAAATTTTCTACGATGGGTCACTCCATAAACTCGCTTAAAGCCATCATGTTGCGCCTCTAAAACACTTTCATCATTGTTCTTGGAATAATGAGTTACGCTGCAATAACCCCTCTGCGCGACACGAAAACTACTCCAGTTTTGACACTGAGAGTCTCCATTAATTGATACTGTATTGTGAGCTTGAGTTGACCGTTCATAAGGCCGTCGAACCTCGTGATAATAACTCGATGTTCCGCCCTCAACCAGCACCCGCTGACCTAGATAACTCATCTCGAAGTGCAACATATCTGAATGGGCATGCCCCATTTGTTCATCAGGTCCTAAATTACCGGCATCCGCTATTATATAAAATTCATCATCCGTTGAGAGTTGATAATAACCACCTTCCTGTAATTCAGAAGCGACCCTACTGTCACCTAGAAACTTATAACAGAAACCCAACACAGTATTTGCAGGAGCAGATAAATTGGCTGATGAATCACCAAACAAACAACTCTTACCATCAGGATGAATAAATAGTTTAAATGCCGAATACATTTTCTCCACCAATTCGGATAGATATGTAAACTCAATGGACTCTACAGGCATCAACACCAAAATATCTAGAAAATCGATCAGCGCCAACTGATGATACAAAGGGGATTTTTCATAATGCAAGCCATCACTTAAAATCTGATTTTTTACTATATCTTTTAAGTGCTTATCAATAGTTGCCCTCCATTTAGCGGTGTACTGTTCATCAAATAAATAACACCCCCACCAAACTGCTGCAATATTCTTTAATAAGTGATTACCGTTCAGATTCCATTCCAGATTATTATTGACGAAATCAATATCCTGATAAATAATATTCAGCAAATCATCGCATTGGCCTTGATCCAGGTAAGATTTATTAATTAACAGCCACCGTCCCATACAAAAGGCACGCTCGCTGGCATTGTAAGCAGGCCAAAATGCCTTTGATACATTAAGCCTATGAGACTTCCAATCTCTAATGAGACGATAGCCAGCCTGAACCTCTTCACGATTATTTGATAACAGTTCAAGGTATCTAAAATAATGCAAATGGTCTAACCACAGACCGCCAAATTTTTCTTCATTCCAATTAACGCCATGGGTATAATTTGCAACTTCATTGATAAATTCAAAACACAATTCATTGACATCAAATTTCCCTCCGGTCCATCGTGAAATAAACCCTCGAGCAGGATCAAATAAAGTTTCAAGTTTGCAATTTAAACCAAGCTTTACTGGCTCAATTAAATCCACTCGAGACTTAATAACTCTTGATTTCACTTGATGAAAAATCTGACTAGAAGAGAGATGACGAGCGGTATGATAGAAATTTAAAATATTTTCTTTGTTTATAAAAGACATAGACCTAGTCATATATTGTCATACCCAAGCATGCTTTTTTATATAGGAAACTCTCCAGTTTTGCCGAATCAAATATGCTAAATTCGATTCCAGCTATTTTAGCTTTTGACATCACATCTTGCTCTATCATTTCTGTTTCAAACTGAGGGATGTTTTTTCTAACAGATACAGCTGGATTGTGAACAAATGTCACTAGAGGTATTTCGCTATCATTTTCATCAATCACAACGATTTTTCTTTCATTTTTCTCATATACTTTGTATGGAAAATCCTCACCCATAGAGTCTTCAACAGTATGCACATGGGTTAAAACTTCAAGCCCAACACCAATCAACAGAATCTGACCTTCAAGAGTCACCGATTTACCGAAAGGCGAAGAAGCTTCAAAGGGATATTGGCATTTATGATGATTTTCAATCAACATATCAGCATTCATTCCAAACGCACAAACACTATGTGTAGGGTGAAGACTTCTTTTTACATTTTCTGTTCGACGAAAAAGTTCTGTTAATAAACCCATTTTGGAAGGTGTTCTTTTTGACGAAAATGTATGCTTGTCTATATAATCCCTGGCCATACCCTCAATAGGAAAAGAAGGCATCATCAAAGTACCCTTATCCATATACTCCATCAGACACTTAAGGATAGCAAATGGACCACCTTCGACTTTACCAACCCAATCAGCACCGGAATGAACAAATAAATTTCCACCCGAATTTACTTTTAAATGATCCAGTACACCTGTAAAATCAGCCAAATCGAATTCTGAAACTTGTTCTCGAATTTTAGCCAATCGTTTCTCGCGCGATTTAAATCGAACCAGCTCAATGATCGAATTTGGCAGAAGTTGTCTAACCCAGCCTTTTAAGACCTGTACACTCCGGATGATCAGGGACACAATAAATTCTCTCTCTATTTTTTAAAACCACGAAAACCAGCTACACAGCAATATTGTATTGTGTAGCTGGTTGACAAATATACCTTCAGATTTATCTATCTATAGCCCTGATCTATAAAGGGCACTAGGACAGAACAATATTTCGCTGTTGCAACCATTTTTCGAGTACGATCAAAGACCACAAGTGAGAGGACAGGTCTTTTTTCCTGGCATAAAAGCTGGAAACGATTTCATTAAGGTAACCAGTTTTAAACAGAACACTAACTCGACTTTTATCGTTAAGGAAATCACTTACAAATATCTGGTTATTCTGCAGCCACTCCCAAACAGGCGGGTTAAAGCCTCTTTTCGGTCTATTAATAATATTATCAGGCAGCACACCTTGGTAAGCATCCTTCAAAATACGCTTGGTAGTACCACCCTTGATTTTCCATTCAGGTTTTAATTGTGCCGAAAGTTCAACAAGGCTACGACACACAAACGGAACACGTAGCTCAAATGAAGCCTCCATACTTAGCCTATCTGCACCATCTAGCAAGTTATAGGAAAGAAACGAATTTTGGTCTGTATAACAAGCACTTGATACAGGAGATCCATCAAATTGTTTAAATAAATTAGCAAGAAAATCCTGCCTAGCTGTAGCTAGATAGTTTTGCCCCATACTGGAAGCATAGTTTTGAAACTCATCAACCGACAAAATAGATGTCCAATCCTGGAACATATCACCTAAGGGTTTTCCCTGGTTTACAACAAATTGTTTCGCTCGCCTAACAATATGATTACCCCTTGGGGTTTCAGGTAGACGCCGTAACACATAGTTAAGAGCAGGAGCAGCAACTGACATTATCGGCTTTAATTTACTCGCTAAATCCAGTGCTCTATAACGGGGGTACCCTCCAAAAATTTCATCTCCACCATCTCCAACCAGAGCAACGGCAACATCATTGCGGGCTTCAGTGCACAATACATTGGTCATTGCCACGGTGGGGTTTCCATAAGGTTCATCCATTTGCCCCAAAATAAGCTCAACAGTATCGGTTACGGACTTGCTTTTAAAATCAGGGTAGATAATATGATGATCAAGACCAAACTGATCGGCCACTATTTTGGCATATTTAGTTTCATCGTATTCATCGTTATCGGAATAGCCAATTGAAAACACTTTTGCCTTATCCTGACATTGAGCCATTTCTGCTGCAATGATGCTGGAATCAATACCACCACTAAGAAATGCACCCACGGGTACATCTGCAATTAACTGATCCCTAACCGACTTGCCAACCTTCTCCTTAACAAGCTTGGTTGCTTCACCATAGCTAATATCCAGCAAAGGGCCTTTAGGAACAGTCCACCAGCATTCGACATTTGAATCTTTGGTATTTAAGTCAAACTCAATATAGTGACCCGGAAGTAATTTACATACTTCACTATAAATGGTTTTTGGTGCAGGAATATAGTTGAAAATCAGGTACTCTGCCAAAGCACTACGATCAACTGTTAAGTCCGAGTAAAGATTTTCCAAGCTTTTAAGCTCTGAAGAAAAACTAAAACTGCCATTTTGAAAACTATAAAATAACGGCTTAATACCTACATGGTCTCTAGCACAAAATAACTTATTGTTTTGCTGATCCCAAATAGCAAACGCAAACATACCATCCAGCTTATCCAGAACTTTTGCCCCCCAATGGGAGTAACCCAGAAGAAGCACTTCTGAATCAGAATTTGTCTTAAAATTCAAGCCAGCACTTTCAAGTTCAATTCTAAGTTCTTGGTAATTATAAATTTCACCATTAAACACCATGACATATCGCTGATCATGACTAATCATAGGTTGATTAGCCGCTTCGGATAAATCGATAATCGAAAGGCGATTGTGAATCAGCAGCGCATGTTCAGATTCAAACTTCCCCAGATTATCAGGCCCCCGATGGGAGGTAAGGCTGCCTATAGTTTCAAATGACGGTTTTGAAAGTGGACCGATTACACCAATTATCCCACACATTTAAGCAGTAGTTTCCGGCAGAAGGTTAACTATATTAGCAACAGAGTTAAATTCTGAAATCTGCTCTGGTGTTAGAGATATATCAAACTCAGACTCCACTGCTAAGGCGATGTTAATTATTGCCAGACTATCCCACGTTGCAAAATCATCAGCAGTCTTTTCTGAACTTATATCAGCCACATCCACTCTTAATAGCTCAGCTAAAATTGCATACAACTTATTCTTTATCATTCTTAATTTCCTTGATTAATAGTTATAAAATGAGATGGTAATTTATTAACTTGTGTCAATTCCATACCATAAAACTTGCAGCCATCGCTATTTTCTTCTATCAGGTCAAAGCCATGATTTTCATATAAATCTTTTACCAGCTCATTCTTATGTGTTGGTAAATAACTTGCTTTTAGCGAAGCAACTCCAAGCTTCCTCAATTTATCGGCAACTTCGCTAATAATAGCGGTTTCAAGCGTACGTCCAATCACTCTGCACGACATTAGAAAGGTGTCGATTACGGCTTCATCACCAAGCAACTTAACAAACATCAAGCCCACCTGGCCATTATCACCAAATTTGTCAGTTAAACTTGCTGTAAGGGTTAGCCACTGAGGGTCATTTGCAATTTTATCAACTTCGACTTCTGAGTACCTGATAGTTGTTAAATTAAACTGATTTGTTTTGGTGAGCATCTGATAGCTACGAGCATTACTATGATTATTTACTGGTAGAAATTGAGAATACATAGATAACGAACTTAGGAATTCACCAATATTAGTAGACTTGCTTTTAGCTATCTCGCGCTGTGAATTACCTGAGTACATTTGATTGCGTTTCCTATCCTCCTCTGTTAACTGGGAACCATCAAATAAGCGATTATCACCAAGCAATTGAGGATACTGCACAATATTATCAACAGGCACTTGCAAGACAGTTACTTTTGGTAACTCCTGAGCAACCAGGCCACATTCGACTGGATTGTCATCCATAAAAACCATATGGTCCAAGCCAATATTTAGTTCCCTAGATATTTCACTCAGGTTACTCGCCTTGTCAGACCAATTAACTTTCTTAACCAAAAAGTGATCCCATTTAAGAATCATTTCGGGATGTTTATCAAATACTTCCTTGGCATCAGCTTCATTATTTTTACTTGCAATTGCTAACATGACTCCACTGTGCCAAAGGTCGAGTATCTGTTTTTGAATATCGCGATAGACACTACCGGGGAAATCTGCCCCAATCTTGATGCCGTGCATACCATCCTCACCAATAACGCCTCCCCACATGGTATTATCCAAATCAACTACTAGGCATTTTTTACGACTACCAACCGATTGCCTGAAGATAGGCATCCAGGAATTGACTAGTGCGCGAGGGTCTTTTGATCCGAAAGCAATACGACCAAGATACCACAATTTAGCATCAAACCAGCCATTATCAGCCGTAGCGTTAACCACACGATCGATATTTACAATAAATATTCCAGTATGATTATCGACTAAATCTGCAAGTGATAGATTTAGATCCTGAGTAAATCGCCATAGGGAATTAACGCTAATGGCCTCATTTACAACGTCAACACTCCAGTCAGGAGTAGCGAAAGTATGTAGAACAATTACCGAGTTTGTATGGACACGTATAGATGTAAGCCATTGTTCAATTTGACCAAGTATTTCACTTTTAGCATCCGCCAAAAAATCTGGTGTTTTTTTAACTAATGGGTCAATTAAAGGCGGGAATATGTCTTCAAGTCGAGCCAATACAAGAATGATGGCAGGTTTAGTGCGGTATAAGTCGGAATTGGGATCAAGCGCTTGTTGCATAATCTGCTCAGACGGTGCACACTGCGCATTAATATCTATACCATTAATATTACCGGCAGCTTTCAATGGCATAGCTAAAAAATCTAAAGTCACAGTTCCAAGAAGCGAAACATTCAAAACAGGAAAAGCCATTTCCGCTTCTTTTTTGGTAAAGTAACTAACTACTTTTGATGCCTTATATGCACTGTATTTGTCGCCTTGGTATTCGGCAACTAAATCTAAATCCTGACTCATACTCTATCTTCTAACTGTTTTACTTTAATTTGAGCGCGACACACAACAAGACCATTGCTATTTATCATTTCACCCTCTAATACCGCGACACCTAGTGCAGCAATCACTTTTTTTAATGTTACCGTGAGCTCCACGTTGTCATCAGGAAAAACAGGGTTATTGAAAGTTGAGTCAACGCCTAAACACATCCAGCCCGGACCTGGTAAGCTACTACCAATTAATCCAATAATGTGCGATGTCAACAACATGCCTTGAGCATTAATTTGCCCAAACTGGGTTTTGGAACTAAAGACATCATCACAATGTAGAGGATTTCTATCCTTGGTTAAAGCACCGAATGCCACTATCATCTCACGATTAATGTTGTGCTTTTCGGTATGTGACATTCCGACTTCCAAATCACCAATCTTACGCATTTCCATCTTGACTAAACCGCCCATTACTACACTAATTAATATGAATGACAACTACTCACATCTCTTTTTACACACCAGAATGTGTTACATGAACTGCCACAAACTTTTTTGCTAATATTTTTAGTTATCTAGAGACTTTTCGAAATATTATACAATATCAAAATCAACTGTCATATTTCGATTGAAAAACAATCAATTGTGGACTAATAATTCTTTGACTATTAAGTCGATAATCAACTCACCAGAGTTTTCATCAATTATTCTCCGTTTCAGCTGAACAACTTCATCTTTCAATGCAACCGGTGCTCGCAATAGTTCATCAACCTGTTCGATTAAACTAATAGTTGCTTTAAATTCATTATCACTATAGGGGAAATCATCATGCATATAACGCTCACTCAAACGACACAATATTAAAGGCACTTCCCTACAAAGCAGGTCCATCACCACTCCAGATGGATTAGAGATAGCGACATCAAACCTACTAATCAACTCTTCAAACACCAATTCACCATGATTAACCACCATTACTGCGCTAGGGCAATCTGTATTCTTCAACCATCCCCCATCATCCCGTGGGTGTAATTTAATTATAACCTGTTTAACTTTCTGCAGTCGCAACAGTACACATAAACGCTCAACAACGGCTATATTTATCGACTTATCATCTGAGTCTGCAAAATAACATACCGTAGGCGGCTTATTGTCAGAGATATCTTGATCAACTACAGAAAAAGCCTCATTTTTTATAGTTCCCACATAGGCCAACTTTTCAGTTGCCGTACTCCAACCTGTTTTAAATTGCTGGAATCGCAGTTTTGTGTCAACAATGAAAATATCACCAAAAACAGGAAAAGGAATATCATTGGGCAATTGATCGCATTGCATCAAATGGCCACATTTTAGGTTTTTATTATGTGAAATTATCGAATCAATATTAGCATGTGGAGACTTTTGTTCGGTCGAAAGGAAACAGCCGTCTTGTACAGTAACATCCTTCAAAGCCAAGTCCAATGACAGCCGATAAAGCTCTAATTCACAGGCCATTACTCGTATTTCTTTTAAAGCCGTTGATACATCTAACTTAAATCCACCCAAATTCAAAAGGTATCGTTTAAAATTAAAAACAGCTGGCAACGCAGAGAAGTATGATGAGAATACCTGTCCGTATGAATTAGGTGCATATTCGATCACGTCATGGTGAGTATTAATTAATACTGAAGATGCCCCCATTGATAGCGCCCCCCCGCTGAATGAACGGCCACAGAGTACGCCTACACGCTTTTTGCTCTTTATTAATGCGGGTAGTATAAACTCAAGCTGGCTGAACGTTCTTACATTAACAACTAAATCAACACTCCGGGACTGCGCATTTATGTGTTTCCTTACTCGCCTAAGGTCACTTATAAGCCTTAAACTCCAAACCCCGAGAATTCGTAGGATACTTTTAACTTTACCCATCGATAGCAGAGCTTTAGTTTGAAATTTATAGCCGACCTCTTTATTTTTTAACCAAGATTCAATTATGGGCTGCAGTGAATAAGCTCGATCATATAAAACGACGCCTTGTGACTCATGTTCTGCCAAAAAATATTTCAAGCTTCCTCTTTTATGTCTATATTTTCTCTTAAATATAACCTCTGCAATTTCTTGGGCATTACAGTTTTTTAAAGCACGCTCTATAGATGAAGTAATACGAATAATTGGTAGAATACTACATTCAAAAAAATTATTGGCAAATGGCTTGACCTCCCCCCCTATAAACTTGGCCATCCCCTCTTCTTGTTTACGAATGTGTTCACATACCGAGGATATTAATGATTTATCGTCATTTTCACTATTCTGATAACAAATTACTTGTGCTATCGAGCAATCAAGCTCCACAGGAGAAACAATACAATCTGACTGACTAGCTATTAAGGCATATTCTTTTGCTTCTGCACGGCAAAAAGCTAGGTAAACATTCACTTCAAATACCCCTGTAATTTCCCTAAATAATTACTAATTAACACATTTTCTCACTTTCAGGCACCTGGAAACTACTATTTGATCTCCCGTAAAGTAACCCCAATCCACACCAAAACAACAAGTTAGATGTGAACGTTTGCGTCATAGAAAATTCATTTGAAGACATAAATACAATAGCTCCAATCAAATACGCAGCCCCAAATTGAGATGCTTTACGGTGTCTTAGCCTATAGAAGTGAATCAGTAGTGAAAAAAGCATCAGGACAAATGGAAGAACACCAACAACACCCACACGAAATGTCAATTCTAGAAAGGTGTTATGAGAAGATAAGTTACGTGTACCCAATGAGTTGAGGTAATACTCAGTACTACAATTTGAACACTTACCAAACCATGTATCACTGTAGATATTTTCAATTATATCAGGCCAAATTGACATTCTGCCATCAATACCTTTATTAAAATAATGCCGGCTCAACTCATCAGCATAGCTAATATCCCCCCCTACATACAAGTATGGGGATAATATTATAATAAAGAAAAATAGAGTCAACATTACTACATACAACCACCTACTTTGGCTAATCCAACCCCAAAAGTAATAAACAATCAGTATTAACATAATGGATAATGCAGGAACCCTATTAACAAAATAAAGTAACTGTAAAATTGAAAACAAAAATAAAATCTGAATAATTTTTCGGCGATTAAAGCCCATACCCACGACTAAGAATGGCAATACAACAAAAAAGGTATAGGCATACACCTGCTTATTCTCCCCTCCCCCAATGATTAAATCCTGTAACAGATGAAAAACAGCAACCAAAACAAAGAAAACATATAGCGAGCCAGATAAAGCCCTATTGGCATATGTCCTTGAGAAGTAGGCAAAGAAAATTACATTTATAAGCACTCCAAATAGCTCTACATGGTCTCTAGCATTCGATTTTGAGAAGTCATACAAAAAAAGAAAATGACAAACAAACCAAATACAACAAATGTAAAAAAATGGCATTTTGCGAGGAGTAATCAGGGTATAGCGGCTACTTCTATACAATGAGAAAATAAAAAGCATTATAGCTGTTGGAATAAGAGCAGCGGAAACCCACGCAAATTGCATTAGTGCTGCTGCAAGCGCTGCAATCACAACAATTATCAGCTTTAATGGATCAGATGAATTTTTTATTATCATATTAACTCTAACATTTTCAATTTTCCCCTTTACTACGAAAAGTTAAATAGTCCATTATTTTTTCTCGAAAAATGACCAATACCAAAACAGACAACAAAACAAACACCAGTACTCGGACGATAAATTCGGAACAATGCCGGTCCCATATAGTACCTGAGAATAATTCACCAGCAAATAAGGCAACAGCCAAGCCCAACAACCCCATAAAAAAATCACTATAATTTAATCTTGGCAATGAGTACTTAACCAGAGCATAACTGTGCAGCATAAGTAAAACTAACATCGACACGATTGACGCCCAAACAACACCATAAACTCCCATCAAAGGAACAAGGGTAATTGATAAAACAATATGGACCAATGCCGAAATTAAAAAACACACCATGTGGGTAACTGTTCGCTTATAATACGATAAATAATTATTTGATGTTAACCCCATAAAACCGGAAATATAATGAGCAAATACCATAAACCCCAATATAGCTAACGAAGCATTATAAGCTTCACCAAACATTGGAATGAACAAATCACCTGAAAATAAAATCAAACCACAGCCACACAAGGCCAACAAGTAATTTGATGCCTTAATGAGTAGCAACACCTCTAAAGAGGGCTTGCCGTTTTTATTTAAGTCTTCATATAAAATGGGAGCAATCGCCATTGACAGAGCACCATTTACCAGAAAAATTGCAGTTGATAACTTATAACCCAACGCATACATGGCAACATCTGTTGGATTAGAAAAATGATCCAGAACCATTCTACCAGACATCCCCAATATCCACTGCCCGAAGACTGTGGGCACAAACGGTGAGGAAAACCGGATAAAACTTAAAGCAACTCCTCTGGCACTCACTGAAGATATAGCCGCAAGCGCACTATAACTCTTCATCGCAACAATCGAAACGCACGCTAACACTGAAAATGTTATTACATATGAGTACAGGTAGCCCAACACACCCAATTTTTGAATAACAATAAACCAGTATCCTGTACTTAATAACAATGTGATCTTACAGATTATCAACCCCAGATAAAAGACAGGTTTCTGCTTAACCTGAAAATACACTTGTGCAAGAGCAGTAATATTCTGACCAACACTAATAACAAAGACTAGGGCGATACCGAATAGACCCTGATGATAGAATTCAACATTAAGACTTGAACATAAAAGCCATAACAACAGACTAACCAGACTTCCCCAAATAAAAATAATACTAAAAGCAAAACTAAAGGCATTATCTGCCATGTCTTTCTCATAATAAAATCGTTGAGCAGCTCGCTCCACTGAAAGTGATGATATCGCCATAAAAATAAAGATATACATCTCTACCATGGACACCGCAGCAAATTCTTGGACTGTAAGAGCAGATGTATAAAGCGGTAATATAATGAAGGAGCTCAATTGCGATAATATACCTGCAAGTGAATATAAAGAAGCGCTTTTAATTACCCCCATATCAAAAAACCCTAAACGTATTCAGATGAAATAACTTTAAATATAAAATAGCAAATATAAAACTTAATAAGCTGAGAGTTCATATGAGGTTGAAACATAAATAGACTCAATCATAAAACCACTGTATCGGAATAACTCTAACCTTGACATCAATTAATCCAGTACCACTCTCATCGATAGTCCTATCATCCCTAATCCAATAAGTTATTATTGCATTAGAGCCATCAAAAATAACACTTGGATATGCTGCTGAATAACTGGAATTGCCTTCCAATGTTTTTTTAAAGGAAAAAAGACTCCCGTCATCCATAGAGATAGCAGAACTTAACTTATCTCGTTTTGCCCAGCTATTAGCGTTAGTAGAATCATTCCAGATAGCCAAAATATCATTTTTATTCGGTATTTTTTTCATTGTTGCTGGCGCCGATGGTGATGGCATACTTAGAATCTTTTCAGGCTCACTCCAATTTAATCCGTAGTCATTGGATATTGAACTAAAAACGTACTCATTATTTGTTCGAATATACATTAAAATTTTACCGCCTCCCAGTTCAATAACACCAGGCTCATCTGCCCCCAACGGAGGAACCACTACCCTATTATTTGACTCAAACCAACTGATACCCTGGTCTTTGCTGATTAGACTTAAGGCCTGTATTGGATCATCTGATCCAAATGTAGCAATATCCCTGTTATATGCCAAAGGCAAAAGTATATTGCCATTTTCCATACTAATGGCTCGATCATTGTTGATTTGGTAATAGCCTGAATTGGGAACCGTTACCGAGCCAAGATTTACCAAACTTTTTCCATCCGAAAATAACTCTCCCTTTACAACACGTAAATCATCCGTTTTAAAACGCTCAAGGAAAAATGCTAATATTTTATCATCCACTCTCAAAAAACTAGCTTGGAGTACGGGATCATTTCTTTCCAACATAACAAAAGGAGCTGCCCAGTTATAACCTCCATCAGTAGATAACCTACCCATAATCCGGGCCTGGTCAAAATCATCTCCTTCGCCTTCATAGAATTCTTCATAAGCCAAAAGAACCATATCAGCACTTAATCTAAATAAAGCAGGGCCAGAAAACCTAGGTGTACCCGCACTTGCACTAGTTACCAAACTCCCAAACGGATCTTTAATGGATGAAAGGACCCTAAAATTGAGCTCAACATTACTTTCAATCCTTCTTACCTTTTGAGTAAAATAATACCCCTCTTTTTTAACAGTAAATGTGAAGTTACCAGGACTTATATTTGTAATGGAAAACGAACCATCACTATCGCTTTGAAGCTCAACTCCCAGCTCAGAGATTGAGATACTGACGCCAGAGACAGGGCCCCCTTCACTATCAGTAACCAAACCTGAAACCATAATATTCTTTGGCATCTCTTGGTTTGTTTTACATGCGAACAAAAGGGAAACAAACAAAAGGCCAATAACTGCCTGAGAAAAAGCCTTTAACACATCTAAACTTCTATTCATTTATCCCCCTTCGCCTACTACAAATAACTATTGAAAGTCTTAATAAGTGTAACATCACACGCTTTTTAGTATTGATAATGCATTGCATAAATCAAAACTTTGTTAAATAGATCCTCCGCGAGAAATTGTAGTATAGAGCGCCTCTTTTTCACGATGCTGTGCCAGACGAAGCAACGACTTCGAAGGCAATTTTTGTAAAAAATCATCAACCTGATCGTATAGCCCAGGCTTTAAAGTATTTTCCTTCGAATAATCTAGATCGACAAAATCCTGTGCGACACTATTACGTTTCTGAATAGCCAGCTTCTCCATTGGCCTGAAAATATAACGATTTTTTTGTGTCATAAACTCTAAAGCCCAACGGCCAGGCGCATTCCAGTTTGCACAATATGTAAATAACACATCATTTTCAGATATACCCGTACCAGTGAACTTTGAAGCAGAAGGGTGCCAGTCAAGTTGGTTAGCACCGGAACTAAAAGACGTCATTGATTGTGGGAAACCACCAATAAAAAATGCCATATCAATTACATGACTGGAGTTTGCCATTAGCCAATGTTTTTTACATTGTTCCGACTTAGGTAAACTTGCTATATCATCTGCCCATTCAGTAAATTCAAAATGGAAAGACTCAAGACCACCATCCGCCTCAATTAATTTAAGAGCCTCTTTAACTGCAACAAAATAACGGCGATTATATGCGATGTATACATCAACCCCTCGTTCATTAGCTAAACCGTTCAGCCGTGCAATCTGTTCGAAATTTACACCACCTGGTTTCTCAAGTAACACTTTTTTAACCCCGTAATTGATCAGGGAAACCGTCACTTCATACAAGTCATCAACATCTACGGCCACAATGGCTTCGTCACAGTTAGCGGGCTGCTTTTCTAAAAAAGCATTAAGACCACCACTGATTACTTCTACTTTTTTTTCTGAAGCCAGCTTTTGTGAATTAGCTTCACTACGGCCAATCACGATAAAGCTTTTATCCAGCTCTGTTAGTACATCAATGTAATCTCTGGCCATATTGCCAGCACCAATTAACCAAATCATTTTTAGTCCTTAGGTTATAGGAAGAATGGAAGCATTAAGCTGTTGATTCTGATTATAAAATTCAAGAAGAGCACTAATAAAAGGCTTATGCACCTCACAAGACTCTGAAAATGTAGTGATGTCAGCATGACCAAAGCTAATTGCTTGCTTAGCCACTTCTCGAGTTAACTGGCTCTGATACCTTGGAACCATTTTAATGGTGCTTAACTGACCATCTATAACAATATCACCAGAGGTTTCATTGATATCAAACAATTTACCGTCATTGTTAAGTTCAATTGAAAGTGGGGCATCATCATGAGAGCACTCTAAAGACAGTGAGTGTCCGTTTTCATATGTAATATGTAAAGTCCCAAAAACTTCGATATAGCCATCGCGTCGACTCGAATAAACCTTATCTTCCAAATTAGAAACGTCTACATTTTTCACAGTGGACTCAGTCATAAAAGCGAGTACGTCTATAAAATGAACAGCATTACAGGCCAACCCCCAATCTCCACCAGCAACTTTCATAGTCACCGGCACTTCCTGCTGCAACATTAATTTTAAGTCAGCGTAAGCGGTAAACATTCTGCGAGGGCAATTTACCCATACCCTGGTTCCTGCTGCTTTAATGAGTTCGGCAGCTTCATCGAAATCAGATAAACTTTGAAATAACACTTTTTCAAGCACCATAAATCGTACTTTTGCATGCTTAAATAAACTCTTAATAATAGCGAGGCGAGGTGCCGCACCTGTAGCTACGACAACGAAATCGATGGATGCTGGTAATTTATTAATATTATCAACAAAAGAGACTTCTGAAGTTGAATTGTCTTCAGACTTAACTTCTTCAACACGTACTTTTGCAATATTTACAGAATCTGTAAAAGGTTCAACAACGGTAATATTAGCCACTGGACCCATTGTAACAAGTGACTGCAAGTGACGACTTCCTAGTTCTCCGGCACCAATTAAAACAATATTAATCATGAAATCTCTCGTTCTTATTTAAATAATAGGTGAAAATCTTAAAATATTTGGCCAACAACAAGCCTTGTACCTAAACTAGTAATAATATTAATTTTTAAAGAAATGATAAAATCAAACTTTCCAAACTAGTCTTTTCCTCTACAGATAACGCATTAATTTTACGCTTAGTTTCTACTTGATATTCAATAAGGTGTTTATCATCCAACAACGACAACACAAAATCATTTACAGTGCTTATTTTATCCGCATCTAAAACGGGTACTTTTGCGTAAGCACTAGACAAATAATAGCCCTCTTTATCACTCTTGGGATTAAAATTAATACTCACCAAATTATTAATTGCCGCCTCATAAGCTGCATATGAGTCCGTAGATATTGCAATATCTGACAAAAACAACAATTCAGCTTTATCAATATCCCGAATAATTTTAAAATTACTCTTTTCATTTGCATCAAATAAGTTATCCCAATATGACACTTGATCATTTGGGTGTATTTTAACTATTACGTTAAAATAAGGACTTATGGTCTCGATTAAGACACGGTAAGAAGTCTCAAGTAATGTTTGAAATAACTGACCATGCAAGCTGGCAAACTGCCCAGTGTAAAGTATGACGGTTCTAAGCCTTGGTGATAAGCCATGTTTCTGTGCTACAGAAGATTTATCCAGATGTTGTAAGGCAGCAACCTGTGATTTCAACATAACATCTGCTGGATTGGTAATTTGATATACATTAATTTTGCTGGCTTGATAGTGTTTAAAAGCGAAAGAATCCCATACCAGCACCTTTGCTTTTTGACACTCCATCCCCCAAAAGCCTTGAGTCGCATATATATCGCCAAATAGATAATTAACTATTTTTTTGTGCCAAGGAATAGTAGATTTTTCTTCCCTTAAGTCCAGGAAACAAGGCTGAATCACGACCAAAGGAATATCCGGACGTTGAGATTGCAACATCCGGGGCGTAATAAATATATCGCTATTACATACAACAATATCTGGCGATATGCGCTCTATTTCAGCCAATATCTGTTTTTTATAACCAGAAGCAGATCTCAGAAGTGCAAGCAGCCCTTTAATCTTATCTAGTACATTTCGCCTAACCCAGTCTTTCGACGTTTTTTGATACCAAGAAGGATCATAGGAAAGTTCCGAATAACCAGGTTCTTTTTTGGCGAACTCATGGGAATCAAAATTTTTAGAATTTATCTCTCCCCCAATGTACTCCTTGGGGTTGTAATAAAACACGTCACAATTTTTTAGCTGTTGCTTTAATGCCTCGTAGATTGGATTAGATAAATAATAATATCCCATGAGCAGTAAAACTTTTGGTTTGTCAGGTTTCAACTTTTCTTCCGGTAACGTATATGTCAGCACACAAAGAAGGAAATGCGCGCAAAGGTAAATCGACTGTTTTAGTAATTTGTTTAATAAGCGGGCTAATAGAGTAATGACCGGACCAGTTACGTCCAATTATTTTAATATCCTTCAGTCCCATATTTTCAGCAATATAACGTAGATCTTCTACATCAGGTTCTCTGACATGCCCCCTAAAGGTCGACTCTTCATACCAGTCCCCCATGCCACTCCATTTGGCCTTGCCAAATAAGCCGGTCAATCGCTTCCTTAGATTAACACAATTAGGAGTCCCTAATAAAAAAGTTCCCCCCTGATTCAGCTTACTATAAACATCTTCGAACAATTTTTTTGGAGAGTTGTGCCAATGTTCCATACTATTGATGCTAGTTACTATATCAAACTGGCCATCTACATTTTTAAATCCATCTGCAATAAGGTCCCTTGAATATATCTCAACACCCAGCTTATTATGAGCCGAGTTGTCGCTATCCAACATCCAGTTATTATCAGCATCTCCAAAATCATCTATAAGCACAGAGCGCTTTAAGCCCATAGCCGCAAAGCCAGGGGCAAGTAAGGTATTCCCTCCGCCTAAATCACAAACACTAAGTTTCTGATATTCTTGATCGGAGTGGCCGCTCAATCCAAGTTTTATAAGATATTCAATCCGTTCAATATCTTTTTTCTGGTGCTCTACTAGCCACTCAGGGTACATCTGAGATATTTGAGTCAGAAAATCAGGGTCATTAATATACGTAACATTATTCATATAAAGCCTTCTTTTTATTTTTTTAAGAAACTTCTATTACAACACTACTACAATATTTTTTATTTTAAAATTTTTAATTTAGAAAACGACATTTATATATTTTACAGCGTAAAACCATCGTCAATAACAATATTTTGTCCTGAAATACCATTAGATGCACCAGAGAAAATAAAACTAACAACATTAGCAATATCTTCTGGTGATAGCATTCCAACACTATTACAGTGTTTATTGTACTGAGAAACAAATGACTCATGCTGATTATCAAATATACCACCAGGGCTCACAGTATTAATTCGGACATTCTTACCGCGGTAATATTTGGCAATATACTGTCCCAAATGAATAAGTCCTGACTTAATAACTGCGTACTCGACAGGCATGGTCATGGGTGTGTTGTCGTAAATTTCAAATTTAGGAGCAATTACGCCATAGATAGAGGAAATATTAATAATATCTCCACCTAAACTTTTCGAAAAGTATTCGGCAAACACCTGTGACGTTAAAAAGTATCCGCCGAGGTTCAGATTGGTATTTTCACAAAAATCTTTAAATTCAACATCTTCAAACTTTCTGCCGTAATTAGCATTTCTTGGGTAAGCCGTATTAACGACACCGCTAATACAACCAAAACGATTGATAGAGTCTTCAATGAGTTTCTGTAAAGATTCTTTGTCGACTATATTTACAGAAGCTGCCATTAATGTACTTGATTTAACACCTTGTGAAACAAGGGCGTTACATACTTCATCAGCTGCCTCGAGATTATAATCAGCAACAACAATATTTGCATCAGCATTAATTAGTGTTTTAACAAATTGCTTACCCAGCAATCCTGCGCCACCAATTACAACAAGCGTTTTTCCAGTTAAATTCATAGTACCTATACTTAACTTAATTTTTTGTAAAGTTCGTTACGTCTATCGTCGGCAAATGGAAATTTAGCGCGGACATTAGTCACCTGGTTCATATCAATATCATAAATAGCCAGTCCGTCTTCTTCATGCAGCGGCGTACACAATTCCCCTAATGGATCATAAATAACACTTGATGGCTGATATTCCATGCCGTTGCCGTCAGTACCAATACGATTAACACCAATCATAAAATATTGGTTTTCAATTGCTCTGGCGCTCAGCAGGGTCAACCAATGCGATTTACGTGATGCCGGCCAATTGGCGATATTGACCACCATATGACAACTGTCACGGTAATGGGCATATAATTCAGAAAAACGCAGATCAAAACAGACTGTTAGCCCTATGTTAGTCTGATCAATTTCAAACTGTTGTGCTTTGTCGCCGCGAGCATACAGCTCACTTTCACCAGCAAAAGAGAAAGTATGGATTTTGTCGTATGCAGCAAGTATTTGACCAGAGCTATCTATGGCGGAACAACGATTAAAATGATTGTCGTTACCATCCCTGACAGCATGGCCAAATATATGCCGACACTGTGTCTTTAAAGATAATTGCTTAAAGAAATTTAGAGATTCTGATTCTGTTGCTGGTTCCGCCAAATCAGGGTTTGAGATGGAAAATCCTGTTAGCGTCATCTCAGGGTAAACAATTAAGTCCACTCCTAAGAAATCAGCATTGATTCGCTGCGAAAGCCGGCTGCACTGCAGCTGGTTATCAACTTTATCTTCCCAGCATTGATCCAGGGAGACCAAAGCAATTCGCATCAGTTATGACTCCTAAATACCGGACGAATAACGTCCCCTATTAATAGACCATCAGTAGTTCCGGCATCAATCGCCTTTTTATAGACAACAAAGGTTTTTTCAAGTGCTTTAGCGGTCAGTTCGAGTTCTTCCTGGCCATGGCGATAACTCAATGCAATCCATGGCATTAACACACCATTGCGAATCATCTCTTGTGAAAATAGCGTACGCATGGGTAACGACATTTTACCCTCTGCGTCGTAAGTCGCATACCAGGGAGAGCACTCAACACCACCGGCTTTAAAGTATTCACCAATACCTGCTTCTTTCGCCTTAAGATTAATCAATTCAATTAAATCACGACCGTACTGCCACAAATGTTCTATCACGTTTTCTTTCTTGAGAAACTCGACATTTTTAACAAAAGCGCCTAATCCGCACATCTCTGCGCCATGAGTAGTGGAAAGAAGGAATAGTCGTTCACGACCTTCAAATTCAATTGAACCCAGTTCCATTATTTCTCGCTTACCTGCGACGGCTGCTACTGAAAAGCCATTTGCCATGGCCTTGCCGAAGGTACAAAGATCTGCAGTGATATTGTAATAGTGCTGAGCACCTTTAATGTCCCATCTAAAGCCGGTAATCATTTCATCAAGAATAAATACAATTCCATGCTTTTGACATAAACGCTGAACATCATGCAGATAGGTTTCATTTTCATGACTCAGTGATGGCTTAGGGTGCTCTACACTACTTGGCTCTAAGATTACACAGGCAAGCTCATTTGGGTATTGCTCAATCAGTTTCTCAAGGGATTCAATATCATTGTAAGCAAACTGTTTTGTATCATTGATGATATTCTCGGGAATACCTTTTTTAATCGGTGTTGATGCAATGAACCAGTCATCATAGGAAAAGAATGGATGGTCTGCACAACGAGCGACCAGTGTACGACCAGTGTGAGCTCGCGCTAACTTAATAGCAGCGGATACCGCAGTTGAGCCATTTTTAGTAAATTTAACCATATCAACCGAGTCGATCAGGTCGATTAATAGCTCAGCGGCCTCCAACTCAATGGTTGATGCTCGAGTCAGGTTGTTACCATTGCGAATTTGCTCAAATGCCGCAAGATCTATTTGGTCTTCAGCATAACCCAAATTAACAGCCCGTAGCGCCATACCGTAGTCTAAGAATTTATTCCCTTTATCATCAAAGGTATAAGCCCCTTTACCACGTACTAAAATATCGGGCGTGTTTTCCGGGTATTGATCATAACCACGTGAATACGTGTGAGCACCACCAGGAATTGCTTTCAACAATCTGCTTTTATAATCTGTCATTGTTATTTAGCCAGTGAATTAATTGCTTCAAGATCTTCTAATATCTTTAAGATAAGAACATCATCTGCTAAAGAATTAGGGTAATCAGCTTGCTTTCCGGACACGGCAGCATCCACAAATGACTTCATCTCATTAATGTAGGGTTCTTCTGGGTTAATATATTCTGCTTCGACGGTACCCGTTTCAAAAGCTGTTTCTATCCAGCCATCACTATCCAGGTTGCAGTAACTAACTGAATTGCTATCAGCGCTAAATTTAATTTTGCCTTTTGAACCAATAATCAGCATTTCCCGAGTAGAGATTGGTCTAGAAACGACCTCCACTGTCATATTTAAAATTACATCCTCTGGAAATTGAAGCATGCAGTGATAAATATCATCAATATCGGCATCCATATCGGTCAGCTTTGTTGCTGCACAGGCTAACACTCTTTTGGGCACACCAAGTAGGTCATTAATCCAGGTAAGCTCAAACGGAACGATTTCTCGAGCACCACCGGTTTCTCTATCAGATACATAAAACTCTTGAATAGGTTCCCAAGGATGCCAATCGGGTAAATATTGACCTGTTTGATAATTTACAGAGAGCGGCTTCCCAATCATACCCTCTGCCAGTAATGATTTAATCTTTTGAGGACCCGGGTAAAAGCGCATCGTACAAGATGGTGCTATAACAAGCCCTTTTTCACTGGCACTCTTTGTTAATTTCTCAACCTCTAAGCGATCCGTTACCGACGCCTCAATGAAACAAGGTATCATTTTTTCCAAACACTGGTTTGCATAGTGCATATGTAATTTAGGAGGAACAGAAAGTACGACTATGTCAGGTTTTACTTCATTAAATGAAACTTCAGCTGAATCAAATACAGTTATGCCATATTTTTCACTTGCCTCGTTTGACCTATCTTCACGAGTATCAAATCCATAAACTTCTATATTACCCAGGGCAATGAGATTTCTAACTCTTCGCTTACCCATTGAACCAAGGCCAATTACTAGCGCTTTCATTATAATTTCCATTCAAATTTCATTATATTTTCTACCGCCAAAAAATCGTAGATATCATCAATTTCATAACACTGATAACGCTTGACTATATAAGGCAGAGAACTTTTCGGATAGAAGCTTTTGGTATCAAGCAATACCTTTTGTTTTACCATATAGGCAACACAATATGGAAAATACACAGTGGAGTTATCCTGCCTGCGAGTTACTTTCTCTTTATTCGTTAGTAAACTTGCAAGGGCACCATCATCACTTATTGTCTTCACAATAGATGGATGTTCCGACACCTCACCAACACTAATAATCGCATTACACTGCTCATAGTTTTCTGTAAACTGCTTGAGCATTTTTGATAAATCATCACGCTCTCTTAAAGGCGAGGTAGCCTCTAACAATACGATTATATCAAATTCTTGATTAAGCTCATTTTTATAAAACGCTATACAATGTTCAACTGCACTTATACTGGTCGCCGTGTCTGTTGCCAACTCTGGAGGACGCAAAAAGGGAACTTCAGCACCAAATGATTTTGAAATTTCCGCAATCTCTTTAGAGTCTGTGGTTACAACAATAGTATCAATTTCAGGGGTTTTAAGCCCCTGCTCTATAGTCCAACCAATAAGAGGGCGTCCATTTAGTGATTTTATATTTTTATTAGGAAGACCTTTACTCCCGCCCCGGGCGGGGATGACTGCTAATACTTTTTTATTATCTATCACTATTACATTCCCAACATCTTAAAATCTTTTTGTGCTCGGTTAAAGTCGTCCATACGTCCAATATCTAACCAATACTCATGTACAGGGAATTTAAGTATATCTTTACCTAATTCTATATGCCTCTCAAGTAACGTAGGCATATCAATGCGCTCATTTTTATTGACACTCTTTAACATCTCTTGACTAACAACATAAATACCCGCATTAATAAAAAAACGATGGATTGGTTTTTCTACCATACCAGTAATTTTATGCCCCTCTCCTTCAATAACACCGTAGGGTACCTGGTACTCGTATTCACGCACACACATAGTCGCAGCAGGGTTAGAGTCATTATGAAAATCTAAAACTTTTTTAAAATTAATAGAAGTTAATACATCACCATTCATTAAAATAACGGGTAAATCTGCTAAATTTGCTGGCAACAAGCCAAGAGCCCCCCCCGTACCAAGGGGTGTTTCTTCATGCACGTAAGTTATAGACACATCAAGATGTTTGCCATCAGAAAAATAGTCATGGATCACTGATGGCAAATAATGCGTTGATATATAAAAATTGTGAAAACCCGCCTTTTTAAAATTTAAAATTAGAGTTTCCAACATTGGTTTATCACCCACTTTTAACATTGGCTTTGGACAATCATCTGTCAATGGGCGCAAGCGAGTACCAAAACCACCGGCCATAATAAATACCGGGTTATCGTATACTGGTGCCAATAGGCTTTCACGTAGTGTTTGCAAACCGACAACATGCCCTTCATCATCCACAAGAGGAATAGAGAGTATGTCTAATTTTTCCATCAATTTTAGTAATTCCTCTTTAGAGCTGGAAGCAAGAGCGACTCTTGGCTGGCTATTCATAACTTTTGTGATGGGTGCATCCAGTGATATGCCGCGTAAAATACCACGCCTAACATCTCCATCGGTGACCATGCCCAGTAATTTTTGGTTTTCATCTATTACCAAGCCAACACGCAGTGCTTCTTGATCAATAATCCGCAAAGCATCTTTTACAGAACTGCCTTGCCCAATAAGAATGTTTTGCCAACTATAGGTCATTTAATACTCACAATACGTTTTTTATGGTTATCTTCGCTGGGTAAACTGTATTATTTTTACCAATGCTTTTTGTTAAACAAGCACCCGACCCTACTACTGTTCCCTCACCGATACGAAGCGACTGAATAATCGACGCCCCAACTCCGATGTGGACCTTGTCTCCAGTTTTCACATTACCACATAATACTGCACCCGGGGCAATATGGTTATGCGAGCCTATAAGGCAATCGTGTTCAATCGTCGCCGATGTATTTATAACCGTATTATCTCCTATGACGGAACCGACCTGCACAACCGAATTTGCCATCACCTGAACCCCCTCCCCAAGCTGAACATAAGGACTAACAATGGCGTGTGGAGACACCACTGATTTAAAGAAATAGCCGAGCTCTTTGAAGCGTTTATATATATCAAGTCTGAGGGCGTTACCCGGTAACGAACCAATTCCGTTAACTAATTCCACCTCATCACAGTCATAAGATAATATTTCTTCGTCTCTGTGCAGATGCGCGATATCACAAAAAACCTGACAAGACCTATCAATTTCTGGACTTACAATGGCCGCAACAGGTTGTTTTAGCTGCTTCAGAATATCTAAAAGAACGGCGGCATGTCCACCGCCGCCAATAATGATCACAGGTTTAAGCAATTACAATTTCCCCCTCACTGAAATCTTTGACTGCCTTACACCCTAAGAGCTCCCAATAACAGTAAGGGCTCATACCCGCCCCTGGGCGCATGACAGCCAAATTATCTTCACTGAAAACTTCGCCTGCCATAATAGACGTTACTGCAACCAGGCTTTTACGCGCAACTTCTTTATTTTTCATTTCCGAAGGTCTTGGTATTTTAAGCCCATCACCCAAGGCTTTTTCAACGTTACGAATTGACTCAACCATATCCTTTAGCTCACCAGGGTCTAATGAGGCTTTATGATCTGGGCCTTCCATATTCCTGTCTAACGTGAAATGTTTTTCAATTAAAACCGCACCTCGCGCAACTGCCGCAACAGGAATAGCAATGCCTTCACTGTGATCGGAGTATCCCGCGGGTAAATTAAAAGCTACCGCTAGCGTATCCATTGCCTTGAGATTAATATCATTCATAGGTGCCGGATATTCAGTTGTGCAATGCAATAGCGTGACTTTTTCTCTGATAGCATTTTGACCAGCCTCTGATGCATAAGCACACTCAAATGCAAACTGGCTTGGTGAAGCATCCTTATCTGCGGTATAACCAAATGCGATTACCCCCAATACAGCTTCAATCTCAGATAAGGTAGCCATTCCTGATGAGACTATCAAGTCACAGTTTGTTCTTGCATGCTCAAGTACTAATGGCGCATTCGTGATATCGCCAGATGGTATCTTAAGACGTGTTAACCCCAGCTCACCAACCAAAAATTTTAAACTTTCAGAATCAAATGCCGTTGAAAGAAACTCTATACCCAGTTTATTACAATGCGCAATCAACTCATGATGCACATCAAAACCCAACTCTAATCGGCTAAGCATATCTAATTGAGACTCTTTTTTTTGAGTATTAACTACCTGGTAGTCAGCTTGAACAGCGCTTTTTGTAACAAGTTTTTTTGCTTTAAAGGTTTGAAACTTTACAATATCAGCGCCTGCTTGAAAGGCTGCATCAACTAGTTCAAAGGCAAGTGCCTCATCACCATTATGGTTTACGCCTGCTTCGGCGATAATCAGTGTCATATTATTTACCTATAAATCGCTATTGACTTTAACATCATAAAACACTTTGCTTGGTTCAAACTGCATTGACTTTATCATTCCTATTATCTGATGACAGGCATCCCCTTGACCATAAGGATTATATATTTCTTCATCAAATTGCTTATAACTGCGCTCGACTGCCTGCTTGATCGTTTTTTGAATATCTGGCTGCTTGGATTCACAATTAAGTACACTCTTGGCGGCCAATCGACCTTTTTGGCGCACTCCCATATTGACCGTTGGCACATCAAACGCAGGCACTTCGATAATGCCACTTGAAGAGTTACCAATCACAGCGGCGGCATGTTTTACCGCACTCAAGTAGCGCGCTTGACCTAGAGAAGGTATGACGAAAACACGTTCAGGGTGCTCGGTGGCGTAAGCCTCAAGTACCGGAATAATACTCCTGCCACCATCATCTGCATTTGGATAAGTCAAAATAACTTGATAATCAGGGAATGTATTTAACGCATCCAGCAAGGCTTGAAAAGAGGCTTTTGGTGCTTCATCTGCCAATGTAACAGGGTGATAAGTCACCACAAAAAATGGTAAGCGCAACTCAAATCCGAGCGAGTCAGAGAGTTCATTAAGCGACATAAAGCTACCACGATTGAAATGATCTAAACCAATTGCACCCACATTCCTAACTCGCTCTGGTGCTTCACCCAATTGAATCACACGCTGACGATACTCTTCAGTTGAGGTAGCGTGCAAATAACTTAGTTTGGTAATAGCATGCCGAATAGCATCATCGTAGGCACCCTCTGTGATTTCCCCACCGTGCAGGTGGACCACAGGGATTCGTAATATCATTGCTGTTTGTGCGGCGGCCAAAGCTTCAAAACGATCACCCAAAATAATCAATACATCAGATGCCATGCGTGACAATGCATCGGCAAAGCCAAGCACTCCTAAGCCCATGCTTTTGGCGGTTCCCACAGCAGAATCTGACGAGAGTAATATTTCAATTTTCTCATCTATATGGAAACCATCTTTTTCAATCTGAGTATAAGTTTGACCAAACTCAGGCGAAAAATGCATACCAGATACTAGTAACTGAAGTGTTAAATCTGAATCTTGTTGAATATCTTTAAGTAACCAGAACAGCAAACCATATTCAGCTCGGGTGCCGGTAAATACTGCCACTTTCTTCGCCATAACTATTTGACCAACTCTATAGGTGAACTCGGCACATTTATAAGATGCCCCTCTAACCATTCAGATACAGTTAAATCCCCGCGCAGTGCACTTTCAAACATAGGCAATCGATGCATTAATTGCCAAATTGGGCGAGTCATTACTCCCCCCTCATTAGTCGTCTTAAGCAGTAAGTCACGGGATGTTTTATCCGGACAAATGACTGCATTTAGCCAGTAGTTAGAGCTACCATAATCAGGCTCTTTAACAAACTGGAGATCTCCACAATTAAAAAACTCCTGGTATCGCAACGCAAGTTGGCGTTTTTGTTCGAGATATTTCGGTAACACTTCCATCTGAGCACAGCCTAACGCGGCATTGAGATTTGGCATTCGATAGTTAAACCCAGGCTCATCATGATAAAATTCATATGGATGTGGCACTTTTGCAGTAGTCGTTACATATTTGGTATGCTCACCATCCTTAAGGCTTTTGCACACAACCATACCTCCACCGCCCGTAGTAATAATTTTGTTGCCGTTAAAGCTAATCGCCCCATACTCACCTATGGTTCCAGTATGCTGCCCCTTATAAAATGAGCCGAGGCTTTCTGCAGCATCCTCAATTAGCCGTAAATTCCAGCGCTGACAAACGACTAGTAATTCATCCAGTTCAACCGGATGGCCAAAAGTATGCATGGGCATAACGGCGCGAATTCTTTGTCTGGTTTTTTTATGAATGCACTCACCGTCAGAGTTTAATTTCGCATATTCAGATAAATAATTCTCTGTGGCGTTAGGGCATAAACCCAAACTCACTCGTGAAACATCTACAAAAATAGGCTGCGCTCCCATATGGTGTAAAGCATTACAGGTCGCGACAAACGTTAATGCCTGTGTAATGACCAAATCACCGGCAGAAACGCCCGACATATAGAGCGCAGTATGCAAAGCTGCGGTGCCGTTAACAGTGGCAACCGCTTTCGCTGTACCTGTATAGGCCTCTATATGCTCCTCAAAATCTGTTACATACTTGCCTACACTGGATACAAACGTGCTTTCAATTGTATTGCAAACATATTCCTTTTCATTACCACTAAATATTGGTGAATGAAGCGGAATAAAGTCCTTTGTTTGATAAATATCTTGAACAAAGTTCACTAACTTTTTATACATGATACTTCCAATTTACATTTTGCTATCGAGATATTTGCCGGTTTCTTTATGCCCAAAATCAGGAATCATCTTGAAAAACAAAGCTACAATTTGTTCTTTTGTCCAAACCTTTTCATCCTTAAACCTTGCGATCGTTTTTTCAAATTCTAAAACCAACTCTTGATCAAACACGGCTTCATTTTTAATCACACCTAAACTCTCAAATCGTTCCATATCAAGCGTTTCATTAGAGGTAAAAAATTCCTCAAAATCTTTTTCACCAGTAGTATCACTGGCTGTAAATAAACAAGGCCACTTACCCTGTTCAGGCAGAGACCTTGCCAATTCCCTTGCTTCATCTTCCGACGAACAAAGGTATGGCTCATAACCTATTTGCGCCAGATACTTAACTGCAATATCAGAGAATGTTGTGAGGTGTAGTGATTCACTTAATTTTGGAAAATAAATATCCCGGTTTTCACCAAAGATACACGACATCAAACATAGTTCTCCTGACTCCTGTGGTGTGACAAAATAACGTTTAATATCTTTAGGTGCCACTATGGGTTGGCGCTTTTGAATACGTTGATTAAAACCATGTAAAAGCGAGCCGTCAGAAAAAGCTACATTAGCAAAGCGGGCTGTTGAAATTTCAATGCTTTCACTACGACGCATCAAAAACATTTCCATTATACGCTTTGATGCACCCATCATATTTACAGGATTAGCCGCCTTGTCAGTGGAAACACAAAAATATTTTCTAACATTATTAGCTATTGACTGCTGTATTGTTTTCTCCGTATTAAACACATTAACATCAATCATTCGCATTAGTGTAAATGGGTCTTTTTCGCTGCGCACATGCTTTAAAGCGGAAAGATTTAGTACATAATCAAATTGTCCATCAGCCTTGATAAAAGCATCGTACTCGATGGACCCAATATCTAGAGCGAAAGTTTGAAAATCCCCTTTTATATAACCAAATGAACTACGAATATCTCTTACCAATTCAACCATGTTGTTTTCACTAATATCCACAACATGTAATTTTTTGGGACTGCGTTTAAATATCTCTTTAGTTACAGCCTGCCCAATGGAGCCTGCTGCGCCTAACACTAAAAATCGTGACTCTGATACAGTTTCCTGTAATACCGATTCATGATTATTAATGTCAGCACTAAACAATTCTTTTGTACGACCAATTAAAGGTAAAATTGTATTCATTATTATCCCCATATACCTTTAGTATCAATCACAATACCTGTATTTATTTTTACTCCACCGAATTCTTTATGGTCAACCAAAAGTACCTGAACATCGGCTTCAGCTAAAGCCGATTGAAAATCAACTAATTCAATACCTTGAAGCACGGAAGGAAGAAGTTGAATATTTGGTTCGACTGCTAGAACTCGACCAGAATGCATTTCCACAATCTTTTGGGCGATTACCATTGCAGGACTCCCTCTTAAGTCATCAATATTTGGCTTAAAGGCCAATCCATAACAAGAAATTGTGACTTCCTTTGCAGTTTTATCTGGGTTTGCTTGTAAGAAGTCCGAAATAGCTATTTTCACCTTGTTAATTACCCACTCCGGTTTTGCATCATTTACTTTACGTGCAGTATGTATTAAATGAGCTAATTCAGGTGTCTTACTCACAATGAACCATGGATCAACTGCAATACAGTGCCCACCCACACCAGGTCCAGGCTGTAAAATATTGATACGTGGGTGTCGATTCGTAAGGCTAATCAACTCCCAGACGTCTATGCCTAATTCATCACTTATTATAGATAGCTCATTAGCAAATGCTATTTGCACATCACGACAACTATTTTCAGTTAACTTTGCCATCTCTGCTGTTCGAGCATTGGTGACTACACATTCACCCTCTACAAAAATTTCATACAACTCCACAGCTGTCCGCGAACACTTAGCCGTTAACCCACCAATTACACGATCGTTCTCAACCAGCTCACGTACCACATGCCCAGGCAGCACACGCTCAGGGCAATGGGCTATTCTTATATCTGAATCCTCAGCATTATTTTGTGGAAACGTTAAATCATTACGAGCCGCGGCTAACCATTCAGCCATTTGCTCCGTAGCACCAACCGGAGAGGTGGATTCCAAAATCACCAAATCCCCTGCCTTCAAAACTGGTGCAATAGCTTTAACCGCAGACTTTATATATTTCAAATCAGGTTCAGGTATTCCATCCTTTTCACAAGGTAAGAACGGTGTTGGCACTGCAATTAAAAATGCGTCTGCTGGCTCTGGGGTTAGCGTAGCTTTTAGATACCCCTGATTTACAGCAACATGAACCAGAATATCTAGTTCCGGCTCTACAATATGTATCTCGCCACGGTTAATAGTGTTTACAGCATTTTCGTTTACGTCTACGCCTATTACTTTCTTCTTGCGTGATGCAAACATAGCAGCCGTTGGCAAACCTATATAGCCAAGGCCAATTACTGAAATTGTTTCAAATGACATTACTTCGATTTCTCTTGATTTAATGCGTCTAAAATTTTAATACAAGCTTGACCATCCCCATAAGGGTTGTGGGCTCTGCTCATTTTTTGGAATTCACTTTCTTTTTTAAGTAACTCTAATAATGCAGTTACTATTGAATCTTTATTGGTTTCAACCAATTTAACTGTTCCTGCATCAACTGCCTCTGGTCGCTCTGTAGTATCCCGCATAACTAACACTGGCTTTCCTAGGCTAGGGGCTTCTTCTTGAATTCCGCCTGAATCTATCAAAATGATTGTTGATAAGCGCATTAAATTGACAAAAGGCAGCTATTCTAATGGCTCGATTAAATGAACATTGTCTAAATCGACTAAAATTCTATTCACCGGCTCTCTGACATTTGGGTTCAGATGTACCGGATACACAAATTGACAATCTGGCTTTTGTTTTGCGACATCCGCTATAGCTTGGCATATATTCTCAAAACCATCACCAAAATTTTCACGGCGGTGTCCAGTAATAACAACAAAGTCTTTATCTTCATTAATAAATGGATAGTTTGTCTTTAATTCAGCTTGCAACTCAGTATTCACTTCCATTTTATTGATAACATCTAGCAATGCATCTATTACAGTATTACCCGTCACAAAAATATTTTAGGGTTCATGTTTTCGGCTAGTAAATTCTCTTCTGATGTTTGAGTAGGTGCAAAGTGATACGTTGCAAGCGCACCTGTTAGCTTGCGATTTGCTTCTTCTGGCCATGGAGAATATATATCACCTGTTCGTAAACCCGCTTCAACATGCCCTACTGGAATTTTTTCATAATAGGTCGCTAAGCTAGCTGCAAATGTTGTTGCTGTATCGCCATGAACAAGGACTATATCTGGCTTAAATTCTTCAAGTACAGGTTTAATTTCAAGCAGAATTCTAGCAGTCACATCACTTAATGTTTGGCCTGCCTTCATCAAATTAAGATCGTAGTCAGGCCTAATTCCAAAAAGTCTAACACTTGATCCAGCATCTCACAATGCTGCGCTGTTACGCATATCTTTGCATTAAACCTAGCATCACCAGCTAAAGCATAGATAAGTGGCGCCATCTTTATGGCTTCTGGGCGCGTACCGAATACAGCTAATACTTTTTCATTTATTATTTATTATTTATTATTTATTCGGGATGTTGCCCCCCTACATTTTCAATTATGTTTACTTATCTGATTAATAACCGCTATTACTCAGGTCCTATCAGGATATATACAACAACAAAGCACCTGATCACTACCCTATTTTCAAACACCTAATATCCATTAGGATTGTTTGACCGCCAATGCCAATTGTCTTTTAGCATGGTGTTTACATCTAATAACTGCTTCGCTTTACCGACATTGGCGTAACACAATTAATCAAAAAGTGCTTTGAATTGATCCAATTCATCAAACTGTGCAAGGAGTGAGGCTGACTCATCCATTTGTCTGGCATCGCTTTTATTAAATGGTTAATTTACTGCACGCTTTATAATTAAAACGTTATTGGTGATTCACTTGTTCGCGCAACTCTTTGCCTGGCTTAAAGTGGGGTACGTACTTACCCTTTAACTGAACCGCCTCCCCCGTTTTGGGGTTACGGCCTAACCTTGGGCTGCGAAAATGCAACGAAAAACTACCAAAGCCGCGTATTTCTATTCGATCACCTTGGCTTAATGCCTGCGACATGGTGTCTAGAATGGTTTTAACCGCCAACTCAATATCCCTATTGGATAGCTCTGGGTGGCGCGTGGTAATACGCTCTATTAACTCGGATTTAGTCATATAAGGCCACCCCATGTGTGGATACGCAAATCAGGCTAGCCAGTTGTACATCATTCAACCAGACTAGTTAGCCACCTTTAATCACTCTGCCTGAAATAAACCTTAGATACAAGCTAAGTCGCTGAATTCATTAGAATTACAACAGAAATCACAAGAAACACTTTGTCACGGGCAGTTCAATTCAAGCTACATACCTTATAGAATACTCATGCAAAAACATCGGGTAATCCATATTCAATTCGCTATAATTTGTAATTAC
>Ga0105353_1000166_pt1 | contig 40554 bp, 39 predicted proteins | sample EN1Hudsemesocosm_2_FD_83657 | JGI IMG/M metagenome (GOLD analysis project Ga0105353, IMG submission 83657) | Methane-oxidizing microbial communities from mesocosms in the Hudson Canyon - EN10B Hudson Canyon | ecosystem: Environmental > Aquatic > Marine > Cold seeps | place: Hudson Canyon...
CATATTATTTCTATTCTGATGGAAAATGAAGCAGGTGCGTTATCCCGTGTTGCAGGGTTGTTTTCTGCGCGTGGTTATAATATTGAATCTCTTACCGTTGCTCCAACAGAAGATCTAACACTGTCTAGAATGACGGTAGTTACTCATGGTAGTGACGAGGTTATTGAGCAGATCACCAAGCAATTAAATAAATTAATTGATGTAGTGAAGTTAATTGATTTAGCTGAAGCCGTGCATGTTGAACGTGAGTTAATGCTGGTTAAGATTAAGGCTGCAGAAGCGTATCGTGAAGAAGTTAAAAGTTTATCCGATATTTTTCGTGGAAAAATAATTGATGTTACCTCAACGAGTTATGTTATTGAAATGACGGGTCCTTCAGATAAGTTGGATGCCTTTGTTGAAGCAATTGATGAGGATGCCGTTATTGAGGTTGTCCGTTCTGGGCCCATGGGTATGTCTCGTGGCGAGAAAGGATTGCATCTCTAATTGTTGAGTGCATAGACGTTAGGGCTGAGACTGTTATAAAACTGTCGCTATTTTCCAAGAAGATCAGTGTAATATTAATTGTTCCAAAAGTTTTCGCATGTAGCTCCTTCTCCCTAGAGGGAGAAGGTTGGGATGAGGGTGAAATAGACTGCCAGAACTTTTGGAACGATTAATAGAATGACTGTTGCGTCTCACTTCGTGGAAAATAGCAATCGTTTTTTTTGCGCTAAATTCCAATCAACTTAATCAGAGGTTCCATGAATATTTTTAGACATGATTTTTTGCTTGTGTCGTGTAAATAGAGCTGTGCCAAGGCTGGCAAAAAAGAACCAAAAAGCACCAGGGATTGGAACAACTTTAAGAACGAAGGAGTCACCTATTACAGAATTGAAACCTGCTAGTTTAAATTCATCATCATAGATAGAAAATTCAAGTTTATCCGTTTCAAATAATTTATTATCTATCCCTAATAGGTCATTTAGAGTTAATGGTCCAAACTTTATTATATCAACACCTGCAACCGTTCCCGTTGCACTTAGTTTAAGTAAGTCCAGTGTTCCCTCTAAGCCTACATCTAAATCAATACCAGTCATTAATATGGCTTCGATCCAGAAAGTGGGTGTTACTGTTGTTGTCCCAAACAGAGCCAAATCAGGAATATCACTCCATAAGCCTGTCCAGCTATCTGTTGTGATTGCTAAAACTTCAGTATCTTCCTGGATTTTAACTAACTCACTGAAATCAAGGTTAACCATTAATGTTGGCGTTAGTTTAAAATCTTGCGCGATTCCCAGAACAGGGCCAGCATCAACATCGATTAAGTCTAAACTGCCACCAATCTTAATGCTTCCTTTGTCAATGAGGTCGAAAGAAATTCCAGTCGGTGGTAATACGCCATTAATCGAGGCAACACCATCAATATCAATCTTGGCTGATAGGATGTCGTCACGTCCTGTTGAAGTAACTGAATTTCCAGATTTTGATCCATTTGTAGTAATGTCAGGAACCTTGACCTCAATGCTCGCAAGATCCACAGAAAGTGAGGGCGTGGGAGGTAAAGTGTCAAATACTGTTACTCCAGCAGCCTTTACTTTGTAACCAACTACTGGCGGGGCAATTGTAGCCCCCCCAGCTAAAGTGACAGACTGATTAAGGATAGGTATTTGAGCAAGGGGTTTGTCACCTGGCAATATGCCGTCAAGAAGCTTTAAACTATTGGGGTCGATGGATAGAATGCGTTGATCTACTGAAACTGTGGGTAGTGATGTTGAGCCTGAAGTGCAACCAAAGCCTATGGCACATCCAGAAGCATTAATCGAACCTGATAGTTCTAAAATGGCACTCATGTATGCTTCAATTTTAGGGGATTGTGTTTGTATGGTTCCGCTATCAAAAACACTGTTCGTATTTAGGCTGATAAAAAAATCTTTTTGAATCGGGGTATCGGGTAATTGGATGGAAGTAGAATAGTTGATTTTGGAGTCAATTGAGCCGCTATTTATTGAGTACCCAAATTCAATTCCTGTTTTCCCTGAGCTATTTATTTTTAAGTCTGCGCCGGTGCGAGTGTCACCGTATAAGGCAGGTATTCTAGGGGAATAAACAGCGGGTATTTTAGGGGAATAAATGGCAGGAATTGCTGGAGAGTAGACGGCAGGAATTGCAGGGGAATAAACGGCAGGAATTGCAGGAGAGTAGACAGCAGGAACTGCGGGAGAATAAACGGCTACTGTTGCGGGGATAATGATATGTCCCCAGATAGGGTCTCTGACTGCAGAAGTTGCTGGTTTAATTAGCTTCTTGGGGATTGCTGGAGTGAGTTGTTTTTTAGGGATGGCAGGAGTAAGTAGTTTTTTAGGGATGGTAGGAGTCAGTAGTTTCTTTGGGACTGCGGCGGTAAGTAATTTTTTAGGAATTTCGGGAGTCAGTAATGTTCTAGGAATTTCGGGAGTAATAAGTTGGTTTTGAGTGCCTGCAATGCCACCCAATGTTGCAGTTTTATTGTTCCATTGCCCACCTAAAAAGATTGACTCTTCTTTATTAAAGGCGGCTCCAGTCCCCCATATACTTTGTGAATGACTTTCAAATACTAATGAGCCAGGGCTAAATGAGATGCTAGCGCTAATATTAAAAGATAGCATCATAAGTAATGAGAATATTATTAAGCTGCATATTGAGCTGAAATAAATATTTTCTGTTTTATTTACCGAGTAAAAGATGTTTTTTTTGAGAGAGAAGGTGAGGGCTTTTGAGAAGTTGAGTTTTAACATAACAGTACCTCTGTTTGTTGTTAAGCGAAAAGGTGTCTTATTGTAAATGGAAGTGATTGTTATTGTTATTAAGACAATTCATTCTAACAAAAGAGTTATGTTTGTCAATATTATCCAGCTAAGGTTTATTTTCCATTCGCAAGGTTAAAACCTTCGCCTTTCAGGCGAACAGATTTTTCACCGATGTTATAATTAAGGTATGGATTATCGTTATGGAAGTCATACAGTCTACAACATAGAATATCACTTTGTTTGGGTGACAAAGTATGGATATCAAGTTTTAATGGGTGATGTTAGCCTACGAGTAAGAGAGTTGGTAAGGCAAACGTGTGAAGCATTTGAAATTAAGATTTTGTCAGGAGTTGTAAGTAGGGATCATGTGCATGTGGTTATCTCAGCACCACCGAACTTGGCTTCAAGTGAGATAATGTGAAAGGTAAAGGGGCGTGGCGCAAGAAAGCTTTTTGAAGAATTTCCTGAATTAAAAAAGCGCTATTGGGGAAAGCACTTTTGGGCTAGAGGGTATTTTTGTGTCACTGTGGGACAAATGACAGAAGAAATGGTGAAGAATTACTTAGAGCATCATTTTGAAGCAAGCCCAAATGATAATTTTAAAACGGAGTATGGAGAGCAGAAATAACAGGGCTATTCGCCCTGTATCTCGACTTTCAGTCGCCAACCTCTCCAACCCCCCCCCGCTTTCTTCAGCAGGGGGGGTTAGTAGTTGGAGTATCTATAGAAAAATGGTAAATTGCAACAGATAAATTCTAACTAAATTAATCATAGATTCATCAAAATAGCCTAATTGGCCTCTGGTTCTTGTAAAAATATCTTTTTAGCAACTAAGAAAAAAGTTATAATTACCTGTTACAGTTTATTTTAAAAAGAAAACAGGAAAATTCATGCAAGTTTATTACGATAAAGACGCAGACCTTTCGATCATTAAAGGGAAGAAAGTAGCGATTATTGGTTACGGTTCACAAGGCCATGCTCATGCTAACAACTTAAAAGACTCTGGCGTTGACGTTGTCGTTGGTTTACGTGCTGGATCTTCTTCAATAGCAAAAGCTGAAGCGTGTGGTTTAACAGTCAAGAATGTAGCGGATGCTGTTTCTGGTGCTGATGTTGTTATGTTATTAACACCTGATGAGTTTCAGTGTCAGTTGTATAAAGAAGAAATTGAACCAAATATCAAACAAGGCGCTGCTTTAGCATTCGCTCATGGTTTTGCTATTCTTTATAACCAAGTTACGCCTCGTGCTGATTTAGATGTCATTATGATTGCACCTAAAGCGCCTGGTCACACAGTACGTTCAGAATTTGTTCGTGGTGGCGGTGTTCCAGATTTAATTGCTATCCACCAAGATCCATCAGGTACAGCAAAATCAATCTGTTTAGCTTATGCATCAGCAGTTGGTGGTGGCCGTTCAGGTATTATTGAAACAACTTTCCGTGATGAAACAGAAACAGACTTATTCGGTGAGCAAGCTGTATTATGTGGCGGTGCGGTTGAGTTGGTTAAAATGGGTTTTGAAACATTAGTTGAAGGTGGATATGAGCCTGAAATGGCATACTTCGAATGTTTACATGAATTGAAATTGATTGTTGATTTAATGTTTGAAGGTGGTATTGCAAACATGAACTACTCAATCTCTAACAATGCAGAGTACGGTGAGTATGTTACTGGCCCTAAAGTCATTAACGAAGAAAGTCGTTTTGCAATGCAAGAAGCATTGGCAAATATCCAAAATGGTGAATATGCTAAAAAATTCATCCTTGAAGGTATGACTAATTATCCAGAAATGACTGCAAAACGTCGTTTAAATGCAGAGCATCCAATTGAAGTTGTGGGCGAGAAATTGCGTGGAATGATGCCTTGGATCAAAGCAAACCAAATTGTTGATAAAGCTAAAAACTAAGCTTATTTGACTTAAATAAAGAAAGCTCATCTTATGGTGGGCTTTTTTTGTTTTAACAATCTGAGCAAAATGTTATATTCGACACAATTTATTTCATTTTTTATAAACATTAATAGTCATTATTATTATGAGTAAGCCAAAAAAAGTAGCACTTCTAACAGCAGGCGGATTGGCGCCATGTTTAAATTCAGCGATTGGTAGTCTTATCGAACGCTATAACGAAATTGATCCTTCAATCGAAATTATTTGTTACCGCAGTGGTTATAAAGGTTTATTGTTAGGTGACTCGTATAAAGTAGATGCAGAAATGCGTGAAAAAGCCGGGTTATTACAAAAATTTGGTGGATCAGTTATTGGTAACAGTCGTGTTAAATTAACTAATGTTGCAGATTGTGTTAAACGTGGCTTAGTTGAAGAAGGTCAAGACCCTCAAAAAGTAGCGGCTGATCAATTAATTAAAGATGGTGTTGATGTTCTTCACACAATTGGTGGTGATGATACTAATACAGCAGCAGCTGATTTAGCGGCTTTCCTAGCTGAAAATGATTATGGTTTAACCGTGATTGGTTTACCTAAAACTGTTGATAATGATGTATTCCCTATCAAACAATCATTAGGTGCTTGGACAGCGGCAGAGCAAGGTGCACATTACTTTAAAAATGTTGTGGCTGAAAATAACTCAAACCCACGTATGTTGATCGTACATGAAGTAATGGGTCGTAGTTGTGGTTGGTTAACGGCTGCTACAGCTACTGAATACCGTAAAATTCTTGATAATTGTGAGTGGTTACCTTCATTAGGTTTAAGCCGTGATAGCTATGAAGTACACGGTATTTTTATTCCTGAAATGGGGTTTGATATTGCAGCAGAAGCTAAACGTCTTCGTAAAATTATGGACGAAGTTGATTGTGTTAATATCTTTGTTTCAGAAGGGGCTGGTGTAGAAACTATCGTTGCTGAAATGGAAGCTAAAGGACAAGATGTGCCTAGAGATGCATTTGGGCATGTTAAGTTAGATGCTGTAAATCCAGGTGCTTGGTTTGGTGAGCAGTTTGCTGAAATGATTGGTGCAGAAAAAACATTGATTCAAAAATCAGGTTATTATGCGCGTGCATCTGCGGCTAATGCTGAAGATATTCGTTTAATTAAATCATGTGCTGACTTAGCCGTTGAGTGTGCTTTACGTGGTGAAGCTGGTGTTATTGGTCACGATGATGACCAAAACTATGTTTTACGTGCGATTGAGTTTCCTCGTATTAAAGGCGGAAAACCTTTTGATATTGATACGCCTTGGTTTACTGAAGTTTTGGCTAATTTGGGTCAAGCTAAAGGTGCAAAAGTAGAAACAAGTCACTAGAACTTTTAAGGTGTAGGGGTATGTGCTAATAGTGCATACTCCTAACAGCGTTAAACTATAATATTATCAAACATGACTGAAAAAAAACGTTCAATTCGTCAACGTGGAATTTATTTATTGCCTAACCTGTTTACTACAGGGGCAATGTTTGCTGGTTTTTATGCAATAACATCTGCATTGGATGGAAGGTTTGAAACATCAGCAATATCGATTTTTGTAGCGATGATTCTTGATGGATTAGATGGTCGTGTTGCCAGAATGACGAACACCGAAAGTGAATTTGGTGTGCAATATGATAGTTTGTCAGATATGGTTTCATTTGGTGTGGCACCAGGGATAGTGATGTATATATGGGCGCTTGGGGATCTAGGTAAATTAGGTTTATTTGCTGCTTTTGTTCATACAGCAGGTGGAGCGCTTAGACTTGCTAGGTTTAATACTCAAGTTGAAGTGGCTGATAGACGTTATTTTCAAGGATTACCTAGTCCTGCTGCGGCTGCAATTTTAGCAGGTGCTTTGTGGATTAGTCTTGAATTAGGCTACGATGTTGAGACAATTAAATACTTGGTATTAGTGCTTACTATAAGTACTGGTTTATTAATGGTGAGTAATTTTCGATATTCCAGTTTTAAGGAAATTGATTTAAAAGGTAGAGTGCCTTTTGTTGTCGCTATTGTTGTTATGCTAGGTATTGGCTTTGTTATGGCTCAAGCAGAAATTATGTTATTTGTGATTGCTTTGGGGTATGCAATATCAGGACCTATTATTACCTTGCTAATGCTGAGGCAAAAACGGAAAAATAGAAAGGTTTAAACTTTTCTTGAGTGCTTTATAACATTGCAGTATAGTGGCTTGCTATGAATATTCAATTTAACAACATACATAACTATCAATCACCTGTTCTTGGTGAGAGTTTTGTATGTCTGTCTTCTTTTATTGCTATTTCTTTATTATCAAGATTTTTGCCCTAGTGGCATATAATCTTTTTATTCAAACACACACACAATTTCCCTTTTTTAAATCAACGTTTACGTTGAGAATGTTTCATGAATGGAGTTCTCATGAAAGACAAACTAATTATATTTGATACAACCCTGCGTGATGGCGAACAAAGTCCTGGCGCATCAATGACACGTGACGAAAAAGTTCGGATTGCGAAAGCACTTGAACGTATGAAAGTAGATGTCATAGAAGCAGGGTTTCCAGCTGCAAGTATTGGTGATTATGAAGCTGTTCAGGCAGTTGCTAATGCAGTAAAAGACAGCACCGTTTGTGGTCTTGCACGTGCATTAGATAAGGATATTGATAGAGCTGGTGAAGCATTGAAAGGTGCTAATAGCTCTAGAATTCATACCTTTATTGCAACCTCTCCCATTCACATGCAAGTGAAGTTGAAGATGGAGCCAGAACAAGTTATTGAATATGCAGTAAGAGCGGTTAAACGCGCACGTCAATATACTGATAATGTAGAGTTTTCACCTGAAGATGCAGGGCGATCTGATGAAGATTTTCTATGTCGTATTTTAGAAGCTGTTATTGATGCAGGTGCAACAACATTAAATATCCCAGATACTGTTGGCTATAGTGTGCCACATCAATTTGGTGGAACCATTGCTAATTTAATAAACCGTATTCCTAATTCGGATAAAGCAATATTTTCTGTGCATTGTCATAATGATTTAGGCCTTGCAGTGGCAAATTCTTTATCAGCTGTTATGAACGGTGCGAGGCAAGTTGAATGTACCATTAATGGCTTAGGTGAACGTGCTGGTAATGCATCATTAGAAGAAGTGGTTATGGCTCTTCGTACGAGACATGATGTATTTCCTTGTTCAACTGACCTTGATACACGAGAAATTTTAACCTGTTCTAAACTGGTTTCCTCTATTACTGGTTTTCCTGTGCAGCCCAATAAAGCAATTGTTGGTGCAAATGCATTTGCACATGAATCGGGTATTCATCAAGATGGCGTATTAAAAAATCCTGAAACATACGAAATTATGAAAGCTGAAGATGTAGGCTGGTCAGCAAATCGTATGGTGATGGGTAAGCATTCCGGTCGTAATGCGTTCAAAAGTCGAATGATGGAATTAGGGCATGTGTTTAGTGGTGAAGAAGAGTTAAATGATGCTTTTTACCGTTTTAAGCAATTAGCTGATAAGAAACATGAGATTTTTGATGAAGATTTACAAGCATTAATATCTGAAGTAAATTCTGATGCGGGTGAAGATCATATTAAATTGATTGCTTTAAAAGTATGTTCAGAAACAGGTGAAGTGCCTAGTTCAACAGTCACTATTCGAGTACATGATGAAGAATTAACAGGTACTGCAGAAGGTAGTGGGGTTGTTGATGCAAGCTTAAAAGCAATTGAAAGCCTGGTTAAATCCAATGCTACTTTAGAGCTTTATTCAGTTAATAGTATTACTAATGGTACGGATGCGCAGGGTGAAGTAACTGTTCGCTTAGAAAGTGCTGGTCGAATTGTGAATGGACAAGGAGCAGATACAGATATTGTTATTGCTTCTGCTAAAGCCTATATTAATGCGGTGAGCAAGTTACAAACACCTGAGCAGCGTAAACATCCACAAAAAGGGGATGTTTAAAGGCTAAGGTGTTTATCAATAAGGTAAGGTGATAAACCTTACCTTTTTTTGTATCTATACTTCGCGCAGCCATGGATGTGGATTTTATAGCGAGTTTATTTTTGTCGATAGCAAGGCACTGAAACGGGCGCTTAGCAAGCTACGCAACGGTTTCAGTAACGAAGTCTATCGGCAAAAATCAACCGATAGAAAACCGCATTCGTGACCGCGCGAAGTATTTACTGTGGAAATTTCTGATGGATAACTCAACACGATTGCAATATCTTGAAGCAATGGGAATCGATGTATGGGTTTCCAGAAAGCAAGCTGCCGTCGAAAATGAGAACAATCAGGTTGTTGCTGATAATGAGCCTATTTCTACCGAAGATATAGATAATACGTTTACTTTAGGCTGGGATAAGCTAAGGCAACAAGTTACCGACTGTAATAAATGTGATTTATCTAAATCTCGGAAGCAAATTGTTTTTGGTGAGGGGGATGTAAATGCTGAATGGATGTTGGTTGGAGAGGCGCCTAATCAAGATGAAGATTCAGTGGGTAAACCATTTGTAGTGCAGTCTGGTTTTTTATTAACAGAAATGCTTCGGGCAATGGGTGTACAAAGGGAATCGGCTTATATTACTAATATTGTTAAATGTAGCCCACCAGATAATAAAGACCCAAAAGTAAATGAGTTAAAATCTTGTGACGACTATTTAAAACGACAAATAGAATTAGTTAAGCCAAAAATTATACTTGCAGTAGGGCGAGTTGCTGCCCATGCATTACTCGGCACAAAGCAAGCAATATCAGAATTAAGAGGTACTGTTCACTACATGGATAACATTCCAGTAGTGGTTGTTTATCATCCAGCTTATTTACTGAGATCTTTGCTAGAAAAGCGTAAAGCTTGGCAAGACTTACAGTTGGCTTTAAAAACATATCAAGAAAAACAATAAAAATGAGTATATGGAAGTTAGTAGATAAAGTTAAAGCATTGGTGGTTTACGATGCTGATAAAGAGTTTTATGCCAAAGTGTTTCCAGACTCTGTAGAGAGAAAAGATTTAATGAGAATAAGAGGGATGAGGGAAGAAGATTTACCTGAAGTGCTTATTATTGAAGGTAATAATTATAAATTCCCATGGAGTGAAGGCATTTTTAAAGATTGCTTAAAGTCGGGCAATTATAGCTGTTTAATTTGTGAAGAGATGGATGTCATCACTGGATTTAGTATTGTCTCCATCATGGCGGGAGAGGCTCATATTATGAATATATGTGTTGATCCAGCTGTTCAAAAGCAAGGCGTTGGAAGTAAGTTGCTAGAATATATGATTGAATTGGCAACTAAAAAAGCAGAAACTATATTTCTAGAAGTTAGGCCTTCAAATAAAGCTGCCATATCTTTATATGAAAAGAGAGGTTTTAATGAAATAGGTATTCGTAAAGGATATTACCCTGCTGAGAATGGTTATAGGGAAGATGCTGTGATGCTTGCACTTGAGTTAGTTAGTTAGTTAGTTAGTTAGTTAGTTAGTTAGTTAGTTAGTTAGTTAGTTTTAGATCATAAAGATAAACGTTGGGGCTTCTCCTTTAAGGAGTCTCTGGTTAAGTTGGTTAGATTTAGCGCAGAAAAAATGTCGCTATTTTTCATGAAATGAGATGCAATAGTCGCTCTACTGCTCCGTACTTCGTGGAAAATATCGGCAATTTCAAAAAAATTAAAAATAATTGGGCTTAATCAAGAGGTTCCTAAAGGATCAAGGCTTTGAAATGACCAATTTTTTATGAAAATATTTTTTAAGCCAGCTTTTGTCTTCTGAAATTTTTCTCATAGGCATGCGATAAATGCTCGCAGATCTTCCCTGTTTACTGAATCATAAGAGGGTATAGGAATGATCCGCGATTATATACAACCTTGGCTTTCGCTACTGCTTATGTGAGGCAAATATAGCGAGCCACTCTTCCTTAGTAATTTGCGCTTTAAGCTCAAAGCGCAAGTCAAGCATTTCAGAGTTATAGTGACTATATTTTTTAAAATGATCCGCTAATATGTCATCAACCACTTCGACACTTGCTTTGTTTTCTATACCTTGTTGGAGTGCTTCAGCAGTAGATGTTTGCACTTCTCTAAATTCTTTTGCTTTAGACTTTATTGTTTCGATAATTTCCAATGAATTTTCTCGACGGACTTCTTCAAGGACTATTTCGGCAATTTGGTCTTCTTTCTCTTCTATAAAATCTAATAAGCCGAAAGAGCCTCCACCCATGAGAGAGAGTGCTAAAATAATGGTCATAGTAATCATAGTATCTTCTCTTATGTAGCGTTTAATGAATTGATAAAGGATTCAATCAGTTTATTGTTATGTCTGTTTAGCTGTTTTTGTTCTTGCTCTGTCAGCAATTCCTGTATGAGTCTATATTGTATTGAAGTTTGTTTTCGTTGTAATTGGATTTTACGGTTTGCATCATCAAAAAACGCATCGAATTCTTCTCTACTTGCATTATAGTTGGCATTTAGCTCTTTAAAGCCTTGCTTTCTATTTTTGATTTCGGCTAATAGTGCGTTAATATCAAGCTCTAGTGCATCAATAGTGTTAAGTAGTATTTCTTCTCGTTTCGAATTCTCTACTGTTAACACTAGCTGTTCTTTAAAATCATCAAATGCTGTAGCTTGGTCTTCTACTTCTGGTGACGCTTTATTTTTTGTTGTCATACAGCCAGCCAAGGTAAAAATACTCATTACCACAATGACTACCGAATATTGCTTTAAATACTTCGCATACATAATTCACTTACTCCTGTTATAAAATTATTATATTGTTTAGTTGTTAGACGCTACTCAAATACAAATTGCTAGCGAAAATAGTGTTTTCATGATTTTTAATGTTTCAAAGCTGTAATGGTTAAGTTTTTGTCTCTCTTTTAAGTCTCAAAAACGAATACGAATTTACGTCAAGTTTTGGGGTATTATAAAACCCTTGCTTTTAGCTCAATTAAAGTTTTTGAATTATTTTCTGGAATTCTGATAAGTAAGTTAATATTGTCAGAGAATTCTTGCTTGATAATAATACCGTCTAATTTCTTGAGATGGTATTCAAAATTTTGCATTTGTTTGTATTCAAGGGTTACGCTTACATTAGCATATTCAATATAGAGGCTAACTGGGCAGGCTTCTATTACTTTTTTAGCCGAATTACCATAAGCGCGTGTTAAGCCACCAGCACCTAGTTTTACTCCACCAAAATAACGTACAACAACGCATAAGGTATTAATTAAATCCTTACCTGCTAAATGTTGAAATACTGGTTTACCTGCGGTTCCACTAGGTTCGCCAGCATCATGAAATCGAGTGACAATACCTTTCTCTGTTTTAATGCGGTATGCAAATACAAGGTGCGAAGCATCTGGGTATTGTTGTTGTAGTTGATTTAAGTGTTGTATTGCTTCATCTTCTGTATGGCAAGGTAGGATAATGCCAATAAAACGAGATTTTTTAATTGTGTCTTGTAGAGTAAAAACTGTTTCAACACAATGCATGGTTTAGAGTGATTGTTTCTAGTTGAAAATACGAAATATCGTGAAAATGGATATATTAAAAGAGTAAAAGAGTCATACCGTATGCTCCAAGATAAGTCATGATGAAATAGAAAAATGAGATGGTTAAACTGGCTGCCAAATTAATAGATAAAATGGACTTAATGATATAGGTAATAAGGATAAAATCCCAAATCACCAAAAACGCCATTAGATAATAACTGAAAATGCTTTCACTCACAGTCAGCCATATAACAACAGGGACACCAAAAAAAGCGACTACATTTTCACAAAATAATACGGCTGTAGCTATTTGTACAAATAAATGTGTGCTTTTATTAAGAAATAAAATAAGTGCAACAAATGACATTGTTAAGCCAGTCTCTATCACCACTTCGAAAACAGCTTCGGAGGGGTCAATCATATTAGCTTGAATAAATAGCTCAACAATAAAGTAAAACCAAAGGTTTTGCTTGAAAAAATCGACTGACCTAGGAAGGTCAAGAGGATTTAGCTTTAGCCAACAAAGTGGTAAATATAATTTAACAAGATTCATAACTATGTGTTTTTTTATTATTATAAATTTTGAGTAAAATTCGTTTGCTCTGATGTGCTATCTTGCAAGTCATCAGGAATATGATAGTTGCTAAATTGGTCATTTAATTCTTGAACCATATCTTTACACTGTTCTGTGAGCATATGTATTTTTATTCTGGTTTTTTTACTCTTGGCAACCGTCTCGTTGATTGGAAGAATAATACGCCAGAAAGTGAGGCTTTTCTCAAATAACCCCGCTAAGTTTTCTGTTAAATTCAGTTTCTTTTGTCTTTTATTCAAGTTTTTAATGATGAATTTAGCATGAACTTTAGCAATCATTAAATGCATAGGGATCAAAAACGCAATCAAAATAAGTAAGAAGATAGGGCCTATGATAGGGTCGAAAATAATTTGTACCACACCCATTGATATTTCGGCAAAAAGTAATAGAGTGACAATAAAGCCTAAAATAATCAACGTTGACATGTTGATTCTATCTTTCCAAATGAGTAATTGTTCTTCTACTTCAGGAATGTAGCAATCGTTTATATCTTGAATGCTTTTTTCTAAAGAATTAATAACACGATAAGAACGATCATTTTCAATATTTGCTAAGCGTTGGTCAATTTCTAATAAGGATGCGTTTTCTGATTCAGATAAAACGATAAATTGACCTGTATGAATACCTAATTCTGCTAGTCTTCTTTGCCATGACATAATGATCTCATTGCTTTTTTTAGTATCCAGAGTGATCTCAGAATGATCAACAACGAAGATAAACTTATTGGTATCTTGTTGAGTAACAATTTCTTTGACTGACTCTTCAATAAGATCAGGTGTTGCTTCAAATAAATCAGTAAAGACTAAAACCAAATCCGACATATCAAGGACATGTTGGGTTAAAACAGATTGGATTATTGGGTCTTTGGTCGAGTTTAGTACGGGAGTATCAATAAACAACTTGCCTTTAAGTCTCGAACTATTAACTGTTTTTAACTCTAAAAAAGCATTGATTTGGTTGTCATTATTATCAGTATCTGACTCAATTGAGTTTATTTTTTGACTGATTTGGTAGAAAGGAAGTCGGTGATCTGCATCAAGAGCTGTGCCAGGAAGAGTCGTATTTGTTTCTTGGGGGGTGTATTGGTGGACAGTAAATTTATGCAGGGATGAATGCAAGTTACTATCTAAATAACGATTAATAAAATCTGATTTTGACGTTGAGAAACCACCAATTAAACTGACGATAGGCCACCAAGAACTTTTGGTTGCGGTTGTTTCATCGTCATCAATCAGCCCTAAATCATATTCCAACTGATCCAACTGATGAAATGATTGACTAGCTGTTTGTAATATAGGGTTTGAAGGTGAAAAATACTTTTCAAGATTAATTAAGTGTTTGCTTACTGTTTTTTCCGCCATCAGAAAACCTTTTATCTATAGTTATTGGTAGGTTTAGTATATTTCTAATGTTCACAGATTTGAATTAGCCGCCGTTCTAACACCAAAAGTTTAGTCGCAAAAGTAATACAACAGAACATCTCATCCGTGATTGTATGAAATATATAGTTCAAGAGTATACACCGAGATAGCCAATAAATAACAAAAAAAGTACTAATAATATATTTTGAGTTGATACTGGTTTAGAAAAAATAATGTGCTATTAGGTTATTTTTTTGTCAATGTATTTTAAATAAATGGCTTTCAAGTTTAGGATTGTTAAGGAATTATCGCGGGTATTGTGAAAACAAAATCATTTTTCTTAACATGAGTGTGACACGCTATACATTCTTTAGTAAATGCTTTGTTTTTTCCATAAGGGCGTTGTTCTTCACCTTTCCAGCGAGCGTATCCCCAGCCTCCTGTAGATTGATATTTTACTGAATCTTTAATCATTATTTCAGAGTGAATAAATTTCCCTGGTACTATTGCCGCACTCCATTCTGCATGTTCTTTATTTTTCCATACCAGCTTTGCCAAGGTGCTGCCTTTAGGCCATGGATTGGTTTTTCCTGTTCTTGCGGCAGTTATTGCAATATTATTTCCTAAAATGACTCGTTGAGTATTATTGTCAGTGCGGTAGGATGAAGCAATAACTCGCCAGTTTTTTAACCCTTCTGGATATTCAATCCCATTGGCTGCAGGTGCAACATTTTTAGCAAATGAAATTTGTACGTTACTTGATATTAATAATATAAAAAATAGCGTTGCTTTGGGTGAAAAAATTATCATGTTGAAGTTATCTCGTATATAGAATATTGAAGGGGGTTAAGCATAGTGGGATGCGAGGGTTTTGTAAAATATATAAAGTAAATTTTTAAGGTCAAATTATGAGTCAGTACAAATTACAAATTCTACTTATTATTCTAATTGGATTCTTTGTTTGGGGTATTTTACAAAACCAGACTGATAATACAGTAGATACTAAGGTTTTGAATATTACTGATAAAAAAGTAAAAATTGAGCCTATTAGACAGGAATTAGGAGGGCAAAATTTTCAATCATTGCCTAATGAAAAAAATATTCCCGGGCAAAAACAAGTTGAAGTTCAAATAGATTTACCTTCATTGGAGAAGAGTGATGGTTTTTTTAGACAAGAAGTAGTTTCAGTTTCAGTTGAGTTATTAGATTGGTTTGAGGCTGATAATCTAATAAAAAAGTATATTGTGATTATTAATGATTTATCTCAAAAACAAATTATATATAAGCATCGGGCTTTTTTAGCGCCAGCAAAAAAAATGCAGGTAGCCAAGGACACTCGAGGCTTATATCTTGATGAAAATAGTTATAAAAGGTATGACGGTTTAGCCAATGCAATCGCTGCTATCGATATTGAAAGAGCTAGGAAGGTGTATGTAACATGGAAGCCGTTGTTTGAAGAGGTGTATCAGAGTTTTTCTTATCCAGCTGAGTACCAACTGGAAGATGTTTTTCTTAAAGCGGCCGCTAGTGTCATTGAAGCTCCTGTGATTGAAGGACGAATTGCCTTAGTAAAACATGCAATCAGGTATAAATTTGCAGATAAAAACCTAGAGTCAGCGAGTGATGTTGAAAAGCAAATGATAAGAATGGGCCCAGAAAATACTAGAAAGGTACAGAGTACACTAAGAAAGCTTGTTCAGGCTTTGGCTACTTTACCTGAGTAAATATAAGGTTTTTTGTCAGATTTGACGGCGGAGTCATAATTAACTTATTATTCTGGAAGCTTGATATTTTCAGGCTTATAAAGTAATGGCTATAACTAGAGTTGGGTATACATTTGAATCAAATGCATAAAACAACCATATAAACAGTATTTTTTTGTTTAAAGCCATATTAATAACTCATGAGGGGGAAGTGAGATGAAAGAGTTTGTTTTTATTAAGCCATTGAGTCTTAGTGTTTTGACTGGAAAAATGAGGTTGCTCTTATCCGTTTTATTTTTAAGTGTCGTTTTTCAAAGTGTTGCTAACGCACATCGAGGCGCAACAAATGAAATTGATATGTGTCGGTTTTTGGTGGGAAATGAGGTCATTCATTTTTCTGCTTATACGCCAACTATTTCAGGTGGTGAGAGTTTTTGTCGATCAATACCTAATGTGGGTGAAACGCATTTAGTATTTGATTATGAGGGTAAAAAATTACGTCAAACAACCGTTGAATTTGAGATAACTAAAGAGCCACAAGGGACTCGAATTTTTTATCAAAAACCTGAAAAAATTAAAAAAGGTTCAGTAGATGCAATGATTAATTTTGATAAGTTGAATGCAGGGTCAGGGCATTACTTAGCGCATGTTACCATTGTATATCAGGGTGAAAAATTAGATTCACACTTGCCATTTTCTGTAGGGATGGAAGCCGAGGATGGGGTTAATTTAACGGTAATAATAGCTTCTATTATTCTTTCTATTATTGGCCTTGTTGTCTTTATTAGAATGGTTAGAAAGTTTAATGCTAATAAACCGCAAGGAACTCATATTGATGAGTAAGATAAAGATGTACTACTGCTGACTTAGGCTTTTGTAGGAGCGTCCGCCCTCGGCGCGAATAAAATAGTTCTTTTCTCTAATAAGTTGGGCAAGAGAGGAGGGGGCAATGCTGTTGAGTAAAGAAATTGTTTGTCAATTTTGATCATGGAAGTGAGGCTTTAGCCTCGCCCGAATCAAGCGAAGCTAAAGCATCACTTCCTAAGTCAACAACATTTTTGGGGGGATGCTCCTACAATATGACTGTTAAATCAAATATGCTCAGGTACTTAATAATATGGAAAATAAGTGGGAAAAAATCTAGATTTAAATGAACGTTCGCTTCATTTATTAAAAACTTTAGTTGAAAGGTATATTAAGGATGGCCAACCCGTTGGTTCTCGGGCTCTTTCAAAAGGAGCAGACATTAAACTAAGTCCGGCTACTATTAGAAATGTAATGGCTGATTTAGATGATTTAGGGCTCGTTCATTCACCTCACACCTCAGCAGGGCGAGTTCCAACAGTCAAAGGTTATCGTTTTTTTGTTGACACATTATTAACAGTTAAACCTTTAGAATCGACTACTTTTAAACAATTTAATAGTGAGCTACAAGAAGCCGATAATGCGGAAGAAATTGTTGGACGTGCCTCAAAAATGCTTTCCGAAGTCTCTCAAATGGCTGGTGTGGTTACATTACCCAAGCGAGATCTTTTATGTTTACGGCATATAGAATTTTTGCCTTTATCCAATACGCGGGTATTAGTGATTTTTGTCACTAATGAACAAGAAGTTCATAACAAAATTATTCATACGTCAAAGCAATTTTCAGAAGCTGAACTGATACAAGCTGCTAATTATTTAAACTCTGTCTACTCAGGGCGTAGTTTGTCAGCAGTAAGGCAGGCTGTATTTGATGAATTTCAGCAGGAGCAGAAAAAGGTAAATCAAGGAATGATTGATGCTGTCAATATGGCACAGCAAGCCTTCGACCAAAAAACCACTGAAGATTACATTTTGACTGGTGAAACTAATTTAATGGGCTTTAATGAACTCTCTGATATGGGACATTTGAAGCAATTATTTGAAGCCTTTAGTCAAAAGCAGGGAGTGATTCATATTTTAGATCAATGTCTTGTTGCTGATGGCGTGCAAATATATATTGGTGAAGAGTCAGGCTATCAAGCCTTTGATCAGTGCAGTCTAGTGACCTCATCTTATGCCATTAATGATGAAACAGTTGGCGTGTTAGGCGTAATAGGGCCTACACGAATGGCTTATGAAAAAGTCATTCCCTTTGTTGATATGACTGCAAAATTATTAGGTTCAGCCTTGAATCCTAAGTGAAAGCCCCCATGATAAAAGACATTGTTTAAAAGTAATGTCTGGAGTGGTTAATGAGTAATAAAGAAGATGCATCTGAAGCACAGTCAGATAGCGATTTGATTGAAGAAGTTCTTGAGCAAGTGGTTGAAGAAAGTGCTGAAGAAACAGATGCTAAAGAAGTTGTAAGTGAAGAACAGGAAGAAGTTTCCATAGAAGATTTGCAAAAACAGTTAAAGTTAGCTGAAAAAAAAGCTGAAGAAAACTGGGATAAAGCGGTGCGTACTCTAGCTGAAATGGAAAACTTAAAAAGACGCACCACAAAAGATTTAGAAAGTGCTCATAAATATGGTTTAGAAAAATTTGCCAAAGAACTGCTTTCAGTCATTGATAGTTTAGAACTGGGTATTCAAGCCTCAACCAGTGATGTGCCCGAAGTGGTTTCATTAAGAGAAGGCAGCGAACTGACTATCAAGCAATTTGAATCAGTGTTCGCTAAATTTAATATTGAAGCTATTGATCCTCAAGGCCAGCCGTTTAATCCTGAATTACATCAAGCAATGACAATGCAACCTAGTGCTGATGTGGATGCAAATACAGTGCTTAATGTATTTCAAAAGGGTTATGTATTAAATGGTCGTTTGATTCGTCCTGCAATGGTTGTAGTCTCTCAAGCCGTCAAAGTTGCTGAACCTGAACAGGATAAACCTGAAGATGATTCAACTAATTTAGATGAGCAGGCTTGAAATTAGTTAAAGCAACCTCATATCGAATTCATACAAAATAAAATTAAAAGTTCGGAGATTCAAATGGCTAAAATAATTGGCATCGATTTAGGAACCACAAATTCATGTGTGGCCGTTCTAGAAAATGGAACAGCACGTGTCATTGAAAATAGCGAAGGTGCACGTACTACACCTTCTATTATCGCTTTTACGGGTGATGATGAAGTATTAGTGGGTCAGTCTGCAAAGCGTCAAGCAGTCACTAACCCTGAAAATACATTATTCGCAATCAAACGTTTGATTGGTCGTCGTTTTAAAGATGATGCGGTACAAAAAGACATCAAAATGGTGCCTTATAATATCGTTGAAGCTGACAATGGTGATGCTTGGGTTGAGTGTCATGGTAATAAAATGGCTGCTCCTGAAGTTTCATCACGTGTTTTGATGAAAATGAAAAAAGATGCAGAAGCATTTTTAGGTGAAGAAGTTAAAGAGGCCGTTATTACTGTTCCTGCTTACTTTAATGATTCACAACGTCAAGCAACTAAAGATGCAGGTCGTATTGCTGGTTTAGATGTTAAGCGTATTATCAATGAGCCAACAGCAGCTGCACTTGCGTTTGGTATGGATAAGCCTAAAGGTGATACAACTATCGCTGTTTACGATTTGGGTGGTGGTACATTTGATGTATCAATCATTGAAATTGCAGAGATTGAAGGTGAGCACCAGTTTGAAGTATTAGCGACTAATGGTGATACATTCTTAGGTGGTGAAGATTTTGATTTAAGAATTATTGAATTTTTGGTTGCAGAGTTCAAAAAAGACAATGGCATTGATTTACATAATGACCCATTAGCTTTACAGCGTTTAAAAGAAGCAGCAGAAAAAGCAAAAATTGAACTGTCTTCAACAGAACAAACAGATATTAACCTACCGTATGTAACGGCTGATGCATCAGGTCCTAAGCATTTAAATGTTAAATTGACTCGTGCAAAATTAGAGTCTTTAGTTGCTGATTTAGTTGAAAGAACAAAAGGCCCTTGTGAGCAAGCATTAAAAGATGCAGGATTGTCTGCTTCTGAAATTAATGATGTGATTTTGGTCGGTGGACAAAGCCGTATGCCAAAAGTGCAGGAAACTGTAGAAGCAATCTTTGGTAAAGAGCCTCGTAAAGATGTAAACCCAGATGAAGCGGTTGCATTAGGTGCAGCGATTCAAGCGGGTGTATTAGGTGGTGATGTTACTGATGTCTTATTGTTAGATGTAACTCCATTGTCTTTAGGTATTGAAACAATGGGTGGGGTGATGACCAAGCTGGTTGATAAGAACACCACCATTCCTACCAATGCAGCACAAGTTTTCTCAACAGCAGAAGATAATCAATCCGCTGTAACAGTGCATGTTTTACAAGGTGAGCGTGAAGTTGCATCAGGAAATAAATCACTAGGTCGTTTTGACTTAAATGATATTCCACCAGCACCACGTGGCGTACCTCAAGTTGAAGTGTCTTTTGATATTGATGCCAATGGTATCTTAAATGTATCGGCTAAAGACAAAGCGACAGGTAAAGAGCAATCGATCACTATTACTGCTTCAAGTGGCTTATCAGATGATGAAGTAGATCGCATGATTAAAGATGCTGAAGCTCATGCTGATGAAGATAAGAAAATCACCGAGCTTGTGTCAGCAAGAAATGCTGCGGAAGGCATGATTAACGCGACTGAAAAGTCAATGGAAGAGCTAGGTGAGCAAGTTTCAGCTGAAGAAAAAACAGCTATTGAAGCAGCAATTACTGAGCTACAAGAAGTTGTTAAAACTGATGATAAAGATGAAATTGAAGCAAAAACTACGGCTTTAACTGAATTATCTGGTAAATTAGCTGAACGTGTTTATGCACAAAAAGCAGAAGCAGAGGGTGGTGCAGAAGCTGGCCCAGAAGCTGCTGCAGAATCAGCACCTGCTGATGACGTTGTTGATGCTGAATTTGAAGAAGTTAAAGACGACGATAAAAAATAAGTTGTTTTGTAAATACTGATCCAAAGAATACTTTGTTTCAGTATTTATATTTATTTTCCTGATATTTAAGAGGACTAAAATAACCGCCGCTTTATGTTGGCGGTTATTTACGTTATGGCAAAAGAAGATTTTTATAAGTTATTAGGCGTCGAAAAGAACGCCAGCGAAGCTGAAATAAAGAAAAGTTATCGTCGTATGGCGATGAAATATCATCCTGATAGAAATGCGGATAATCCTGAGAAAGCAGAAAAGAAATTTAAGTCTGTTAAAGAGGCTTATGAAATTTTATCTGATGCCAAAAAACGAGCAGCTTATGATCAATTTGGTCATGCAGGTGTAGATCAAAGCATGGGCGGTGGTCCAGGTGGAGGATCTGGTGATTTCGGCGATATCTTTGGTGATGTTTTTGGCGATATTTTCGGTGGAGGTGGTGGTGGACGTAGAAGAAGTAACGTTCAAGCCGGTTCTGATTTGCGCTATAACTTAGAGCTTTCCTTAGAAGAAGCCGTTGGTGGAACTGAAGCTACGGTTAAGGTGCCTGTTTTAGTTGCTTGTAAGGTATGTAATGGGTCAGGCGCTAAAAAAGGCTCAAGTCCAGTTACCTGTACAACCTGTCAAGGTCAAGGCCAAGTCAGAATGCAGCAAGGTTTCTTTTCTGTTCAGCAGGCTTGTCCTACTTGTCATGGTACGGGGCAGCAAATCAAAGATCCTTGTCGTCCTTGTCATGGAAAAGGACGTGTTCAAGAAAATAAAACTTTATCAGTCAAGGTGCCGTCAGGTGTTGATACAGGAGATCGTATCCGATTGGCAGGTGAGGGTGAAGCTGGCGTTAATGGTGGGCCGTCTGGTGATTTATATGTACAGGTTCAGGTAAAAGATCATGCTATCTTTACCCGTGATGGTGCAAATTTATACTGTGAAGTACCTATTAGTTTTGCTACAGCATGTATAGGTGGTACTTTAGAAGTGCCAACTTTAAATGGAAAAGTTAAGTTAAAAATACCAGCAGAAACTCAAACAGGTAAATTGTTTAGGTTAAGAGGCAAAGGTGTTAAACCTGTGCGTGGTGGTGCGGTGGGTGATTTACTTTGTCGAGTTCAAATTGAAACACCTGTACGTCTAACTAAAGATCAAAAAGCACTGGTAAAAAAATTGCAAGAATCATTAACTGATGGTGGAAAGCATCATAGTCCTCAGGAACATTCTTGGACTGACGGTGTAAAAAGCTTTTTTGATAAATTAACAGGGTAAGTTATGTTAAGAATAGCTATTGTTGGTGTATCAGGAAGAATGGGACTGTGTTTGGTAAAAGCGGCAATGTTATCAAAGTATGCTGAATTGACAGTGGCTGTTTCTCGTGTAGAGAGTTCAGCGATAGGTCGTGATGCAGGTGAGCTTGCTGGAATGGGACTTGCTAATGTAAAGGTGGTTGATGATCTGACTGCTGTGGTAGATCAGTTTGACGTATTAATCGACTTTACGCGCCCAGAGCCTTCAATGGAATACATTGAAATTTGTCGTCAAGCCGGTAAGCAGATCATTATTGGAACTACAGGCTATAGTGATGAGCAAAAGGTTGTGATTAATGAAGCAGCAAAAGATATTGCCATAGTATTAGCACCGAATATGAGTGTGGGTGTTAATTTATCACTTAAGTTGTTGGAAATGACAGCTAAAGTCATGGGTGATTACACCGATATTGAAGTGATTGAAGCCCATCATAGACATAAAGTAGATGCCCCATCAGGTACTGCGTTACGAATGGGTGAAGTGATTGCCGATACGTTAGGTCGTGATTTAAAAGACTGTGCAATTTATGGTCGTGAAGGCGATACAGGTGAGAGAGATAGAAAAACCATAGGTTTTTCAACTATTCGTGCGGGTGATATTGTGGGTGAGCATACGGTTATGTTTGCAGATGAAGGTGAGCGTGTTGAAATTACCCATAAAGCGACCAGTCGGATGACTTTTGCTAATGGCGCGGTAAGAGCTGCTGATTGGTTAAAAGATAAAGAAAATGGTCTTTTTGATATGCAGGATGTTTTAGGGCTTTCATGATAAGGTTTTTAACCCATATCTGTACTGAATCCGATTGCTTTGTCATTCTTTCCGAATGAAAGATTGAGTTTTAGATTTAATTTTAAACCAGCTTTTTAGCTGGTTTTTTTATGCTTTAAAGAAAATCACAGTTTTTCTATTAAACCATTTATAACCCTTTAAAACCGTAGAGCCATACAATGGTTATTCATGGTCAACTCAACAAACAGATTAAAATGCTTTTAACAGTTCAAACTGATTTAGCAGTAATCATTTTTAATCTTAACAAAAATGTTCTCAGACTCTATTCCCCGACCATAAAGTGTAATAACACAGAATCAATTTTATATTGACTGGCTTTTATCGACCCACAACAGTCAGTCAAAATTTTCATTAAAGGAGAAAACATCTAATTCACCCGTCTTTATTGGTTGAGGTTGGCAGGAATACTATGCTTTCAGCTTACCTCATGATTCTACCCCTGAAAAACTCATCTTTAATTTTATTGTGATAGTGTTGTAAAGCATAAGATATACTGTAAAAAACCTAAATAGCAAATAATATCAATCAATCTGTCGTCCATAAATAGTTTGAATATGTCTAGCATTATCACCTTCTAGATCATTTATTGTACGGATTTGTCCTGGCGACGCTTCAATAATATGCTTTAAGACAAACCAATTAACTGTTTCAGTATATGGAGGAGTTGTTAATGATCCACGGTAATGATAGTAGTTCTTCAACTCATTACTCAAATCATCATTAAACAGGTCATGTAGTTTCACTCTACCCTTTTCAAGTTTTAACGTACCATTCAATTCTTTTGGAATTAAATTTAAAAATTCACTGATAAATTTATTCTCATTACCCATTTTAAATAACACTGCAATAACTAGATAATGAGGAGTATCATTTTCAGTAACAGGAGGGGCGTAATTAACAATATGCATCTCCATTGGAAAAGTCATACCGTCAATCAAATGCTCCGAAGGTGTATGAAAATGCATCTGTTTAAATTCATAGCTCATACCATCACTATTAATACTGCTGCCCTTGCTAAAGTCTAGTTGTACAGTGTGCCCAAGGTTTTCTACTGCTTTTATTTCATCCTGAAAATGTAAAGTAATCTGATGTTTTTTAGTTTTATGCTTTTCATTCGATAAAATATTAATAGGCGATTGAATAAGTCCATGACTAATTCCAGGGGTTATGTAACTTTTTTCATTGTTATGAAATTTATTTTCTTGATTAGCTGTTTGAGTTTGCAGGCTACAAGCAGATAAACTCATAAAAAACAATAAACAACTAATCATTAAAGAATAAGACATAAGCTCCTCAGGTTATGGTAATTAAGTAAACACTATTAATTAGAATATGATAATAATCAAACATGCTTTAAACTTCGAACAGTAGCTCAATTACAGATCAAAATCAAAATTTTCACAAATTCTTTGAATGCCCGCTTTTGGCTGTTTTGAGTCAATCATAGCTTCGCTATTCCAATTTGCTATTATTTGCTTGGTCAAGTCGAGATCAATCCACTTTTAACTTGTTAACACCAAGCGACTTTTAACGATATAAAATATTTTTTATCCTTATGCGTTTTTATTTTCAACCCAATGAGCGCGATAAAATACTCACTGATATTTATATTTGTACATTGTTGTTAAGGTTGGAGATATTACCGATAGAATAGTTTTAAATGTTTTAAATGTTTTAAACTGTTGATTGAATTGACCAGAAAGAATCGTTGTGTGCTTCTATTGTTTTAAATGATTTGATAGAGATAATAGTAACTTTCTTGCAGATATAAAAAAACCAGCTAAAAAGCTGGTTTTTTTGAGTGTTATGGCGGAGAGGAAGAGATTCGAACTCTTGGAGGGGATAAACCCTCAACGGTTTTCAAGACCGCCGCTTTCGGCCACTCAGCCACCTCTCCTGAAGACGGCTATAATACTGTATCTTTTTTTTAATGTCTAGTGTGTTTTTAACTTTTTTTGTTGAAATGTTTTATTGCTTGGTATTTGTGATAGAAAATATCTGAGATTGTGTTTTAAAAAAAACTAAGATGGGGGAATGCGTTGTCCAAGTGTTATATTGTGTTTTAGCGATATGGTAAGTCGTATTACCTTATGAAGTCAGATTTAAGTTTTAAGTCTATATAGTTGAAAAAAATATATTGTAGTTTGGTTATGATTGAGGGCTACGTTTGGATTAAATAAGCTAATAATGCTATTCTAAGAGGTTTTAGAGTATGTTTTTGGCTGGTAATGCTATTTGTAATATTATCAGCGTCATTAAAATGCTCAATTGGGTCTAAATCATTTTGGTAGTGGTTTTAGGTTGAAGATTAAACTGAAAGCAGAGGTAATACCTGTGACAAAAATAACGGAAGTACCCAGCCCATTTTGCGGGATAGGCACAGATGACCTGACGATTCAGGCTGATGGCTTATCAATAAAGGTTGTTGAAAATGGTTGTGCGGTTAATACACCTGCTTTTGAACAAGCAATAACAGATACTAGCCCTAGAGTTGATGGCAAAGAAGTTACATTGAAGCAGGCGATTAATCGTGCTGTTAAATTGTTAAAAAAAGCTAATCAACCTGTCATTGGTGGCTGTGCTACTGACGTAAATGGTATGCGTGCATTAATGGCATTGGCTGATCGTAATGGGGCGGTGGTTGATAATATGAATTTTACAGGGGCTAAACGTAATATTTTAGCTATGCAAGATTCAGGCTGGATGAATACCACATTGGCTGAAATTAAAAACCGTTGTGACCTATTTATTGTCTTTGGCTGCGATTTAGAAACTTTTTCTCCACGATTTTATGAGCGTTATTTATGGAATAAAGAATCCATGTTTATGGATGATACCAGCGCACGTGAAGTTATTTATATAGGTAAAGCTCCTTCAGGAAATGCATCAACATCACCCAATAAAACGAAAGCTCAGGTTTTAGAATGTGCTGATATTGATTTACCAGAAGTAACTTCAGTTTTAAAAGCCTTGGTAAAAGGTAATCCTGTTTTTGCAGAACAAGTGGCTGGAATAGCAGTTGCTGATCTACAAGAAATTGCTGATAAATTAAAAGCCGCAAAATATAGTGTAGTAACTTGGGCGGCAGGTGCTTTAGACTTTTCTCAAGCTGAACTGACAGTACAAACTATTTGTGAGTTAGTTAAAGATGTAAATGCTTCGGGTGTTAGAAGTTCTGGTTTTCCTTTAGGCGGTAAAGAAGGGGATCAAACAGCTAACCAAGTGTGTGGATGGCAAACAGGTTATCCAGCTAGAATGCGTTTTTCTAGTGATTTTCCTGAATATGACCCATTTTTATACGATATTAATGAAATGTTTGCTAATGGTGAGGTTGATGCCTTTGTCTGGGTACAAGCATTTAATACCAGCGCTGTTCCTCCACATGGTGGAAAAATTCCAACCGTTGTAGTTGGCCGTTCGGGAATGGTATTTGAAGAAGAGCCAGAAGTATTCATTCCTGTAGGAACACCTGGGATTGATCATGCTGGACATGCTTATCGCTTGGATAATGTAGTGGCTATACGGTTGAAAAAATTAAGAGATTCAGGGCTGCCAACGACGGCAGAGGTATTGACAGCGATTGAACAAGCATTGGTGATCTAACATGTTGACAAAATTAACGGGCGGTATCGTCTACGACCCAGCCAACAAAGTAAATGGTAAGAAAAAAGACATCTACATTAAAGATGGCAAAATTGTAAATAAGCCTAGAAATGTAGAACCAGATAAAGAATACAACATCACAGGTAAAGTTGTGATGGCTGGTGCGATTGATTTACATACCCATATTGGTGGAGGTAAAGGTAATATCGCACGTATGTTAATGCCAGAAAATCATCGTATTGATGCAGTGGCGCATACAGATATTAAGCGTGCAGGTACAGGTCATGCAATGCCAAGTACCTTTGTAACAGGTTATCGTTATGCAGAAATGGGTTACACAGCTGCATTTGAACCCGCTGTTTTACCGATTAATGCCAGACAAGCGCATATGGAAATGGGTGATGTACCCATGCTTGATAAAGGCGGCTATGTGATGCTGGGTAGTGATGATTACTTTTTGCGCATGATGACTGCAAAAAAAGATCAGCAAGCGATAAATGATTATGTAGCTTGGACTTTACGTGCAGCACAAGGTGTAGGCATTAAAGTTGTAAACCCAGGCGGTATTAGTGCTTTTAAGTTCAACCAGCGTCAGTTGGATTTGGATGAAAAAAACTCACATTACAACGTAACACCTAGAGATATTTTAAAATCCTTGGCTACTGCGGTTAAAGAGTTAGGTATTAAACATCCTTTACATGTACATGGCAGTAACTTGGGTGTACCGGGTAATATTCAAACCACTTTGGATTCTATTGCAGGTGTTGAAGGTTTGCCGATGCATTTAACGCATGTGCAATTCCATAGTTATGGTGCAGAAGGGGACTTTAAGTTTTCTTCAGGTGCTGCGCAAATTGCTGAGTCGATCAATAAAAATAAAAACATGTCGGTTGATGTTGGGCAAATTATGTTTGGTCAAACAGTGACTGCATCGGGTGATAACCAACGTCAATATGCCAATCATCAATTTTCAAACCCTAATAAATGGGTGTGTATGGATATTGAATGTGATGCAGGTTGTGGCTTGGTTCCTTTTAAATACCGTGACCAAAACTTTGTTAATGCATTGCAGTGGGCGATTGGCTTAGAAATTTTCTTATTGGTTAAAGATCCTTGGAGAATTTTCTTAACCACAGATCATCCAAATGGTGCACCGTTTACTTCTTATCCGCATTTAATACGTTTATTGATGGATAAAAGTTTCCGTAATGATATGTTGGCGACTATCCACCCAGAAGCACAAAGAATGTCGACTTTGGGTTCAATTGATCGTGAATATACCATGCAAGAAATTGCAATTTTAACCCGTGCTGGCGCGGCTAAAATTACAGGTCTTGTAGGGCGTGGTGCTTTAGGTAAAGGTGATTGGGCTGATATTACGGTTTACACAGAAAATGAAAACCGTGAAAAAATGTTCGAGAAACCTGACTATGTATTTAAAGACGGTGAAGTGGTAGTTAAAGACGGTGAGGTTGTTAAAACTGTCTGGGGAACAACTCATGTAGTCAGACCTGAATATGATAAGTCAGTCGAAAAAGATCTGAAAAAATACTTTGATAAATATATGACCATGAAAATGGGTAATTTTACTATTAGTGATGACGAAATCACCGAAGATGGACGCGGAAGCATAACAGTGCATCCAACCGTAGGAGAGAAAGTATGATTATCAATGGTGTAACAATTGATGAAACTTTTGCCGAAGCCTTTGGAATGAAAGCAACGCGTGCGATTATCACCGCGCAAAATGAAAAATGGGCGATGATTTCAGCACAAGCGATGACGGGCTTTGCAACCTCTGTAATTGCCTGTGGATGTGAAGCGGGTATTGAGAAGGTTCTTGAACCATCAGAAACACCTGATGGTCGTCCTGGTGTATCAGTTTTGATTTTTGCTATGGGTGGGAAAAGTCTGGCCAAGCAGTTAGAAACCAGAGCAGGGCAGTGTGTATTAACATCACCCACTTCTGCACTATTTGCAGGGATTGATGAAGGCGTACAAATTCCTTTAGGTAAAAACCTACGTTATTTTGGTGATGGGTTTCAAATCGCTAAAAAGATTAATGGTAAGCGTTATTGGCGTATTCCTGTGATGGATGGGGAATTTTTAACCGAAGAAACTACGGGGCGAGTTGAAGCCGTGGGTGGTGGTAACTTTTTAGTTTTAGCTAAATCTCAGCCACAAGCATTAGCAGCCTGTGAAGCTGCTATTGAAGAAATGCGTAAAATTCCTAATGTGATTATGCCATTTCCAGGTGGAGTTGTTAGATCTGGCTCTAAAGTCGGCTCAAAATATCCAGCATTAGGCGCATCGAGTAATGATGCTTTTTGTCCTACTTTAAAAGGGATGACAAAAACAGAATTACCAGCTGATTGTGAATCTGTGATGGAAATTGTAATCGACGGTTTAACCAAAGAAGATATTGATAAAGCTATGCGAGTAGGGATTCAAGCCGTTTGTGACTTAGGTGTTGAAAATGGCATTCAAAGAATTAGCGCAGGAAACTATGGCGGTAAATTAGGGCCATTCCACTTTCATTTAAGGGAGATTATGGCATGAGTGCATTAACATTTGTGATGAAGCATCGTTTGGATCAACGTGTTGATATGTCGCCATTAGTCTGTAATAAATTGGAAGGATTAATTCCTTCAGAAATTGCAGCGATTGAACTACAAAACGGTAAATCTAAAATTCGCGTTGATGAGTTATTTCGCATCAAAGGTGATGATACTCAAAATATAGTGATTGAAGGTAGTTTTTCTAAGTTAGATTTTATTGGAAAACAGCTAGATGGTGGGTCTATTACCGTCATGGGTGATGTAGGGGCTTATCTAGGTTTAGAAATGAAATCTGGAAGCATTAAAGTCGATGGCAATGCAGGAATTTATGCAGCTTGTGAAATGAAAAATGGTTATCTGGAAGTTAAAGGTAATGCAGGAGATTTATTAGCTGCTGCTTTACCAGGTAATAAGCAAGGCATGAGAGGCGGCACCGTTTTAATCAAAGGTAATGTAGGCGAGCGTGCAGGCGATCATATGCGTAGAGGTACCTTATTAATTGAAGGTAATGCTGGCGATTACTGTGGCTCAAGAATGGTTGCAGGAACTATTGCTGTGATGGGAACAACAGGCCGTTATTTAGGTTACGCCATGCGTAGAGGCACTTTATTGTTATGGAATCAGCCACAGCTTTCAGCAACTTTTAATGATTGTGGTTCACATACTCTGGCTTTTTTACCTATTCTTTTTGCATCCTTTAAAAGCTTGAATTCTAAATTTGCTAAAGATTCAGAAAGTTTTAATCGTGTTCAGCGGTACGGTGGAGATATGGCTGAAACTGGGCGAGGTGAAGTTTTAGTTAGGGTATAGATGAAAGAGCGGGCGAAAGGTGCAAGGCTAAAGGGTGGTGCGGATATTTTTATGCTGGGTGATGTATTTTTGTAGGGCGGACTTTAGTCCGCTCTCGAACCAGACGAAGCTAAAGCATCGCTTCCTGAGTTAATTGTGACGAGGGTTTCTTTGTCTTTTAGATGATTGTAATGGACTGGTAACGTCTACTCTTGTGTTCTAAAGTGTTATTTTTAGAGATGAATAATGAAATCAACAGCAGAACATTTAAAAATTAGTATTACTGATTACTTAGACGGTGAATTAATCAGTGAGATAAAGCATGAGTATATTAATGGTGATGTGTATGCTATGGCTGGTGCTAAGCGAGCGCATAACCTAGTCGGGGGCAATTTGTTTGCGACTTTGCACCACCATTTGCGAGGCACTCCTTGTAGAGTGTTTGGTTCTGACATGAAAGTCGGGATCCAAAATGCATCAGATGATTTATTTTATTACCCAGATCTACATGTAAGTTGTGAGAAAGCAAATAACGAACACTTCAACAGCAAGCCAAAGCTAATTATAGAAGTTCTTTCCGACTCAACCGAACGAAAAGACCGCGCAGAAAAATTCTACAATTACCGTAAATTAGAAAGCTTGCAAGACTATGTGTTAGTGGCTCAAGACTGTCAGCGAGTAGAAATTTATAGTCGCTCACAAGCATGGGAATTAACTTTGTTTACTCAAGAAGAAGATAAGTTCAGCTTTAATTCTGTAGGGATAGATTTAACCTTGGCAGAAGTTTATCAAGATGTTGAGTTTGATTGAGTCAACAGAGTAAGCTCGATTAGAGAAGCGTAATCGGACGTATGGTTTTTACATAAGCTAACCTGAATCACTTTCTATGCTTCCAATAATCAGGAAAACGATGAAGATGCATTACAGCAACAATGTGAATTCCATTATTTTCTTCTGAATACAGGATTCCATATGGAAATCGTTTTACTAATGACCTACGAATATCTCCATCAATAATTGACCACGCCTTTGGTAATGACACAGTACGTTTGATTGTGGAGTAAGCCTCAATGGCAGAATCATACCCAAGGCCTAACTCTACTCCTTCATAATAATTAATTGCATTATTGAATTCTATTTCTGCCTCAGGATGAAATGAAAAACTCATTTTTCAAATTTATCCCAAATATCTTTAAAAACTTGCTCTCCAGGGATTGGCTTTATTTTTCCTGATCTCATTTCCAGAAGTCTTTGTTGTGCAACTTCATTCCATTTTTTATCAACTTCAGAATTAGTTTGATTAAGACTTTGTAGTAAAGAATCGACAATTAATATTCGTTTTTCAACTGGAAGCGAAACAGCTTCATCTATTAGTTCATTTGTATTCATTTCGTTACCTAAATTGTATGTATTAATCGTTCTATAAGTTTTGGTAGTTAAATGTGCTTAATTATGAATATCTGAAGCGTACTTTCTACTGACAATGGTTTAATTTTTCGTAATACGTTGTTACTTCTTGTTTCTCTCTTTAAATAATAAGAGACTCATAGGGAATATTTAAACCGTGATGTAAACGCTTTATCATAATAAGACTCAAGTCTCTTTTTCGGTTTAGTATTTCCGACACGCGGCTCATACTACCTAAAAATGGCTGTAAATCTTTTCGGGTTAAATTGTTTTGATCCATTAAAAATTTTATGGCTTCAATGGCTTCAATGGGTTCAGAGGCAGGGATTGGGTAATGCTCTTCTTCGTACTTTTCAATTAGTAACGTTAAAACTTCTAGTTCATCACGTTCTGAAGTGTCGCTTTTGGCATCCCAAAGTTGATTGACCCTTTCTAAAGCTTCATTTAACTGCTTATCATTTTTGATGAGTTCCAACAAATCGAATTAACATCATTTGAAATTGGTAGTCAACTCTTGTAACAATTCTATATTTATTACCACAAATATTAAATACAACACGATTTTTTTAGAATACTTGCATTTTTAAGGTTTTCCTTAATTTTATGGGGTGTTGCCCATTCAGCTTTTAATGAATAGTTATACCATTCTGTCATTGCAGTTTTTGCATCAATATATTCAGGACTGCTTTCCCAAAAATTTCGTAATGTAGATTTAGCTATAATCCTCATTTATTAGTGGTAGCATATTCCCATATTGGGAATATTTGTTTTTTTACCATAAAACCCCTGTTTTTTTCTTAATTGGAGCTATGGAAGCTGGTCTTTATGTTTTTATCCTCAAAAACGGATTTAGAGGTGATTTGCAAAATCAAAGACCTGAGCATCCCTCTGGAATTTTCCATTTTTCTCTGTGCAAGAGTCAAGACTCGACCCTGTATACGATGCGCAAAAACAAACTTGGCGATTATTTCCTCTCTGGATCAAATGAACTGGTACGCCTGGCGGTGATATTCTAGGAAGTCGTGCCATTTTTTTATTAAACTTCAAATTTAAGAACAACAAAAAGCATATCATTTAATTTGTGACCCCGATAATTATCTCTGTTGATTCAAATCTATGGCATTTTTTGTCTGTTCGATCGCGCCGAGGGCGGACGCTCCTACAATATTTCTGTTAAATTAAATATGCTCAGGTGCTTATTAAGGTAACCCAAGCTAGAAAGAGATCTTTCGCTTTGTATGTATTTCGTTTTATGTTGATTAGGAAAAAATAGTCCCTGTATTTCCATCTATTTTAATTCCTATTTCTGCAAGAGATGTTTGGACGGCCTTATCTTTAAGTAACTCAATAAAAACCTGAACTGATTTTTTCTGTAGTTTTGATTGAGAAATCATAAAGTCATAACATTCATCTTGTATGGCAATAAATCCCGTCTCTTTTTCTGTTAAAGATTGAATAGCCACTCCCCAGTCAGCTCTTTTTTGTTGGATAGCCGCAAAGACAGCGCGATGGTTGCTGGTTTGGATGAGGTAACCATTAGGTTTGTGTCCATCGAGTAATTGTTCAATTAAAATCCTGGTACCACTTCCCATGTTTCGATTGATCATTAGGCAGGAAGGATCATTTTTGACCTGGTCTATAATGTCTTTACTGTTGTCTCCTTGAAAACGTTGATCATCTTTTCTAAAGATTAATCCTTGTTTTCGACGATAGCCTTTAATTAAACGTAATTCATTGGTGAGGCAGTGCTCGTTATATGTGTTACCAACAGGATCAAAAATATGCATTCCAGCAATATCACATTGACCTCTTTTAACTGCGTTAAGGCCTGCAGAAGAGCCAACAGACATAAAACGAACTTGAATACCTTTTCTTTTTAATAGGCTCATAATTAAATCAAGCCCTAAGCAGTGACTGCCTATGATGACCAGTTCGGCGGGTTTCGCATCACGACTAATAAGTTGTACATCTACAGTGGTTCCAGATTCTAATAGTTCGATATTCTGGTCAATACGTACAAAGCCGTCGGCATTGCTAAATGTAGTTACACTACCAGAGCCTTTGCCTATTGGGTAGGCGGCTAATTGTGGTTCTTGAGTATTTGTTGTATTTTCAGCATTATCTAAAAGCCTGACTAAAAGAAATTCGGCTCGTCCAATTTCTGAATTGACTCTGACTGAAAGTTCTGCTGATTTAATGCTTTGGCTGGTGGGTAGGCGACCAGCTAATTGACGAATGACAGGTGCAACGAATTCATGGAAGGTAAAAATAGCAGAAGTAGGAAACCCTGGTAATACTACAACGGGCTTGTCTTGACTTGAAGCAAGGCAGATAGGTTTGCCAGGCTTTAAAGCAACGCCATGTACAATAACGCCTGGATCGTTTAGTTCATAAACAACTTGATAAGATAAATCTCCTTCACCTTTGCTTGTGCCGCCTGATAATAAAACCATGTCTGCAGCGAGTAATGCTTGTTTTAGCTTGTCTCTTAATTGGGGGAGGTTATCAGAAGATATACCTAATTCAAGAGGCTCTCCACCTAGCTCTTTTACGGCATCAGCAAGAATGCGAGCGTTTGAATCAAATACCATCCCTGGTGTCATGGCTTGACCTGGGGCAATAATTTCATTTCCAGTAGAAATTATTGCAACTTTAGGGTGCTTCCATACGTGAATTTTTGTTTCACCGATAGCGGCTAATATTCCTGTTTCACGACTGGTTAGTTTATCACCTTGATAGAGAATAATTTGTCCACTAGATACATCTGTACCTGTAAAGGCTATCCCTGTCCCAGGGCTAACGGCTTTTGATATTAACAGGGAGTTATCTCGAATATCTGTATGTTCAATCATAACAATGGCATCTGTTCCTCTGGGGAGCATGCCGCCTGTAGATATTGATATGGCAAACCCCGTAGTGATTTCATTAACAGGTTTTGAACCTGCCGAAATAGATTCGTCAATTAATTGTAATTGAATGGGTTGGTGTTCTTCTGCGCCAATGGTATCTGATGCTTTGACTGCAAAACCATCCAGGTTAGAGCGGTCAAATGAAGGAACGTTGATTTTGGCGTTTATATCACGTGAGAGAATGCGGCCTAAAGCTTGGTTTAGGTCGATAATTTCTTCTGTAGGAATAAGAGATATAGCTGACTCAAAGCGAATTTTTGCTAAATCAGGACTAATAACATCTAGAAATTGTTTTTGTTGAGCCATCAGTAAATGAAAAAATTGTGGAGGGGAGGGGGTATTTGTTGAAGGCTATTAATCATAAAGAAAAACTTCAACTTCTGTTTCTGCTGCATAGCCTTCTTTGTTGGCGGGTACAATAACAAAACCATCTGCGATAGTGGTTGACGAGATGATACCTGCTCCACTAATTGCAATGGGTTCAATGGTGTCATCACTGGATAAACGTATACGAGCATAATCGGTACGGCCAAGCATTGAAGATAATTTTTGCTTTAATGTCTTATGGGTTGAAAAATAGGGCCAATTTCTTTTTTTGCCTGAGAGGTGGCGAATAAAACGACCTGCGAAGAAGTCATAAGCACATAAGCAGGCAACAGGGTTTCCGGAAATTAAAAAGACATGTTTTTTGCCAATCGTTCCCATGCCGGTCGACCTGCTTGGTCGCATAGCAACGCCGTGAAAAACCAACTTTCCTAGTTTAGAGAGAAGTAGAGGGACTAAGTCCTCTTCACCTACACTGGTTCCTCCTGTTATTAATAAAATGTCATAATCAGCAAGCATGGCTTGTTCAATGGCTTCTGGGTCGTCGGGAATAGTGATTGAGTTGATAATGATGGCACCATCTCTAAGAGCTAATGACTCGAGCATAGGGCCATTAGAATTAGTGATTTGGAAGTTTTTAGGTTTGCTACCTATAGGGAGAATCTCGTTGCCCGTAATAACAATGCTTATACGAAGTTGCTTGAAAACAGTAATCTCTTTTTTACCTATTGATGCAAGGAGGGCAATGTCCTGCGGGCGTAGCTTGCGGCCTTGGTTTAAAATAACAGACCCTGAGGTAATGTCTTCTCCTATTTGCCCTATATTCCTGCCTTCTGCTACGCTTTCCATTACCATGATGGATGAGTTTCCTACGGCTTCAATATTTTCAGCGGGCAATACCGCTGTAGCTCCTATTGGTAGTGGGGCGCCTGTCATGATTTTGATGGCCGTACCTGAGGTAACCACAAGATCTGTTCCTACTCCAGGCATAGACTTGCCAATTACTTGTAACTCAAGCTGGTTATATGCTGAAGCACCATGAGCATCTGCAGCAATAATGGCATAGCCATCCATCATTGAACGTGCGAAATTGGGTATGTTGATTTCACTTACGATGTTATGAGCAAGCACTCTATTCGCTGCATGTTGAATGGGAATGGATAGTTCTGCTAAATCGATAGATTGTTGGTCAAGCCAATCTAATACGTCTTCAGTGGATGAGCGGTGTTTGAAACCTCGCATTCGTACATCATCAGCTATAAGGTTTTTGTCGGCAAGTTTCATTGTTGAGTTGTTCATTTTTTTAAGCTGTTTGGTTCGAAAGTAAGGTGTTATGTTTTTTGTAAAATTATTTCTAGAACAAATTTACTTCCGAAGTAGGCGAGTAGTAATAGGCTAAACCCCGCTAAGGTCCATTTGACAGCGGTATGACCACGCCAACCATATTTTATTCTTCCAATTAGCAAGCTGGAAAAGGTAATCCAGGCGATAATGGCCAGTATTGTTTTATGAGCTAAATGTTGTCCAAAAAGATCTTCGATAAAGATAAAGCCACTAAATAATGAAAGGGTTAAAAACAGTATGCCTGTGGCAATCATTTGAAACAATAAAGCCTCCATGGTTTGCAAGGAGGGGAGTGTCTGAATGAAACGTTTGGGGGGGTGGTTACGTAACTGTTGTTCTTGAATGGCAAGTAAGATGGCTTGTAAAGCAGCGATGTTTAATAAGCTAAATGCAATGATCGAGCTTAGTATGTGAATACTCATTTGCCAGTTGTTTATGGCTAAGTCATGATCTTGCTCTGGGAATGATAATGTAATGAGTAAGACGATGCTAGCAAGAGGAAAAATGGCAAGGCCTAGTTTTTCTACGGGTTTATTTATTGTTGCTAGGAGTAATAATAATGCGACAAGAGATGAAATAATTGAGGCTGTATTGGATAAGCTGAAGTTTAAATTATTTTGTTGTAAGAATAAATTGAAGATATAGCTAAAATGTAAAAAAACAGCTAGCCAAGCAGGGCCGATAGATGAATTTTTGGTGGTGTTATTAAAGCTATCCTTTGTTATTAGAAAAGTGCTTAATAGATATAAAAGGATGCTGGAAATGCCAAAGCCAAGGGATGTTGGAGTCATAGGTTTAATCCTAAATGTTCTAATGCCTTTAAAAGGCTGGAATTCCATGTTAAAAAGTTGGGTGTAAGTATAGCTAGCTGGGCAAAGTTTTAAATGTCTGAATCCACAGTGAGTATATTATCAATACCTATGGTAATATATTGGGCTAATTTCGCATAGGGCAAATGTCTTATTTAAAGTCACACAACACAAGATATAGATATGTTTGATAATTTAACCGACCGTTTAGGTAGTACGCTTAAAAATTTAAAAGGCCAAGGTAAGCTGACCGAGAGCAATATTAAAGATACTCTTCGTGAAGTGCGTATGGCTTTACTTGAGGCTGATGTTGCTTTACCTGTAGTGACTGATTTTATTGAAAAAGTAAAAGAAGGTGCTTTAGGTAAACAAGTTCAGAGTAGTTTGAATCCAGGTCAAGCGCTGATAAAACTAGTTCAGTCTGAATTGGTTAAAGTGATGGGGGAGGCAAATGAAGGGCTTGATTTAGCAGCAAACCCTCCTGCTGTAGTTATGATGGCAGGTTTGCAAGGTGCAGGTAAAACAACAACTGTTGCCAAGCTAGGGCGTTGGTTAAAAGAGTCTAAAAAGAAAAAAGTAGGTGTGGTGAGTGCCGATGTTTATCGCCCAGCTGCGATTAAACAGTTACAAACACTCGCTGAAGATCTTGATTTGGTTTTCTTTGAAAGTGATGTGTCACAAAAACCAGTTGATATTGCGACAAGAGCAATTGACGCCGCTAAAAAACAATTTCTTGATGTAGTTATTGTCGATACAGCCGGTCGATTACATATTGATGATGAAATGATGGGCGAGATTAAAGAGTTGCATGCAGCTATTAATCCAGTCGAAACATTGTTTGTTGTTGATAGTATGACGGGGCAAGATGCAGCTAATACAGCGAAAGCATTTGATGAGGCGTTACCACTGACGGGTGTGGTCTTAACTAAAGCTGATGGTGATGCTAGAGGCGGTGCTGCTCTATCTATTAGGCATATTACTGGCAAACCCATTAAATTTATTGGTACAGGTGAAAAGACTGATGCTCTTGAGCCTTTCCATCCAGATCGTGTTGCTTCTCGTATTTTAGGTATGGGAGATATGCTTACTCTGATTGAAGAGATTGAGCAAAAGGCCGATAAGAAAAAAGCAGAGAAGTTAGCTAGAAAAATTAGTAAAGGAAAAAGCTTTAATCTGGATGATTTTAAAGACCAATTGCTACAAATGCAAAATATGGGTGGAGTTGGCGCTATGATGGATAAGCTACCTGGTATGGGTGATGTTCCTCAAGGTGTTAAAGAAAAAGTTGATGATAAAATGTTGGCGCGTCAAATTGGAGTTATTAACTCAATGACTTTTCAAGAGCGCAGGTTTCCTGATCTAATTAAAGGAAACCGTAAAAAGCGTATCGCGAAAGGTTGTGGTCAAGAGTTGCAGGATGTGAACAGAATCCTTAAGCAGCATAAGATGATGCAGAAAATGATGAAGAAATTTTCTAAGGGAAATATGACCAACATGATGCGTGGAATTAAAGGAAATATGAAAGGAATGAGAATGTAGGTTTAAACTATATTCATAAAACTGCATTATTTTTTTAATTTGCTCTTCACATATTATGAAATTCGCGTAAAATAGGCGGATTGAATTTTGATTGAATGTTTTTTTAAGGTATTTACATGGTAACTATTCGTCTTGCTAGAGGTGGTTCTAAGAATCGTCCGTTTTATCACGTTGTTGTTACAGACAGCAGAAATAGTCGTGATGGTCGTTATATAGAACGTCTTGGCTTTTTTAACCCTTTTGCACGTGGTAATGAAGAATCATTGCGTTTAAATGATGAGCGTATTGATTACTGGAAATCTGTTGGCGCTCAGCCTTCTGATCGTGTTGCAAAGTTACTTAAAGATGCAAGTAAGGTTGCTGCTTAAGCTTGTCTGATAATGAGCTCATAAGCGTTGGAGAAATATCTGGCGTATTTGGGGTTAAAGGTTGGGTTAAGGTCTTTTCACTGACGGACCCAAGAGAGAATATCGTAAGTTATTCTCCTTGGATTTTAAAAAAAGGCAGTGAGGTTAAGCGAGTAAACCTTGTTAGTGGTAAACGGCAGGGTAAAACTGTTGTTGCACTTATTGAAGGTATTGCTGACCGAAATGATGCAGAACTACATTGTGGATGGGAAATACTGATTAATAAAAACCAGTTACCAGAAACGGAAGAGGGTGTGTATTATTGGGCGGATCTTGTTGGTTTAGTGGTAGAAACTGACCAGGGAATTAGTTTAGGTAAGGTTGATTATCTTTTAGAAACGGGTGCAAATGATGTGCTAGTTGTGAAAGATGATGAGCGCGAAAGATTGATTCCTTTTATAAGTGAACAAGTGATTAAAACGATAGACCTAAATGACAAGAAAATGATTGTCGATTGGGATCCAGAGTTTTAATAACAGTTAAATAACTTTATTTAGCATTATATGCGATTTGATGTCATCACGTTATTTCCAGAGATGATTCTGGAAGGCTCCAGTTATGGGGTGACGGGAAAAGCAATAGAGCAAGAGACTGTTGGTTTATCTGTGTGGAATCCTAGAGATTATACACAGGATAGGCATAGAACAGTTGACGATCGCCCTTATGGTGGTGGTCCTGGTATGGTCATGAAGTATCAGCCTCTTTGTGATGCTGTAGATGATGCTAAATTAATAAATAATGCTGCTGATTGTAAAGTTGTTTATTTAAGTCCTCAAGGAAAGCAAATAACGCAAGATTTATTAATCGATGCGAGTCAGTTTTCCCAGTTAATTTTGGTTGCTGGACGTTATGAAGGGATTGATGAGCGTTTTATTGATTCAGTTTGTGATGATGAGTGGTCTTTAGGGGATTATGTTATCAGTGGTGGTGAATTAGCTGCACTGGTTGTTATTGATTCAATAACACGATTGATTCCTGGTGTTTTGGGGGATGAAGATTCAGCAAAACAAGATTCATTTATGAATGGATTGCTGGATACGCCACATTATACTCGGCCAGAACAAGGTGGTAAGGGGCAGGTTCCTGATGTCTTATTAAGTGGTAATCATAAGGCGATTGAAAGCTGGAGAATGAAGCAAGCTTTAGGGCGAACTGAGTTAAGAAGGCCTGATCTATTAAAGAATTTAGAATTAACGGCAGAGCAGGAAGCTTTGTTAAAAGAATTTAGGAATGAAGTGCATAAGTCGAACTAGCCCTTTATATCCTTTTTATGAAATTGATGTTTATAAGGTGTGGTAATGACAAATATTATTGATGTAATCAATGCAGAACAATTAAGAACAGATCTTCCTGAATTTGGACCTGGTGATACAGTTACGGTTCAAGTTAAAGTAAAAGAGGGTGATCGTGAAAGATTACAGGCTTATGAAGGTGTAGTTATAGCTAAGCGTAATCGTGGAATCAATTCTGCATTTACAGTTAGAAAAATATCTCACGGTGTGGGTGTTGAGCGTGTTTTTCAAACACACAGTAAAATGATTGGTAACATTGAAGTTAAACGTCGTGGTGCTGTACGTAGAGCTAAACTATACTATCTACGTGACCTGACTGGTAGAGCTGCACGTATTAAAGAAAAATTAGGCTAAGCTTAATTATTTTTTGAATGAAAAAAACAGCTTTTTAGCTGTTTTTTTTTGCCTTTTTTTAGTTGTTCATAATTTCTATTCCCCTCTCAGCATAGTTCCCTCCCTTCGCTGAAGAAAAATCTAAGGTCCATAAGATTTATGGAATAATAAATAAGTCTAATGTCATTGCCTTAATTTATTGACAATAATCATTTTGAAGTTTTTTTTGTTGTGCTAAGGCTAGAGACTAGATTGGTAATGAATAGGAAGTGATCTTTATAGAGCTGGTGAAGATGTGCTGTAGTCTTGGGGAATATAGTTGGGGAGTGGGTATTTTTTATAGAATTAAGGGGATGTTGTTGGAGGGGGTATTGAATAAAAGGAGGATATTTAACCACGTCCTTGTGGTTAAATAGATCTAAAGACTAATTTTAATGAATATCTTTCCAATATTCTTTTTTAA